>CEGC01001086.1_pt1 | contig 30493 bp, 23 predicted proteins | sample 302731 | NCBI WGS metagenome assembly CEGC01 (sample SAMEA2755656, study PRJEB7226) | microbial mat metagenome | biome: microbial mat; feature: hypersaline; material: grass silage | place: USA | collected 2014-02-19 | depth 0 m | reverse complement strand
CCGTCAAACCCTTTCTTCAAAAAATCGAAACTTTTTCGACGCAAAGCCGAAATAAGCCGTTTTTACGCACTCAGGGCGCGCTTTACCTTTATGACAAAGCGCGCCCTGAGCGTTTCTACGATAGGAACAAGCGCAGCTTAGCTGTCTTTCTTCCGCCGTCCGGTGGTGCCGGGCTCGAAACGCACAACACGCTTTTTGCCTGCCCGTTCGATTTTCTTACCGGTGGTCTTCACAAAGCCCTTGCTCTTCATGCCGCCAACACGCAGCGGCGTATAGTGCTTGCGCTCGCCTTCAGCAACCTGAACCGGGCCCTTGTTGTATTTCGCCTGCTTCAGGGCATGCTTTTCTTCGTCAACGATCACCAAATCTAGCGGCAGCCCCAAACGGGGGCGCGTTGCCGATGCCTTTGGCGCCGTATCGTTGGCCACCAGTTCGAACAACATACCGCCCGTCACCGAGTCAGCTTGCCGCAAGAGCACGGTAATCCGCTGACCAACCTGGAATTCTCGGCGGGTCTTTTTACCGAGCAAGGCATGGCGTGCTTCGTCGTGGACATAAAAGTCATCGGGCAGGCTGGAAATCGGGATCAAACCGCTGGCACCCGTCTCATCAAGGTCCACAAACAGACCAAAACGAGTTGCGCTGGAAATCCGGGCACTAAAGGTGGCCCCGACTTTATTTGCCAGATAGAGCGCCGTATAGCGATCAATGACATCGCGCTCGGCAGAGGCTGCCCGGCGTTCGGTCATGCAGATCTGTTCTGCGATCTCTTCAAAGTCTGCGGCCTGATTATCGGTCAGACCGCCCTCACCCAGGCCAAGGCCCCGGATCAGCGCCCGGTGCACCAACAAGTCAGCGTAACGACGAATAGGCGAGGTAAAGTGGGCATACCGCTGCAAGCCCAAACCAAAGTGACCGCGATTTTCCGGTCCATAGATCGCCTGCGCCTGAGTGCGCAAGACCACTTGGTTCACCAGATGCTCGTTCGCTGTGTCTTTAACCTTGGCCAAGATGGTATTAAAGTTATGCGCCCGCAGGGCTCCATGCGCGATGGTCAAGTTCATGGTTTCCAGGAATTCACGTAAGGAATCCACCCGTTCCAGGCTGGGTTCATCGTGAACACGGTACATGCAAGGCTGATGCACCGCTTCCAGGGTTTCGGCGGCACAAACGTTAGCCGTCACCATAAACTCTTCGATCAGCTTATGGGCCTCAAGGCTGGGCCGGGGAACAATCCCCAGGACGTCCCCGTTATCGCCAATCAGCACGCGACGTTCTGGCAGTTCGATTTCCAAAGCGCCGCGTTGATCACGGAACCGGCGCAGGGCCTGAAAGGCACCATACAGCGGCTGGATCACCATTTCCTGCAGCGGACCGGTGGTATCGTCAGTGATCCCTTCGATCGCGGCCTGGACCTGTTCATAGGTCAAGCGCGCAGCAGAGCGCATCATGCCGCGCAGGAATTCATGCTTGTACTTATGACCGTTGCCGTCGATCCAAAAATGCACTGCCATGCAGGGACGATCTTCGTTGGGGCGCAACGAACACCAACCATTCGACAGTTTTTCTGGCAGCATCGGCACCACGCGGTCGGGGAAATAAACTGAATTCCCCCGCTCTGCTGCGGTTTGGTCAAGGGCATCGTCGGTGCGCACGTAATGGGCAACGTCGGCGATGGCGACCAGACAATGCCAGCCCCCTTCCCCATCGGGTTCGGCCCAAACCGCATCGTCAAAGTCACGCGCATCAGAGCCATCAATGGTGACCAGGGGGATATTGCGCAGATCAACCCGGTTGCCCATCGGTGCCGCCTCGGCGGCCTCGGCTTGTTCTAGGGCTGCTTGGGTGAACTCATAAGGAATGCCCAGACTGTGAATGGCAATCAGGCTAACAGCCTTGGGATTGCCCATTGAGCCCAGATTTTCGACCACCCGCGCTTGACGCAGGCCAAAGCGGCGCCCTGGCAACAGGTCGCATTCGACTAAATCGCCAGGTTCTGCAGTACCTGCATCACCCTTGGCGATCAAATAGTCTTGCTTGTCACGTTTGTCAGTGGGGCGCAGTAACAGGCCGTTGACCCCAGTATCAAGAATACCAAGCACCCGCGACGGCGCGGCGGCCAAGCGTTTGAGGACGCGCGCATCATAAGTATGATCGCCTGTCGCCTGGAGGCGCGCCAAGACCTTATCGCCCACACCAACAGCAGGCTGCCCCTTGCGCACCGGCAGCACATAAATGCGCGGCGGAGGCAGGTCTTTGGTGGCAGGCGAGTCTTCGGGGTGCCAATTCATTGGCCGCCCAAGCAGCTCGCCTTCGGCGTCGGTGCTGGTGATTTCGATCACCGTCACTTCGGGCAACAAGCCGGGCCGATGGACGTTGCGCTTATGGCCCCGTTGGATGGAGCCATCTTGCTCCAGGGATTTCATCAGCTCGCGCAGCAAGGGCCGCTGTTCAGCGGTCAAGTTAAAGGCGCGGGCAATTTCCCGTTTTCCCACTTTGCCGGGGCTTTCCAGGATAAATTCTAGAACCTGGGCCTTGGTCGGCAGGGGAACGTGTTTCGGGTGTTTCGTGTACAAAGGTGGTCCTTACTCTTCGCTCGCCGCTTTGGGTGCGGCTGTTTTCTTGGTGGTTGTGGATTTGCTGGCTGCCGTTTTACGCGGCGCGGCGGCTGTTTTCGCTGCTGGCTTTTTGGCCGGTGCCTTTTTAGCTGGGGCTTTCTTAGCCGGGGCTTTCTTTGCCACCGTTCCAGCATCCTCTTCGCTGCCCGCCGCCGCCTTTGAGGCCGAAGCAGCCTTTTTAGGAGCAGTTGCCTTTTTGGCCGGAGCCTTCTTTGCAGTTGCGGTCTTTTTGGCCGGAGCCTTTTTGCCGGCGCCGTCCTTTTCCGCCTTGGCTTTGAGCAACACGATAGCCTGATCCAGGGTCAAGGCATCTTTGTCGCTGTCCTTAGGCAGGGTGGCACGCAGTTTGTTGTGTTCCACATAGGGGCCATAGCGGCCTTCATGCAGGGTCACCGGTTTTTGGTCTTCGGGATGAGGCCCTAAGTCCTTTGCCGGAACTTTATCCCGTCCCTTGGCCGAGGCCAACAGATCAACGGCACGGTTAATACCAACTTCGAGGACGTTATCTTCGCGCAAATTGACGTATTTGTCCCCATGTTTCAGATAGGGACCAAAACGGCCAATGCCAGCCAGGATCATTTCACCAGTTTCAGGATGAACCCCGACCTCACGCGGCAGAGCCAACAGGCCCAGCGCCTTTTCCAGATCCATTTCCGAGGGCGATTGCCCCTTTGGCAGGCTAGCGCGTTTGGGTTTTTTCTTCCCCTCGGGCTCACCAAGCTGAACATACCAGCCATAGGGCCCCTTGCGCAAGGTCACCGCCAAGCCCGACGCATCATCCAGACCCAGTTCGCGGTCGCCTTCTTCGGCAGCACCGTCACCGTCCTGCGATCCGCCCAGCGGGCGGGTAAAACGGCATTCGGGGTAATTGGAGCAGCCGATAAAAGCGCCGAATTTCCCCAGCTTCAGCGACAAGCGCCCCTCGCCACAGGTTGGGCAAACGCGCGGGTCACTGCCGTCTTCGGGGGTGGGGAACAAATGTGCCGCGAGGTCAGCATCCAGAGTATCGAGCACTTCACTGACGCGGAGGTCTTTGGTCCCCTCCACATAGCTCATGAAGTCCTTCCAGAAATTACGCAAGACCACCTTATAAGCCAATCGCCCGCCCGATACGTCATCGAGCTGATTTTCAAGGTCGGCGGTAAAATTGTATTCAACGTATTTGCGGAAAAAGCTTTCCAGGAACGCCGTCACCACCCGGCCCCGGTCTTCGGGGGTAAAGCGGCGCTGGTCGATTTTAACGTAATCGCGGTCTTGCAACACCTGCATGATCGAGGCATAGGTCGAAGGGCGACCAATGCCCAACTCTTCCATGCGCTTGACCAACGATGCTTCGGAGTAACGCGGCGGCGGCTGAGTGAAATGCTGTTCGGGCAGCACCTCTTTTACCGGCGTTGCATCCCCCTCGGACAGGGGTGGCAACAAACGGCTGGTATCATCGTCGCCGTCGCTGGCATCATCGCTATCTTCGCGGTACAGCTTAAGAAAACCATCAAAGACAACCACCGAACCATTGGCACGCAAAACGGTCGCGCCACTGCCGTCGGCCATATCGACGCTCATTTGATCAAGAACGGCGGCTTCCATCTGACTTGCAACGGTCCGCTTCCAAATCAGTTCATACAGGCGGAACTGGTCGTTATCCAAAGCGCTGCGCACATCGGCAGGCTTGAGGAAAACGTTGGTCGGGCGGATGGCTTCGTGAGCCTCTTGCGCGTTCTTTTGCTTGGTCTTGTAAATGCGTGGGCTGGAGGGAACGAACTTATCGCCCCAGGTCTGGCCAATCATCACCCGGGTATCGTTAATCGCCTCCGGCGCCATCTGCACGCCGTCGGTACGCATATAGGTGATCAGACCGATAGTTTCGCCTTGAACCGCGATCCCTTCGTACAGCCGTTGGGCCAGGGTCATGGTTTTGGTAGCAGAGAAATAAAGCTTACGCGCGGCTTCTTGCTGCAGGGTCGAGGTGGTGAACGGCGGCGACGGATTGCGCCGAACGCTTTTTTTCTCGATCGCCTTCACCGTCATCGATGCATCGGCAACGATCTGACGGGCGCGTTCAGCAGCAGTGGCATCGGGCAGGTCGAGTTTATCAAGCTTTTGCCCATCAAGGTGCGTCAAGCGAGCGGTAAAAGCCTTGCCCTGCGGCGAGGTCATATGCGCCAAGACGGTCCAGTATTCCTGAGTGCGAAAGGCCTCGATCTCGGCTTCGCGTTCGCAAATCAGGCGCAGGGCCACCGACTGCACGCGCCCAGCCGACCGCGATCCGGGCAGCTTACGCCACAGCACCGGCGACAGGGTAAAGCCAACCAAATAATCCAGCGCCCGACGGGCCAGATAGGCATCAATCAGCTCTTGATCCAAATCCCGCGGATTGTTAATCGCCTCGGTCACGGCTGATTTGGTAATGGCGTTAAAGGTGACGCGCTTAACCTCGGTCCCCTTTAGCGCCTTGCGCCGATTGAGTTCCTCGAGGACGTGCCAAGAAATAGCCTCTCCTTCGCGATCCGGGTCAGTTGCGAGGAATAGGCGTTCGGCACCTTTGACAGCGCGCACAATCTCTTTGATATGCTTTTCCGACCGCGCATCGGCGGCCCAGTCCATGGCAAAATCTTCATCGGGTCGCACCGAACCGTCCTTTGGCGGCAGGTCGCGGATATGACCAAAGGAAGCCAGGACCACATAGTCCGAGCCCAGATATTTGTTAATGGTCTTGGCCTTAGCCGGGGATTCGACGATTAAAACATTCATGGAGTCGGGCACAGCCTTCTAAGTCTTAGAGGGGCTCTGGTCAGCGACCAGGGTTCGCAGCACCGCTACGATGGTTCAGCATTCTGCCCTGTACAAACGCCTGAAAAGACAGGCCAACAGGGACTTAGCATCAAGCCTCAGGCAGCAGGGAAACCCGATTTCCGGGGTGCCGTTCCAGGCGCCCAGCCAAATCAAGTTCCAACAAGACAACAGAGACCACTGAGGGAGACAATTGGCATTGCCGGATGATTTCGTCAACTGTCACCGCTGTAATCGACAAATTGCCATGCACAGCACGGCGCGCCCGCTCAAGGTCTTGGGCCGAGGGTTGCGACGGTGGCGGCGGCGCATCGAACCCTGTCCGGCGGCTTTCTTCCAGCGGGCGGGTAAACAAATCAGGCTGCTGATCAAGGATGTCACTAACCCCCCGACACAAAATTGCCCCATCGCGTAACAACTGGTTCGGGCCTTCGCAACGGGCGTCCATCGGGCTGCCTGGAACCGCATAGACATCGCGCCCCTGATCCGCAGCATAGCGCGCCGTGATCAACGACCCCGAACGAGCCGCCGCCTCGACCACCACCACACCCTGAGCTAGACCCGAAACAATTCGGTTCCGCCGGGGGAAATGACGCGCCTGAGGCTCGGTCCCTGGCGGCATTTCAGACAACAGGGCCCCTTGTGCTGCAATGGCGGCATGTAAGCGGTCATTTTCCGGTGGATAAACCACATTGACGCCACCAGCCATCACCGCAATGGTGCCGCCCTCCAGGCTTCCTTCGTGGGCGGCAGTATCAATGCCGCGCGCCAAACCAGATGCCACCACAAAACCATGCGCCCCCAGATCCATCGCCAGCTTACGGGTAAATTGTTTGGCGCTGGCCGAAGCATTGCGTGCGCCGACAATGGCTATTGTCGGCTTGTTCAACAAAGTGGCATGACCCAGCAGATATAAGCACGGCGGCGCGCCATCGGTTTGTGCCAACGCCTTGGGGAAAGCCGCATCTGGGGTGCAGATCAATTGCGCGCCCTGCCCCTGCGCAAGCGCAATTTCGCGCTCGGCAGCGGCTTTACTGCAAATTTTGATCGGCTTTGCCCTCCCCCCTGCCCGCGCCAAATCAGGAATCGCCGCAAGGGCATCCCCAGCCGAGCCAAAACGCTCCAGCAGGCGAAAAAAGGTGATGGGCCCGACATTTTCGCTGCGAATCAAACGCAGCCAGTCAAGGCGTTGAGATTGAGAAAGGGCGCGATCATAGGTCATAGGGGCGAACGATGACGACGAACACCGATCCCGTCAATAGATTCGGCATCAAAAGACAGCTGCAGATGGCAAATACGGCACAAGGTAAAGGCAAAAAAGCGCCCCCTCCTATCAAAGGGGGCGCTTTTCTTGCGACTGCTCAATCCACCAAGCACCCTGTGCTAAGGCCGCAGATCTAGAGCATTTTCTGTTCTTTTAGGGTCACGAAAAACGCTCTAGGTTTTTGTTTTAAAAGCAAATGCGTCGTCGCAGGTGTCTCATCTGCTCGGGATTTGCTTTAACCAACCAAAGCGGCGTATTCGACTTCGTAGGAATCGTTATGCGGCACATTATTAGCGACTTTTTTGATCGCCTCGACCACATCACCCTCGGCAATACCATCGGGGACGCCGATCACTTCATAAATCACCGACGACCCACTGGTCGGGCCGGAATCAGAATTGCGATGGGCTTTACTCACCAGGCCTTCACCGGCCACCTTAACCATAACGCTAGCCATGAGATGCTCTCCCTCTCACACGATCAAAAACGATGTTACAAGCGGGCGGCCACCTTAGGGGGAGCTATCCAGACAGGCTGGAATAAAGGTCAAGGGGCTGCTTTACACACTTCATTAGCCTAAATTCCGCAGCCAGAAAAGACTATATTGCACCGTGTTTAATCAAGACTCAAAAATGACTGTATTTTAAGCATATGCCTCTCCCCTTTGCTCAGGAGCCGAGCAGAGACTGCCTTAACAACAGTGATCTTCGATAGCCCGCACCAACTGCTCGCCCAACTCATCATCATGGTCTTCAAACAAATCATATAAATAATAGGTGTGGGAGCAGACCAAATAGAGGGCATCCGGAGTACCAAGGGGGCTCTGTGGGTCCCGGGCGGCGGCAATTTTGCCGCGAAAGCGTTCCCAAAATTCATTTGTTTTTACCGGATCGTCAATCAACGCCATCACCCGCCCGACCACCGCATCGGCAAGCCCCATGCAGTCAATGCCCTTAAAGGTCACATAGCGGTCAACGCCTTCGGGGGCTAAAAAATTTTCTTCGGTCATTGGCTATCCCTCTTTATCTTTGCTGCGCCAACCAGTGGCAAATCGCATCCATGGTCGTGATGCCGGGGGAGCATTGACTGATACACAGGTGCCAGAGCCCTTCTCCTTTGCAAAGGGGGGAGGGAACGAACGGCTGATAGCAGGAATGAACGGCGGTGCGGCGTTACAAGCCCAATAGACCGCGCACCAATGAAACCCGGCTGCGCCCAATCGGCACCACCGTTGCCAAATCATCGGCCATCACCAATTCGCAGCTATCGCCACGGCGGCGAAAGGCATCGGCAAAGGCCATATTGACCATATGCGCCCGATGGACACGTAAAAAGCGCGCCGGATCAAGGCGATCTTCAAGGTCTTTAAGCGATAGACCACTCAGGCGGGGGCGTCCCTGGCGGGTTTTGACTTCGGCATAGCGGCCACTTGCAGTCAGACAAACCACGTCATCGAGATCTAGCAAGGTGATGCCGCTCGGACTTTCCACCGGCAGCTTGACCAAATGCGGATGCTGGGGCACGGCCACAGGGCGAGATGCCGCCGATGCTGATTCCGTGCGGGGCTGTGCCCGGCGCGATACATCCAAGACATCAAGTAAGCTTAGGACAAAACCGCCAACGACATCGCCCTCTCCCTGGGGCAAATCGGCGATTTTGAGCAACAGCAAACGGCCCGGCACAGGAATAATCAACGATGCCGCACTGCCCGTTTTGCCCTGGCGCACACCTTCTAACATGGCGATGATCCGTTCAGCGCCGCCATGGGGGTGCAATTCTCCCACCGAAAGCCCCAACAAATCCGCTGCCGTCCGCTGCACCATCGTTTCCGCCACCGGGGAAATCGCAATCACCTGGTAGTGCACATTGAGCACAATCACGCCCAGCGCAGCATGTTGCAGCCCATACAGGGCGTTATGTTCAAACAGATCATCCATCGGCGCCATCATAGGGCCAAGGCCAAGCTGCCGCCAGAGCACTTTTCGCGAAAGGAGATCTGACGTGACGTGGAAAACCCCTACTCCTCCAGCGGCTTAAAAACCGCTTCGGAATTCCCTATCACAGGGAAATATACCTTTAAATTCCGCCCTTTGCCGAATCCGTCACAGAACATTCACCCCGCAGCGCAATAAATTTTGCCACTGTCCGTGCAGTCGCTTTCGCGGCCCTTCCTTGGGGGCAATCGGGGGAGGAAGTCCAGGCTCTGAAATCAGGCAGCTCGATGGACCAACAACACACGACCAGCCTCCCTCAGCAGGAGGTCTCTGCGGGATCAACTCCTTTTCTCTCCCGCTTTCCCATTGCGGCGCGCATCTACTGTTTGGTTGCCCTGGGGTTATTATCCCTCGCGGGCGGCATGACGGTTCACTTTCTCAGTGATGCGCGCGTCGCCCAAGCTGTTGAAAGGATGCAGCAGGCGCAAGGTCTGGCGGCAAAGTCTGGGTTGATCAACGATGAAGTCTTGCGGCTCAAACTTGCCGCAACAGAGTTTTCCAACACGCCTGATGCCTCTAGCGCCTTGTTTGCTGCCACGCTGAAACAAGCGCGGAAAACGGCGCAGCAGGCCGCAGAAGGTCTGGCAGCTAGCGAGGGGAACGCGTCTTTTGAAGCCGCCCTCCAAAGCTTCTCCACCGCCTTTGATACTGCCGAGGCATCATTTGCGGCCTATGTACAAGCCGCCAATACCATCGGCCTTTCGCCAAGCGAAGGATTGCGTGGTCAACTGCGCGACCCCATCAGCGCCGTCGAAACCGAATTGGCGCAATGGCCCAATGCTGGGCCGATCATGACCAGCTTGCAAAAGCTGAAACGATTCGAGCAAGAATTTCTCACCAGCCCCAGCGACGAAAACGCCGGACGCCTGCGCAAAGCAGCCAACGAGCTTGATTTCGCCGTTTTCGCTGGCCCCTTTGGCAACGAGACCAAAAATGCTCTTTCTGGCCAACTGAGCAATTACACCAAAAACCTCAAGGCTTATACCGCTGCCGTCGCCCAACGTGCCGAGGCTTGGGATGGCCTCAATGCCGCCTTTGACACCCTGTCCCAAAGCGCCGAAGCCGGGGACAGCGCCGCCAGCGCCACCGCAGCCGCGATGGTCAAAGCCGCCGAACAGACCCGCTCAGCGACAAAAACCGCGCTGATCGCGGGCTTTATCGTCTATGGGCTGTTGGTGATCGCGGTATCTGTTGCCATTGCCCGCTCTATCTATCGCCCGGTTCAACTGATGGGCGAAGCTATGCTGCAACTGGCTGATGGCAACGATGACGTTCCTGTCCCCGGCCTAAATCGCCGCGACGAAGCGGGCCATATGGCGCGCGCCATGGAAACCCTGCGCACCGCCGTCGGCGAAGCCTTTCGCCTGCGCCAAATGGTCGAGGTGCAACCGGCTCGCGTTATGCTCTGCGAGCCGGAAACCTATAAAATCACCTATGCCAACCAAGCGGCGATGGAAATCTTGCGCCGTATGGAACCCTTACTAGGCTTCCCCGCCGAGCAAGTTATCGGGCGCTCACTATTGGATTTTCACCGCAATAGCCGCTTTGTGACTGACGTGCTCGGCAAGCCCGAAGACCTGCCCTACAAGGGTAAGTTCCGCATGGGAAATCTCACCATCGAAAATTCAGTCAACGCCATATACGATAAGCGCGGGCGCTATCTGGGGGCGATGCTGAACTGGGTTGATGTATCGGCCTATGTCCAGCTTGCAGACAGCTTTGAAAAGCAGGTGAAAATGGTGGCGCAGGTGGTCGGCGATACCAGCGGCCAACTGGCCGATAGCGCCCATGCGATGGCCGAACTGGTTGAAAACGTTCGCGGCCGCAGCAGTGCCGCCGCCCGGGCCGTCCATCAAACCCAGGAAAACATTCAAGTCATCTATAGCAGCACCTCGCAACTGATCGACATCATCGAAGGCATCGAACAGCGTGTCGAGCAAGCAACCGGATTCGCCCATAGCGCAGTTGGCGAAGCCGAAAATGCCACCGGCGTTATGCGTAGCCTACAAGACGCGGTAGGCCACATCAGTGAAGCAACCGAGCTGATTTCCCACATTGCCAACCAAACCAACCTCCTCGCCCTCAACGCCACCATCGAAGCCGCCCGCGCAGGCGACGCAGGCAAAGGCTTTGCCGTGGTCGCAGGCGAGGTTAAGCAACTGGCAACCCAGACCACACAAGCCACCAGCGACATCGGCGCGATGATCGCCCAAGCGCAAGAAGCCAGCCAAGGGGCCGTCCGCGCCATGGGCTCTGTGGTTAAAACCATTGATCAAATGCGTGAAATCACCACCGGCATTGCTGATGCGGTTAATCAACAGGGCAGCTTTACCCGCAATATTTCATCATCCGTCGCCGTCGCCAACGACGACAGCAACAGTATGGCCGATGATATGCAAGCGGTTCTTGCCGCCATGGGTGACGCCGCCACCGCCGCCAGCACCGTGCGACAAGCGGCCAACGATGTTTCCGGCCAGGCATCGGGGCTTGATAATGAAGTGACTGCTTTTTTACAGGCTATGCAGGCCTAGAGCGTGCACACAACACTCTAAAAAAGGTCCACGATCTATCCAAAAACAAGGCCCCTCGTCTGCACAAGGGGCCTTGTCGTTTTTTAAAACGTACGAACAGCCTATTTCGGTAGCTGGCCCTGCACGCCCTTCACAAACCAGTTCATCGACAGCAAATCAGCATCTGGAATGGTTACCCCAGCCGGAACCATTTCCTTACCGTCTTGACCGATGATCGGCCCGGTAAACGGGTGCAGCTTACCGGCAATGATCGCCGCGCTCACTTCGTCGGCTTTGGCGCGAACGTTTGCCGGTACAGATTCTCCATAAGGTGCCATCTTAACCATGCCGTCTTTCAGACCACCCCAGGTATCGGTGCTGGTCCAGGTGCCGTCTTTCACCGCCTTCACCCGCGCAACATAATAACTGCTCCAGTCGTCCATGATGGCGGTGAGCTGGGCCTTGGGGCCAAACTGCGCCATGTCCGACGCTTGGCCAAAAGCATAAAGGCCGCGTTCTTGCGCCACCTGCATGGCGGCGGGGCTGTCGGTATGCTGGGTCAGAATATCAGCCCCTTGCGCCACCAGGGCCTCGGCGGCTTCGCGTTCTTTGCCCGGATCGTACCAGCTATTGACCCAGATCACCTTGACCTGCACATCGGGATTTACCTTTTGCGCTGCCAAAGTAAAGGCATTCACTCCCCGTACAACTTCGGGGATCGGCACCGAAGCAATATAGCCCAGGACGTTGGATTTGGTCATCATTCCGGCCATGGTGCCAATCACCGCCCGGCCTTCGTAAAACCGCGCCGCATAGGTGGCAACGTTATCTGCACGCTTATAGCCGGTCGCATGCTCGAACTTCACATTGGGAAAGCGCTTGGCGACCTTAAGCGTCGGATTCATAAACCCAAACGAGGTGGTGAACACCAGATCAAAACCCTGTTGGGCGAATTGGTTGATCACACGCTCGGCATCGGCGCCTTCGGGGACGTCTTCGACAAAAGCCGTTTTCACATCATTTCCCAAGGCGCTTTCGACAGCAAGACGGCCTTGGTTATGCTGGTGCGACCAGCCGAAATCCCCCACTGGGCCCACATAGACGAAGCCCACCTTCAGCGGATCAGCAGCATGGGCGGGAGTAGCCAGTTGCGGCGCGGCCCCAACCAACGAAACAATGGCCGCTGCCCCCAAACTGAGGACGGCACGGCGGGATAGCGTGCGAATGGAACCCATGACCATGAAAAAGGCCTCCTTGTCTGTGACACAAGCAATGAAAAGAAAGACGCCCTAGCTTTCGGGATGAAACGGCTTGCCCAAGCTTGCCGGAGCATTCAAGCGCAGGCGCATCTTATCACGCGAAATCAACGCTAAAACAACGATGGTTGCCAGATAGGGCAACATGGAAAAAACCTGCGAAGGAATAGGGATGGCACCGCTGCTTTGTAAATGCAGCTGCAAAATACTAATCCCACCAAAAAGATAAGCCCCGACCAACAGGCGCAAAGGCCGCCAGGTGGCAAACACCACCAACGCCAGGGCAATCCACCCCCGCCCCGCGGTCATCCCTTCGACCCACATCGGCGTATAGACCAGCGACAAATAGGCCCCCGCCAAACCGCTAAAGGCCCCGCCAAGCAAAATGCACGCTGTCCGGATCGCCCGGACAGGATAGCCAATGGCATGCGCGGCCTGCGGGCTTTCGCCAACCGCACGCACCACCAAACCAGGACGAGAGCGATTAAAAAACCACCATAAGCCCACCGCCAGCACCAGCGACAGATACACCAAGGGATCATGGCCAAACAGCAGCGGCCCGATAAGGGGAATCGCCTGCAAGCCTTCGGGGGCTAGGGGCCCCATCGGCTGCAAGGTCTGGCCAACCAGATCTTTGCCAACGAAAGCCGAAAGGCCAACACCAAAGATGGTCAGGGCTAACCCGGTCGCAACCTGGTTGGTCATCAGAAATTGCGTCAATAGGGCGAATAAAGCCGCCATCAACAGCCCAGCGACCATGGCTGCGAATAACCCAAACAACAACGAACCGCTAGCTACCGCCGTGCCAAAGGCGGCAACGGCGCCCACCAGCATCATGCCTTCGACTCCCAGGTTAAGAACCCCCGACTTTTCGGTCAGCACTTCGCCCAGGGCGGCAAAAATCAACGGCGTCGCCGCCCGCGTCATGGCCAAAAAAATCGCCGTCAGAGCCAAACTATCAGCAGTCTCGCCCATTTTTATGCGCCCTCCGCAGTCTTGGCCGCAGGTGCGGCGGGTGCGATCCAGCGCAGGCGGTAACGGATCATCACATCACTGGCCAACAAGAAAAACAACAGCATCCCCTGAAAGACCCCGGTTACGGCCAAGGGTAAACCAAGCCCAATCTGCACCGCCTCGCCCCCCAAATAGCTGAGGGCGACCAGTAACGACGCCAATAAAATTCCCAGCGGATGCAAACGGCCCAAAAAGGCAACGATAATGGCAGTAAAGCCATAGCCGGGGGAAACGCTGGGCTGCAACTGACCTATCGGCCCGGCCACTTCGCCCATACCGGCCAACCCTGCCAAAGCACCGGAGAAAATCAGCGCCATCCAAACAATCCGTTTCGCACTAAAGCCCGCATAGCCACCGGCGACCGGCGTCAAGCCCATGACTTTGAGCTGAAAGCCAACAAAGGTCCGCGCCAGCACCAACCAGCCCAGCGCCACCACTGCCAAAGCCAACAGAACCCCGACATGCAGCCGTGTGCCATCCCACAGCAGCGGCAGCACGGCGCTCTCGCCAAACAGGGGCGATTGCGGAAAGCCATAGCCATCGGGGTCACGCCATGGTCCGTGCAGCAGCAAGGACAACAGCAGCTCGGCCACATAGGTCAGCATCAAGCTGACCAAAATCTCTGACGCGTTAAAGACCGTCTTAAACAAAGCCGGAAGCGCCCCCCACAGGCCGCCGCCAACCATTGCCGCCAGCCCCATTAGCGGCAAAACCCACCAACTGCCGGTATCGCCGACCGCCAAGGCTACACCACCGGCAAAAATGGCCCCCAGGATCAACTGCCCCTCGGCGCCAATATTCCACACGTTGGCGCGAAACCCCAGGGCCAACCCGACGGCACAAAGCGTCAACGGTGCTGCCTTAACCCCCAGCTCGGCCAGGCCATAGGCACTGCTCAAGGGAGTGATAAAAAAGGTATAAAGAGCTTCGAACGGGTCAAACCCCAGGGCCGCAAACAACAGCCCGCCCGCAATCAAGGTCAAAACCACCGCCATCACCGGCGCCCCATAGGCCCAGCCCACCGCCGCCGTCTGACGGGTTTCTAGTTTAAGCGCCATGGTCAGCCTCCCACGGGTCAGAAGCCCCAAACAACCCGCCCATCAACATCCCCACCTGCTCGACCGAGGTTTCATGGATTGCCTGCAACGGCGACAGACGCCCGCCACACATCACCCCAATGCGGTCAGCAATGGTAAAGACTTCATCCAAATCTTGACTGATCACCAGGACCGCCGCCCCTTGGTCACGCAGCTCCAATAACGCGCGGTGAATGGCCGCTGCCGCCCCGGCGTCAACCCCCCAGGTCGGCTGAGCGCAAACCAACAGGTTCGGCTGTTGCAAGATCTCGCGCCCGATGATGAATTTTTGCAAGTTCCCCCCCGATAACGACCGGGCCTCAGCCCGTCGCCCGTGAGTCATCACCTGAAACAGCTCGATGATTTTATCGGCATAGGCATTGACCCAACCGGACCGAATCAGCCCCCGGCGCACCAACGATTGCCGTTCATAGCCTGACAGCAAGGCGTTATCGGCCAAGCTTAGATCCGGCACCGCGCCTCGTCCCAAGCGTTCCTCGGGCACAAAGCCAAACCCTAGCCGCCGACGGTGGGCGGCGCCCATGCGGCCAACGGGGCGGCCATTAAAGCGGATCCCCTCGGGCAGAGGAATTCGCCGCTCGCCAGACAGGGCCGCCAGGAACTCGTTTTGCCCATTGCCCGCCACCCCGGCCAAGCCAACGATTTCGCCGCCAGCAACCGAAAGCGAAATATCCTGTAAAGCAATGCCAAAGGGGTGGTCAGGCGACAAAGATAGGTTTTCCACCACCAGCCGAGGTTCACCAACACAGCGGGCCGCCGAACGCGTTACCGCGCGCAAATCACTGCCAATCATCTTTTCGGCCAACGACTGCGCTGTTTCCTGCCGGGGGTCACAGGCATCAACCACCCGCCCGCCGCGCAAAATGGTCGCCCGTGAGCAAAGGGCGCGGATTTCATCAAGCTTGTGAGAAATATAAAGGATCGTTCTCCCCTCCTCGGCCAATTGGCGCAAGGTGGCGAACAAAGTCGCGGCTTCTTGAGGAGTGAGAACGCTGGTCGGCTCGTCCATAATGATCAGTTGCGGGTCTTGCAACAAACAGCGCGTGATCTCCACCCGTTGCCGTTCGCCCACTGACAGGTCGCAAACCGGGCGGAAAGGATCAAGCGGCAGGCCATAACGGCGCGACAAGGCACCAACATGGTCCGCCAACTCGGCCAAAGGCGCCTGGGAATGTGTCCCCAGCGCAATATTTTCCACCACAGTCAGGCTGTCAAACAGGCTAAAATGCTGAAAAACCATCCCGATTCCCAGGCGCCTTGCGTCTCCGGGGGAATGGATTTGAACCAGATTCCCCTGCCAATGAATGCTTCCCGCATCGGGGCGCACCAGGCCATAAACCGTCTTAACCAGGGTGGATTTTCCAGCGCCATTTTCGCCCAGCAAGGCATGTATTTCGCCAGGATAAAGCGTTAAATCAACGGCCTGATTGGCATGGCACCCCGGATAGCGCTTATCGATACCCCGCAGCTCTAAGCGGGGGGACATCGGCAGGCGATCAAGATCAGGGCGCGTATGATCGGCTTCAGAGGGGGGTGAAACCATCGGGAAAAGCGGAGCCTTTCACTGTCACAGATATGAAAAGAAATCGTAAGCGAACTGCGTTTGATAGGCCAGACCGCGCCGCCTGTCCATGATCAACGCAGGTCAACAAGGCAAACAAGATCGTTTTTTTGACACCTTTGGGTGTTTGCCCAATAGAACGCCAATACTGCATTGCAGCATTAATAGTGCGGCGCAACAACTTCGTATTTGATGCAAAAGTTCATCCTAAAGCCACATCGGCAGTACGCCTGAAGCACGCTTTATGCTATAGCAAGCATCAGGCTCGGGGGTCGCCGATGGGGGGGCTTGCCGATGACGCCTATGGCCAATGGCCTTTTGCCAACGGAACGAACCGTCCGGGATACCATGAGCACTCAAGATTTGAACCTCACCGAGGATTTCCCGCCTGCCTCTGCCGATGCGTGGCGCGGGCTGGTCGATAAGGCCCTTAAGGGCGCACCCTTTGACAAAAAGCTGATGACCCGCCTTTATGACGGCATCACTCTTAAGCCGATCTATACCCGTGAAGATTGGTCGGCAGAGAATGACCCGTCAGGCTTTCCGGGTTTTGCTCCCTTGGCGCGCGCAGCCAGCGTGACCGGGTCGGCAGCAAACCCGATTGGCACCGCCTGGGACATCCGCCAAGTCTATTCTAATCCTGATTTGACCGCCGTGAACGCGGAAATCCTGGCCGATCTGGAACGGGGCGTGACCTCTGTTCTGCTGCGCCTGGATGCTGCGGGCCGGGCGGGTTTTAATTCTGATGCCGATCCCGAACTCGCGGGGATTGGCGGTCTGATGATCTCGACCGCAGCGGATCTTGATACCGCCCTGGCTGGGGTGATGTTGGATCTGGCCCCGGTGGCGCTGGATGCGGGCGCGGGGGCGCCTGCCGCCGCTGCCCTGCTCACCGAAGTGTGGAAAAATCGCGGCGTCACCGGCGAAACCGCACGCGGTGCGTTTAATATCGACCCGATTGGAACGCTGGCCGCCAGCGGCGCTTTACCCTATGCCCTAGATGATGCCTTGGCCGAAATGGCCGCCATCGCCAAGGATACAGCGGCATCGTTGCCCAACGTCACCGCCGTCGGCGTCAACACCAGCGCCTATTATAACGGTGGAGCAACCGAGGTTTCTGACCTGGGCTGCGCCATGGCGACCGGCGTTGCCTATCTGCGCGCCATGACCGCCGCAGGCATGGACATTGACAGCGCCTGCAAGCAAATCAGCTTCTCGCTGCCGGTGGGCACCGATCAGTTCTTGGCCATTGCCAAGCTGCGCGCGGCCCGCATGCTGTGGGCACGGGTTTGCGAAGCCTGCGGCGCTTCGTCGGCTGGAACCGCAATGGTGTTACATGTGGATGTGTCCGACCGGGTGATTTCGCAGCGTGACCCCTGGGTCAACATCCTGCGCGTGACCGTCGGCGTCTTTGCTGCTGGTGTTGCCCAGGCCGATAGCGTTTCGGCACCGCCGTTTGACAGCATGCTGGGCCTGCCAACCGATTTTGCCCGCCGTATTGCCCGCAATACGCAGGTGGTGTTGCAAGAAGAATCCAACCTGGGCCGGGTGATTGATCCCGCTGGTGGGTCATGGTTCGTCGAAACCCTTACCCGTCAAGTTGCCGAAGGTGCCTGGGCTGAATTCCAGCAAATCGAAAAATGGGGCGGCATCGCCGAAGCCCTTGATAGCGGTAAGCTGCAAGCCAAAATTGCTGGCGAATGGTCCGAACGCCGCAAGGCCATTGCCAAGCGCAAAGACAGCCTGACTGGGATCAACGAATTCCCCAACCTGAACGAAAAAGCCGTGCAGGTTAAAGTTCCCGACCTGGAAACCCTGCGTAAGGGAGCTGGGGCTCGCCTGAAAGCCGCTGCGGATGCCAAGGCCGCGACGCTGGGCAGCCTGACCAAGGCCAGCGGCAGCAGTCGTATCGAGCCAATGGGAACCCATCGCTTGGCTGAAGACTGGGAAGAACTGCGCGACAATTCTGATGTCTGCATGGTGATGAACGGTGCCCGGCCAATGGTGTTCTCGGCCAACATGGGCCGGGTTGCTCAGCATACGGCGCGCGCTAGCTTTGCCCGTAATTTCTTTGAAGCCGGTGGCTTTGACGTGATGGGCAGTGATGGCTTTGCTGATGCTGACGCTGCTGCCGCCGCCTTTAAGGCGGTTGGGGGCAAGCTGGTGGTTTTGTGTGGCAGCGATGATCAATACGGCGAAATGGCTGTATCGTTCGCAAAGGCCCTCAAGGCCGCTGGCGCCAGCCGCATTTACCTAGCAGGCAAACCCGCCGACGATGCCAAGGCCGCCTTTACCAGCGCCGGTATCGAGGAGTACATTTATATGGGTTGTGACGCGCTCGACATCCTGCGCGCCGCTCAGACTCATCTGGGAGTCAGTGAATAATGGCCAGCATTCCCGATTTTACCCAAGTCCCTTTCTCCACCGCTCCGCAAGGATCGCTAGAGGATTGGCAAAACTCCCTGCAAGAGATCACCGGCGGTTCTGCCGATTCTTTGCTGTGGGAAACCCCGGAAAAGCTGGGCGTCAAGCCGCTCTATACGGCTGCCGATCTGGCCGGGATTGACCACCTCGACACCTTGCCTGGCCTGCCGCCGTTCGTGCGTGGCCCGTACCCGACCATGTATGTGCAGCAGCCCTGGACCATCCGCCAATACGCCGGATTCTCCACTGCCGAAGAATCCAACGCCTTTTACCGCCGCAACCTTGCCGCCGGTCAAAAAGGCCTGTCGGTGGCCTTTGACTTGGCCACCCACCGTGGCTATGACAGCGATCATCCGCGCGTTGCTGGTGACGTTGGCATGGCCGGTGTGGCGATTGACAGCATCTATGACATGCGCCAACTGTTCGACGGGATCCCGCTCGATAAGATGAGCGTGTCAATGACCATGAACGGCGCTGTTCTGCCGGTTTTGGCCTTGTATATCGTCGCTGCCGAAGAACAAGGCGTAAAGCCCGAACAGCTGTCGGGGACCATTCAGAATGACATTCTGAAAGAATTCATGGTCCGCAACACTTATATCTATCCGCCCACCCCGTCGATGCGCATCATTTCGGATATTTTTGCTTATACCTCGCAAAATATGCCGAAATACAACTCGATCTCTATTTCCGGCTATCACATGCAAGAAGCCGGGGCCACCGCCGACCTAGAACTGGCCTATACCCTGGCTGACGGCGTCGAATACGCCCGCGCCGGCATGGCTGCCGGGATGGATATCGACAAATTCGCCCCGCGCCTGTCGTTCTTTTGGGCCATTGGCATGAACTTCTTTATGGAAGTTGCCAAAATGCGCGCCGCCCGCATGCTGTGGGCGCGTTTGATCAAGCAGCTTGATCCCAAGAATGACAAGTCCTTGTCTCTGCGCACTCACTCGCAGACCTCGGGCTGGTCACTGACGGCGCAAGACGTGTTTAACAACGTCACCCGTACCTGCGTCGAGGCCATGGCCGCCACCCAGGGCCACACCCAATCGCTGCATACCAATGCGTTGGACGAAGCTCTGGCTCTGCCGACCGACTTCTCGGCCCGGATTGCCCGTAACACCCAGCTGTTTTTGCAGCAGGAAAGCGGCACCACGCGGGTGATTGATCCCTGGGGCGGGTCTTACTACGTCGAACGCCTGACCCGTGACCTGGCCTTGCGCGCCTGGGAACATATCCAGGAAGTCGAAGCCGAAGGCGGCATGGCTAAGGCCATCGAAGCAGGCATCCCCAAGATGCGCATCGAAGAAGCCGCAGCCCGCACCCAGGCCCGTATTGATGCTGGCCGCCAGACTGTGGTTGGCGTCAATAAATACGTTCTGGACGAAGAAGAAGACCTTGAAGTGCTCAAGGTCGATAACTCTTCGGTGCGCGCACAGCAGATCGAAAAGCTCAACCGCCTGCGTGCCGAGCGTGATTCTGCCGAGGTGGAAAGCAAGCTGAACGCCCTGACCAATGCAGCCTCCAGCGGCGAGGGCAATTTGCTAGCGCTGGCCGTCGAGGCGGCACGGGCCAAATGCACCGTCGGTGAAATCTCTGATGCCCTGGAAAAGGTCTATGGCCGCCATCAGGCCACTATCCGTGCTATCTCGGGCGTTTATTCCAACGAGGTGGGTGCCATGGACGAAAGCTTTGCTAAGGTCCGCAAGCTGGTCGATGACTTTGAAAAGAATGACGGGCGTCGCCCGCGCGTTCTGATCGCCAAGATGGGCCAGGATGGCCATGACCGTGGGCAAAAAGTGATCGCCACCGCCTTTGCCGATATTGGTTTTGACGTTGATATCGGGCCGTTGTTCCAAACCCCGAGCGAAACCGCCCGTCAGGCGGTGGAAAATGACGTGCATGTGATTGGTGTGTCTTCGTTGGCTGCCGGTCACTTGACCCTGGTTCCGGGCCTGCGCGACGAACTGGCTAAACTGGGCCGCTCTGACATCTTGATCGTTGTTGGCGGTGTTATCCCGCCGCAAGACTACGACGAACTGTACCAGTCTGGTGCTGCGGCGATTTTCCCGCCGGGCACCAAGATCAGCGTTGCCGCCCAAGACTTGATTGCCAAGCTCAACACCCAATTGGGCTATGACGAAGCGGCTGCGTAAAACAGCATGACTAAGAACAGCGGGGGTATCACCATGCCCCCGCTGTTTTTCGTTTAATCACCATTTTTCCCTCACTTTCGATAAAGGCAGTCCATGCTTCCCAAAACTGCTGATGACTATGTGAACGGTGTCCTTGCAGGGGACCGGGCGGTGATTGGCCGCGCGATTACCCTGATCGAAAGCCGTGCTGAACGCCACCGCGCCCTGTCAAAAGAAGTCCTCATGCGATTGGTTCCCCATTCAGGGAAGGCGCATCGGATCGGGATTTCCGGCGTTCCTGGCGTCGGCAAATCGACCTTTATCGAAACCTTTGGCAGTAACCTCACGGCGGACGGTCATAAGGTCGCCGTGCTTGCGGTAGACCCGACGTCTTCGCGCTCGGGCGGCTCGATTTTGGGCGACAAAACCCGCATGGCCAAGCTGTCGATTGACCCGAACGCCTTTATCCGTCCCTCCCCCACCGGCGGCCATTTAGGCGGCGTGGCGCGGGCGACGCGGGAAACCATGATCGTCCTCGAAGCCGCAGGTTTTGACGTGGTTTTGGTGGAAACCGTCGGCACCGGGCAATCGGAAACCGTGGTTGCCGATATGGTCGATTTCTTTCTGGTTTTAATGCTGCCCGGCGCAGGTGACGAACTGCAAGGGATCAAAAAGGGCATCCTAGAGCTGGCCGACCTGATCGCCGTTAACAAGTGCGAAGGCGACAACGACCGCCGCGCCAATGCCGCCCGCATCGAATATAAAAATGCTTTGCATATCATGACCCCGGCCAGCCCTAACTGGCGCCCCCCGGTTCTCACCATGTCAGGACTGCATAATGTGGGCCTTGATAAGTTGTGGGAAAAAATACAACAGCATCGCCAAACCCTCAGCGCCTCGGGCGAGTTGCAAGCACGCCGCCACGAACAGCAAATCACCTGGATGTGGTCGATGCTAAAAGAACGTTTGGTTCTGGCGCTGGAACAAGACGCCACCGTTTCAGCGCAAATCCCCGAGGTGGAAAAGGCTGTTTCTGGCGGCACCATGACCGCCACCGTCGGCGCTGAAACCCTGTTGCGCGCCTTTGGCTTGGAATTGGATACATAAAGCCCTTATTTTAGTGTGACTCCGCACCGGTCATAGCCTTTTCAAAATGCCTCCCCATCCTGATTTTGCCTTGTGTCATTAGGGCGCTTTTCCGATAGATCATGATCGGAAAAGCGCCCTAATGCATTGTTTATAAATTAAACTCATCATCTCCGATGCCTCCATTTGCTCAGAGCTTTTTCTAGCAAATAAAGGGGAGTACACACTAATTCCCTCTTGTATCCTTGACATACCTTACGGATTAGTCATATTGAGGTTAATAATCAATCGCAAAAAAAAGAGGGCGCAAATGAACCATTCATACTGCCCCAAGCCAGGGGAAAGTTGGCCTCGCGATGCGCTCCATGATAGCGGTGAAATCAAATCCGCTGAGCTTTTAGGGCCGCGCCGCGAAGTAGTAATAAATCATGACGGTCAACGTTACAGCCTGCGCCTGACCTCTAAGGGCAAGCTGATCTTAACAAAATAAACCTTCACTATTTGGCGGAAGCTTCCTTCTGCCAAGGGACAAGCCAGCCAGGACGCCCGCGAGGCGTCGTTAGCAAGCCAGCCCGCTCGCTGATGACAGATCGAAACAGGTGTTCCAAATGACGCTGCGGTTAGCATCCCCACTTGCTGGGGCAAGCATCCTTATTCCCTTATTTGCCAGTCTTGCTCAGGGCCAAACCCTGACAGCAGACCCTGTCACCCGCTTTGATGCCGTGACGGTGTCGGCAACCCGAACGGAAACGATAACCATTGATTCGCCCGATTCCGTCGCGGTCATCACCCGCGAGGAAATCGATCGCCGGATGCCCAATTCGGTGCCGGAAATGCTCACTGACATCCCCAGCGTTAGCTTTACCGGCGGCGCGCGCAGCATCGCCCAGACGCCGACCATTCGCGGTCTTGGTGATGACCGGGTGGTGGTTCGGCTTGATGGGGCCCGGCAGAATTTTAGCGGTGGTCACAAAGGCCGTATCTTTGTCGAACCCGAATTGCTCAAACAGGTCGATGTCGTGCGCGGGCCGGGGTCAACCATGTTCGGTACCGGTGCCCTGGGCGGGGTGATGAACATGACCACCGTCGATGCTGATGATCTGCTAAAGCCCGATCAAATGATGGGCGGGCGCGCCTTTGTTGGCTATGGTAGCGCATCCACCGAAAAACGCGGCAGCCTGACCGCCTACGCCCGGCCACTTGACTCATTAGATTTTCTCGTCAGTACCAGTATCCGCGACTCGGGAAACATGAAGCACGGGAATAGCGAAAAACTCGCATATTCAGCCGAAGACAGCCAGTCGAGCATGATCAAGATCGGCATCAATCCGGCAGAACACCACCGCGTTGTGGTTTCGGCACTGCGTTTTGATAGCGAACAACAGATTCCGGCTAACGGCACCACGGCGACAAGCAGCAGCAGCAATCCGCTGGTTGACCGCACAACGATCCAAGACACCTATACCCTGGCGTACCGCTATCAGAACCCTAACGATGCCCTGTTTGATTTCAGCGGCACCGTCTATCGTAACGAAAGCGATATCACCGAAGATCGAGTTGGATCCACACGCCACGATACGCGCTCGCTGATCACCGACGGCCTTGAGCTTACCAATACCAGCCGGTTTTCTTTTAGCGACGCGGTTGATAACCGCCTGACCTATGGCGTCGAAGCTTTCACCGAAGACCAGAAAGGCCGCCGTGATGGCTTACCGACATCAGGGCTATTCCCCGATGCGTCGATGACCACCACCGGCGTTTTCATTCAAGACGAAATCACCCTGTTTGACGATTGGACGTTAACGCCCGGTGTGCGTTACGATTCCTTTGATCTTTCGGCTCAAGGGCAATCTGACCGCAGCGGCAGCTCGACCTCGCCCAAGGTTTCCTTGGCTTGGCAAGCAACCCCATGGTTCCAGCCCTATGTTTCCTACGCCGAAGCCTTCCGCGCACCGGGCCTAAGCGATCTTTATAATACTGGCCTTCATTTTGCCATGGGACCAGGGATGAACAATTTCTTTGTTCCCTCCCCCAACCTTCGCCCAGAAAAAGCGAAAAACACCGAAATCGGCGCGAATTTAAAGTTCCGCGGTATGGCAACAGAAAACGATGCCCTGCGCATCAAAGTTGCCGCCTTTGAAAACAATATCACCGACTACATCGAACAGCGCGTTGCCACCTTTACCACTTCGTCGGTCAACGTCGCCGAAGCGCGGATCAGGGGCGTGGAAGCCGAAGCTTTCTATGACGCCGGAATTGTCTTTGCCAGCCTGGGCGCATCGCGCCTGCGTGGCGATAACCTGACTGATGATCAGCCACTAGAATCCATTCCCGCCGATAAGGTATCGATCACCGTCGGTGGCCGCGTTTCCGACTGGAATCTTGAAGGCGGCTGGCGCACCAACATGGTCGCAGCGCAACACCGGTCCTCCGAAGATACCCAAACCGGCGGCTATACGATCCATGATGCTTTTGTCTCTTGGACGCCGCAACAGTTCAATGACGCGGTGTCTTTGAACGTCGCCGTAGACAACGTTTTTGACCGCCTCTACCGGCCACATGGATCCGGCGTCTATATGGCTGGCCGCGACGTGCGCCTTGGGGCATCTGTCCAGTTCTAATGCATTGTTTTACAAGCAAATGCGTCGTCGCAGGTGATCCCACCTGCTCGGGATTTGAGTCTGTTCTTACACAAATGCGTCGTCGCAGGTGATCCCACCTGCTCGGGATTTGAGTCTGTTCTTACACAAATACGTCGTCGCAGGTGATCCCACCTGCTCGGGATTTGAGTCTGTTCTTACACAAATACGTCGTCGCAGGTGATCCCACCTGCTCGGGATTTGAGTCTGTTCTTACACAAATACGTCGTCGCAGGTGATCTCACCTGCTCGGGATTTGCTCTAAGGGTTCCCACGATGAGCCACCTTGCCAAATGGGTCACGGTTTCTGCCGTGGCACACCTTATCGCCCTAACCACTTTGCCGTTGGTCGGAACGCCGACACGCGCCATGAACGCAGAGGCTCATCAACCACAGCTTGTGGCATTAACACTTACCGCTCCGCCACAAGCGCTCCCCAAAGCAACGCCGCAACCACCGACCGAGGCACCTCCTGAGCCGACCACCCTCTCCGATCCGGTCCCCGCGCCAATCGAGCAAAAGCCCGTACCAACCTTGGTCCCGGCGCGGGTTCCAGCACCTCTTCCCCCTCCCAAGCCAGCCGCCCGCCCGGCGGCAAGTAAAGCTGCGGCGCATCCCCCGCCGCAGCGGCCAGTACCACTCCCCTCCCCAGTGCCAGCGCTAACAGAGGCGGCAGCCGTGGCGCCAGCCCCACCTCCGGTGATTCCTGCCCCGGCAGCATCGCCGCCCATTGTTTTCACGCCAAAGTTCCTCAGCCCTCCCTTGCCGCCCGATTATCCGTCTTCCGCCGTGCGCCGCCACCTTCAAGGCGTGGTGATCGTCCGCGCTCTGGTCAGCCGCCCTGGCCGCCCCGACGAAATTGTCATCTGGCGATCTTCGGGGCACGGGGTCCTTGATGCGGCGGCTGAGCAGGCGGTGTCAGCGTGGAAATTTGTCCCATCCCATCAGGGCGGCGTTGCTGTCACCGCCTGGGTCGAAGTTCCCGTCGTCTTCCAACTCAATTGATCCATGGAGTTTTCTATGACCACCTCTCTTTCCGATCTTCAAACTGCTTGGGCATCCCTTGCCGCCGGAACCGCTGGCCGCTATGCCCGCGACCTCGCCGCGGATCATGGGGTTAGCGAAGGACAACTTATCGCCGCTGGCTGCGGCGCAGGCGTCGTTCGCCTGGATGCCAATTGGGATGAGTTTTTACAAGACCTGCCGTCCTTGGGGGCGGTCAAGATCATCACCAGAAATGAAAGCATCGTTCATGAGAAGGTGGGGACGTTTGGCAATATCAGCGTAACCGGCACCATGGGGCTGGTGCTCAACGGCGGCGTAGACCTGCGGCTGTTCCTGGGCAACTGGCATTACGCCTTTGCCGTGACCACAGAAACCACCCATGGTACCCGCCGTTCACTGCAAATCTTTGGCCTTGATGGCGATGCCGTTCACAAAATTTTCCTGACCAAAGACAGCGACCAAACAGCCTATGACTCCATGGTCGAAAAATACCGTGCTGCGGATCAAAAGGCCGCTTTGACCATCACCCCCATGGCGCGGATCAACGATCGCCCCGACGATGCCATTGATATCGAAGGCTTGCGCACCCATTGGGCGGCGCTAAAAGACGTGCATCACTTCCACAGCATGCTGCAGCAGTTTGGCACTGGCCGAATGCAGGCTTTGCGCTTGGTGGGCGATGACTTTGCCCAAGAAGTTCAAGGCGATGCCCTCCGCTTAGCCCTTGGTGATGCCCAACAGCGTCAAGCGCCGATCATGGTCTTTGTTGGCAATGCCGGGTGCATCCAAATCCACACCGGCCCGGTCAACAAAGTGATGGAGAAAAACGGCTGGATCAACGTCATGGACCCCGAGTTCAATTTGCATGTGCAAGGCCACCGGGTCGCACGCTGCTGGGTTGTTCGCAAACCGACCCGCGACGGGATGATCACCACCTTGGAACTCTATGACCCCGAAGGCCAAAACATCGCCATTTTGTGTGGCCAGCGCCTGGGCCACGATCCCGAACGCCAAGATTGGCGCGATATTGCCGCTGCCCTGCCCGCAATCGACAACCGGGAAGCTGCCGAGTAATGGAATTCTATCTGGAACAATTAGGGCCGGTAGGATGGCCACTGCTGCTCTGTTCCATGGTAGCAGCAGCCTTAATTATCGAGCGCTTGGTGTGCTTCTTGCGCCTGGGTCGGGTTCGCCCGACTTCAGTGCGAGAAATGCTCGCGCAAGTCTCGGGCAGTGATGGCGAGGCGGCATTACGCCGCCTTGCTGCTGGGCAGCGGCCCCTGGCACGCGGCGTAAGCGTTCTCCTCGCCCACCGCGACTATGCGCGCAGCGACCGCAGCGAAATCGTCAGCCTATGGCTGCGCGAGCATCAAGCACAGGTTACAGCACACCTCAGGGGCCTGCATTTGATGGCCGTTGTTGCGCCACTTTTGGGACTCCTCGGCACGGTCTTGGGGATGATTGTGGTGTTCAAACGGATTTCTGAAAACACCGGCCCGGTAAACCCGGCCATGCTGGCCGACGGCCTATGGGCGGCGATGATCACCACGGCAGTTGGTTTGTGTATCGCCATTCCGGCAATGGTCGCCAGTCAAGGGTTTCGCATCTGGGGTCATCGCCATATCGAAGGTTTGGCTATTACCCTCAGCCATATCTCCCTGGCACTTGATCGCCCTAGCAGCCAGGAGGGGAACCGATGATCACCCCCCATCTTTCAGATCATGATGGCGAGATGCTCGAAGACATGGCGTTGGATCTAACGCCCATGCTCGACATCATTTTCATGCTGTTGGTGTTTTTGGTGCTGACCACCAACGTTCTCCAGCACGCCGTCGAAGTTACCCTGCCCAATGGAGAAGCGGCATCGGTCATAGCGCCTGAAAATGACGAAATCGTCCTAACCCTACATGCAGATTCCCATTGGCAGATCGGCGAGGAAACCTTCGCCACCTGGGAAGACGCACGCGAGGTGCTGACGGCCCGCCTCACCCAGCCAGCAACGCAGCGGATCGTCATTGCCGGTGATCGTGCCGCCACCCTACAGGGATTTGCCGCCGCACTATCGTTCCTCCGGGCGCGAGGCGTCACCGACATCAACCTTTTGATGGAGCAGGAGTAACCCCCATGCTTGCCCTTTGCCGTCGTTTTTTCGCCCCTGTTATGGCAATCGTTTTGATCTTGGCAACCCTTCCCGCAAGCGCCGCCGCCCCAGAACGCATTATTTCCATTGGCGCACCAATCACCGAAATTCTGTTTAAAATTGGCCTGGGGGATAAACTGGTCGCCGTTGATCTTACCAGCCGTTACCCCACCGCCGCCGCAGCCTTACCCAAGGTCGGCTACATGCGCGCCCTGTCGGCAGAGGGCATTTTGTCCTTAGCGCCAGATTTAATGATCGTTTCCGCCGAGGCGGGTCCGCCTGAAGTCCTAAACCAGCTCCGCGCTGCGGGCGTGCGCATCGAGATGATCGACGAAACGCCAAGCATGGCGGGCCTGACGGCAAAGATTACGACGGTTTCCGCCATCACCGATAAGCCCGCTGAAGGCGCTAAACTCCTGGCGGACGTCCAAGCGCAAATGGCGCTGTTAAGCGAGGCCTTAAAACAATCTGGACCGCAACCTCGGGTTTTATTCCTCCATAGCATCACCAACGGCCCGCCGCTGGCCGCAGGGGCAGGCAGCTTACCCGAAGCCCTGATTAAACTGGCCGGAGGTGTGAATGCTGTTCAGGGCTTTGATGGCTTTAAACCCCTGTCAGTCGAGGCCGCAACCGCCGCCGCACCGGACGTGATCATGGTCAGCACCGGCACAGTCGAACAGCTTGGTGGTGCCCAAGGTATTTTGGCTTTGCCACAGGTCGCCATCACTCCGGCTGCACGTTTAGGCCGGGTTGTTGCTTTAGACGGGCCCCTGTTAATGGGGTTTGGTCCCCGCACGCCCCAAGCCATTCAGACCTTAGCCAAGTCCTTTCACCCTGATGTGAAAGCCGTCCAATGAGCGGCGTTTTATCGCGAATTCGGCGAGGCCGTGATGACCTTGCCACGCCCTCAGCGCTGATGGTCCTTGGCCTGTTGCTGGCAACGACGACCATCATCGCCGCCGGTGCAGGAAGCGTGTCGGTCCCAGCAACTGACATCATCACCTATCTGCTATCCTTGATCGGCTTGGCCGATGCATCGGCCCTAGATTGGCAACATGCAGCGGTTCTGGGAAGCATTCGCTTTCCGCGCATTGTTCTGGGGATTGCGGTTGGCGTCACTCTCTCTGTTGCCGGCGCCAGCCTGCAAGCGGTGTTTCGCAACCCCTTGGCCGACCCTGGTTTGGTCGGCGTATCCGGTGGTGCCGCTTTTGCCGCCGCCGCGGCTATTGTGGTTGGCAGCAGTGTGGCACAGGGGCCTTATGTCCTGCCGATTGCCGCCTTTCTCGGTGGCCTTGTGGTCACCGGCTTGATTTACCGCCTGTCACGGATTGAGGGACGCCCGCAGACATCAACCATGTTACTTGCTGGTATTGCAATAAATGCCCTCTGTGGAGCTGGCATTGGCCTGTTCACCTACCTCAGCGACGATGTGCAGCTACGCCAATTGACCTTTTGGACCATGGGAAGTCTGGGCGGCAGCGCCTGGGATCGCATTATACCGGCCTTAGTAGTGATGACCGGCGCTAGCCTTGTGCTGATCCGCTTAGCGCCGCGCTTTAATGTTTTTGTCCTTGGCGAGCGAGAAGCCGAACACCTGGGCCTTGATGTTCCACGCTTTCTCAAACTGGTGGTGATCATGGTAAGCCTGGGAGTCGGGGCGGCAGTGGCCGTTTCTGGCTTGATTGGCTTTATTGGTTTGGTGGTGCCGCATTTGGTGCGTTTGCTGCTGGGGCCCGATCACCGGCGATTGCTTCCAGCCTCGGCGGTGTTGGGGGCTGTTCTAATTACCGCCGCCGATACGGTGGCGCGCACGGCTGTTTCTCCGGCAGAAATGCCAATTGGCCTTTTGTGTAGTGCGGTTGGCGGCCCCTTTTTCCTCTGGCTGCTCAGCCGTCGTCAGAAAGGTATCGGCCTATGAGCCTTGAACTGGTCAACGTTTCCGTCACTGCTGGCGGGCGGCTGTTGCTTTCTGACATTACCATGGCGGTTCAGCCGGGCATGGTAACAGTGATTGCAGGTCCCAACGGAGCCGGAAAGTCAACCTTGCTGCGCGCCCTCGCCGGAGAGTTAACCCCGTCTTTGGGGGAAGTCCTGTTGGAAAACAAGCCCCTAGCATCGTGGTCTTTACAAGAGCGAGCCCGACGGCGGGCCGTGCTGCCACAAAGCCCATCACTCAATTTTGCCTTTAGCGGCGCCGATGTGGTTGGCCTGGGATTGAGCCTCCGCAAAGGATCATCGAAATCCCGTGACGCAGCCCTGATTGATGCGGCAATGACAGCGGCTGATGTCATGCACTTACGGCAGCGCAATTATCTTACCTTATCGGGGGGAGAGCAGCAGCGGATTCATTTTGCTCGGATTTTAGCCCAAATCGCTGATGATCAGGATGCCCCCTCACCGCCACCGCGCTATCTGCTTTTAGACGAACCGACCGCCAGCCTAGATTTAACACACCAACACCAAACGCTGGCCAAAGCTCGCGCCCTCTCTCGCCAAGGGTATGGGGTGCTCGCGGTACTACACGATCTTAATTTGGCCGCAGCCTATGGCGATCACTTGGTTCTTTTAAAAGGTGGAAAGATCATCCAATCGGACTCAGCGCCTGCCGTTTTGACCGCGCCGATCGTCGAGGATGTCTTTGGCTGCCCCGTGACCATATTGACCAATCACGCCCACCCGGTAGTCTTGCCCATAACCGCGATCACTTAGCTCTTTTCGCAAGAAGATCGTCAAAATAAAAAGAAGGCCCCGGTATAAACCGGGGCCAGTTTTGTACGAGCTAAAAGATATTCAATGCCGCAAAGGCAAGGCTTAACGCTTGATCCGCACCAGTTCGTCGAGCATTTCATCGGCGGTGGTAATGATCTTAGCAGCAGCCGAATAGTCACGCTGGGTGGTGATCATGTGAGTGAACTCTTCACCCAGGTCAACGGTGGAGCTTTCCAGCGCAGCGCCAGCAA
>CEGC01000068.1_pt1 | contig 32037 bp, 27 predicted proteins | sample 302731 | NCBI WGS metagenome assembly CEGC01 (sample SAMEA2755656, study PRJEB7226) | microbial mat metagenome | biome: microbial mat; feature: hypersaline; material: grass silage | place: USA | collected 2014-02-19 | depth 0 m | reverse complement strand
CCTCGGGACCAGATGGCACCCCCCCCAACGCTGCCTCCCCCCACTCAGACCACACTGCGCCGACGCTGCTGTCAGGCGTCGCTTAAGGGGATATCAAAATACCATGTCATTCTTTGCGAGCCGCCCAGCGCCCCGCTGCTTCCGTCTTGTCCACGCCTCCCTCTTGGGGGCTTTTATCCTTGCGGCCTTGGCATTCACAGGCCCGGCAGCCCTTGCGCAAAATACGACTGTCGCCCCCATCGAGCAAAACGCACCACCTGCCACGGACATACCGGCTGTGTCTGCATCAACGGCCACACCCGACGCTCCGCCAGCCGACGAGACCATACCGCACGATCTGTCCCCGTGGTCCATGTTCATGGCTGCCGATGTGATTGTAAAAACGGTGATGATCGGCTTAGCAATGGCTTCGCTGCTGACGTGGACGATCTGCCTGGTCAAAAGCCAGGAATTACGCGCTGCACGGGCGCGTGTTTTGCGCCTGCGCACGGCCCTAGCTGACTGCCGGTCCCTAGACGATGCCATCAAGGCCGTACAGGATGCCCCTCGACGTACCGACGCCACCTTACTAGAGGCCGCACTGTTGGAAACCCGTATGTCTGCGGGGGCTTATGGTAAAGAAGGACTGAAAGAACGTGTCGCCTCGCGCTTGAACCGCCTAGAAACTGCGGCCACCCAGCGTCTTGGCAAAGGGACCGGCATTCTGGCCACAATCGGATCCACCGCCCCCTTCATCGGCCTCTTTGGAACGGTCTGGGGCATCATGAATGCCTTCATTGGTATCTCTCAATCCCATACGACCAACCTTGCAGTGGTCGCCCCGGGGATTGCCGAAGCCCTTCTCGCCACTGCCATGGGCTTGGTGGCTGCCATTCCTGCCGTGGTCATCTATAACGCATTTTCCCGCGGAACCTCGGGCTATCGGGTCATATTGGGGGATGTCTCGGCGGAAGTTCTGCGCTTGGTAAGCCGTGACCTAGACCACAACACGCTTCCCATCCGCACTTCAGTCGCTGCGGAGTAAACCCATGGCCGCACAGCTTGACCATGGCGACGGCGATCTGCCGATCAACCACGAAATCAACGTCACACCTTTTATTGACGTGATTTTGGTGCTGTTGATCATCTTTATGGTTGCCGCCCCGCTCGCAACGGTCCAAGTCCCCGTTGAACTGCCCGCCAGCACGGCAACGCCAACGCCTGCCCCTGACAAGCCCGTTTTCATTTCAATTCAAGCAGATAAAACCCTAAGCCTAGGCGATGAGCGGATTCCTGAAAGCGGATTAACCGCCGCCTTAAAGGCCGCGACCCAAGGCCATACAGACCAACGCATCTTTTTACGCGCCGATAAGTCAATTGACTACGGTACGTTGATGGAGGTGATGAATCAAATGCGCGCCGCAGGCTATCTAAAAGTGGCTTTGGTCGGTCTAGAAGCCCTGCCCAGCCCAAATTCTGTCCGCGAGGAAACCGGGGCAAAAAGCAGCGGAACCGCTACGCCATGACGACCGCTAACGCCCCCCTTTTCCAGCACCCGCCGACCTGGCACTGGCTTGTGGGCTTCACCCTGGTGGTCGCAGCTCATGCGGCACTGGTAATTGCTGTCATTCTTCCTTGGCACGATACGCCCATCTCGCCCCCAGCCGCAACAGCCCCGATCTTGATTGATATGCTGCCGATGCCGGTCGCCCCCCCAGCATTGCCGCCACCCGACCCCGAACCTATCCCAGACCCTGCCCCTGAGCCGATTATCGAGCTTCCCCCAGAAGTGCCCACCGTTGAAAACGCCGACGTCGCACTCCCGCCACCAAAGGTAAAACCCAAACCCGTCGTCCAAAAAAATCCCAACCCGCCAAAAGCAACGGAGTCCAAGAAAAAACCGGTTGAAAAGCCTGTTGGGTCCCCCCCGAAAACCACATCTTCAGCCACCACGGTGCCACAAAGCGTATCGCAACAGCCTGCTGCACCAACACTCTCCTCACAGGTCAACACCGGGGCTGCAATCCAACAACAACGAGCCACATGGCAAGGCCTGCTCATGGCTCATTTAGAACGCCTCCAACGGTATCCCCGCTCTGCTCAAATGCGCCGTCAAGAAGGCATCGCAACCCTTGCCTTGACCATTGATCGGACAGGCAAAGTTTTGTCTGCGCGCCTAGAACACGAAAGCGGCTACCGCCTGCTTGATAAAGAGGCGATGGATCTGATCTATCGTGCCCAGCCGCTGCCAGCACCGCCGGAATCGATCCCCGGGAAAACCATTTCACTGGTTGTCCCCATCAATTTTTTCCTTCACTAATCAATGTTTGCCATACTCAAAACACCCCCGGCCCCGCTCGCAGGACCGGGGGTGTTTTGCTGTTCTTGACCCACGGCCCATTAACCGCACAGCTCCCCACAGGGGGCCATAGCGCCGATTACATCAGAAAAAAATTCCCGCGTCCCAAAGCAAATACCACCGCCAAAACCGATTTTGGCATGCGGATTTCCATCTTGCAGCACACAATCAAAGCGCACGCTAAAAGCGTTTCAGCCTGCAATCACCACAAACCAAACAGCCTATCGAGACAATCTGCCCGCCATTTTAACGCCAGATCCTACCCTTTCTCCGCATGATCGTAAGACCAAGAGTAAAGCCCCAACCGGTTTCAATCCGTGGTATTGCGCCCGCGAAAGGAAATGAGCTTTACGGTGGATCACCCCTTGCGGGGGGGCGCATTACGCACTATTAAAAGAGTACCGATTTAGTACGCTATTCTGCACCCCTCGTCGGGGCTTTAGAGTTGGCAGCCCTTAAGGGCAGGGAAGTGTACGGGTTCGGTGGTCAGGATATAACCGCAAGGTACCCCATGTTCCGTATTAATAAACTCACCGATTACGCCGTGGTGTTGCTGGTCGATATGGCCCGTACTGGGCGTGTACGGTCGGCCCAGCAGATTGCCGCTGATACCGGCGTACCTTTGCCGACGGTGGCTAAGGTGATGAAGCTGTTGGCTAAGGATGGATTGGTGATGTCGATCCGTGGCGCCAGTGGCGGTTATGGGTTGGGGCGTGTGGCGGTGGAGATTACCGTTGCTCACATGATCCAGGCCATCGAAGGGCCAATTGCCCTGACGTCGTGCGTCGAGGCGGCTGACGATGATTGTGGTATCGAGGCCCTGTGCCCGATGCACGGTCACTGGAACCGGGTGAACTCTGCTGTTCACCGTGCTCTGTCCGAAGTGACGCTGGCCGATATGAGCGCAGACCAACCCTTTATGACGGCACCTGCTCCGGCACCGATTTCGGTTTCGTGAGCGTGACGGCGTAACTGTAAAGTTTGGGTTAGCCCTGATAGGCGACCCGGTCTGTCTGGACCCCCTGGGACAAAAGGATTTCCGCCATGGCGGCATCTGACAGCACCGTGCAAACGGTCAAAGATATCGAACGTTACAAGTATGGTTTTTCGACAGCGATCGAAAGCGACATGGCCCCCAAAGGCCTAAGCGAAGACACCATTCGCTTTATTTCGGCAAAGAAAGAAGAGCCGGAATGGATGCTGGAATGGCGTCTAAAAGCCTATCGCATGTGGTTAACCATGGAAGAACCCACATGGGCGCATGTTAAATACCCGCCGATCGACTACCAAGACAGCTATTACTACGCTGCCCCCAAGCGCCCGGAAGACGGCCCGCAAAGCCTAGACGAGGTTGATCCCGAGCTTTTGGCCACCTATGAAAAGTTGGGTATTCCGCTCAAGGAACAGGAATATTTGGCCGGTGTTGCGGTGGACGCGGTGTTTGATAGCGTGTCGGTGGCAACCACCTACAAGAAAAAACTCAACGACCTGGGCGTGATTTTCTGTTCCATCTCCGAGGCGATGCGCGAGCATCCTGAGCTGGTGAAAAAATACATCGGGTCGGTGGTGCCACAGGCGGATAACTATTTCTCCTGCCTGAATTCTGCGGTGTTTACCGACGGCAGTTTTGTCTATATCCCCAAGGGCTTACGCTGCCCGATGGAGCTATCAACCTATTTCCGCATCAATGAAAAGAACACCGGGCAGTTTGAACGTACACTGATTATTGCCGACAAAGGCGCTTACGTGTCTTACCTCGAGGGTTGCACCGCGCCGCAACGCGATGAGAATCAGCTTCATGCCGCCGTGGTCGAGCTGATCACCTTGGACGATGCCGAGATTAAATACTCGACCGTGCAGAACTGGTATCCCGGCGATGAAAACGGCAAGGGCGGCATCTATAACTTTGTCACTAAGCGCGCTGCCTGTCGTGGACGTAACTCCAAGGTGATGTGGACGCAGGTCGAAACCGGCTCGTCGATCACCTGGAAATATCCGTCTTGCTTGTTGATTGGCGACGGATCGCAGGGTGAATTCTATTCGGTGGCGATCACCAACAACTGCCAACAGGCCGATACCGGCACCAAGATGATTCATTTGGGTAAAAACACGCGCTCAAAGATCATTTCAAAGGGTATTTCGGCGGGCCGTTCAGATCAGACCTATCGTGGCTTGGTGCGTATTGGTGGCAAGGCCGAAGGGGCGCGGAACTTTACCCAGTGCGATAGCCTGCTAATTGGTGATCAGTGTGGTGCCCACACAGTGCCTTATATCGAAAGCCGCCACCCCTCCGCCCGTACCGAGCACGAGGCAACGGCGAGTAAAATTTCCGACGATCAGCTGTTTTATTGCCTGCAACGCGGCCTGACCGCCGAAGAGGCAGTGGGTTTGATCGTAAACGGGTTCTGTAAAGAAGTGCTGCAAACGCTGCCGATGGAATTTGCCGTCGAAGCGCAAAAGCTGGTCAACATTTCCCTCGAAGGCAGCGTGGGTTAAGGAAGAGGAACAAAATTATGGCTTTGATTGAAATCCAAGACCTGCATGCATCCGTTGACGGCAAAGACATTCTCAAGGGTGTCGATTTGGTGATCGAACCGGGCAGCGTACACGCGCTGATGGGCCCCAATGGCACCGGCAAATCAACCCTGTCAAACATCATCACTGGCCGTCCGGGCTATACGGTCACCAAGGGCCGGGTGTTGCTTGATGGCGCTGATATTGCCGAGATGAGCCCTGACCAACGGGCCAATGCGGGGATTTTCCTCGCTTTTCAGTATCCGGTGGAAATTCCTGGTGTGGCCTCGGCGACCTTTCTTAAGGCGGCGATTAACGCCAAACGCCGTTCTCAGGGCCTCGATGAAATCGACGCGATGGAGTTCCTCAAGCTGGTCAAAGGCAAGTCTAAGGAACTGGGTATTCGCGATGAAATGCTCAAGCGCCCGGTGAATGTCGGCTTTTCTGGTGGCGAGAAAAAGCGCGCTGATATTTTGCAAATGGCGTTGCTCGAGCCGCGTTTTGCCATTCTTGATGAAACCGATTCCGGGTTGGATATTGACGCCCTGCGCATCGTTTCCGAAGGGGTGAATGCTCAGCGTTCGCCGGATCGTTCGTTTCTGGTGATCACCCACTATCAGCGCCTGCTCAGCTATATCGTTCCCGATGTGGTGCATGTGTTTGCCGATGGCAAAGTGGTGCGTTCGGGTGGCCCCGAGCTGGCCGAAGAACTCGAAGCCAAGGGCTACGCCGATTACACCAGCGCCGCGTAAGCAGGCAAAAAGGAGAGGATGATGACCGTGAGTGTCTCTGACATCCCGCTGGTTGCTGCGGCGGAAAACCTGTCTCCGGCTTTGCCCGGTCACGCCGCTCCCTGGTTGGGGGCGCTGCGGGCCAGGGGCTTGGACGTTTTGCGCCAAAGCGGCATGCCGACCCGGCGCAGCGAAGCCTTTAAATATTCGTTTGCCGCCTTGGGTGCTGCGGGCAAGCATGAATTTGTACCGGCTTTGATTGCTGGCGACGCGACGGTGGAAAGCCTGCCTGCCGCGATCACCGCGATTGCCGGTCATCGGGTGGTTTTGGTGAATGGCAGTTGGTCGGCAGCCTTGTCCGACCGTGCGCCTTTGCCCCAGGGCTTGCGCATTGTGTCGCTGGCGCAGGAACTGGAAACCAACCCCGCCAGCTTGCAAGATCATCTGGGGGCGACCTTGGATCTCAGCCTTAGCCCCTATGCGGCGCTGGCGACCGGGTTGCTTGATGATGGTGTGGTGGTGCGGATTGCGCCGGGGACGGTGCTTGAGCAGCCAATCCATATCGTTTCTTTGGTGGTGACGCCGGGCGACGGCCCGGTGATGGTACAGCCGCGCCTGTTGATCGAGGTCGGGGCTGATGCGGTGGCGACGGTAATCGAAAGCCACAGTGCACTGCCCGGTGTGGAAACCTTAACCCTGCCGGTGGCCGAGGTAACGCTTGCCCGTGGTGCGCGGCTGACGCATGTGAAAATTCGCGATGATCATAGCCCGGCGTTCCATGTGGCTTCGCGTCAGGTGACGGTGGAGCAAGGCGCGTCCTATGACGCCTTTGCCCTGTCGATGGGCGGTTTGACCGCGCGGGACGAGATCCACGTTGATCTGGTCGGGCCGCACGCGCAAGCCCGGGTCAACGGCGCCTATGCCTGCCGTGGCTATCAGCATATGGATACCACCATTTGCATCACCCACACCGCCAGCGATTGCCGGTCCGAGCAGACCTATAAGGGTGTGATGGATGATCACGGGCGCGGCGTCTTTCAGGGGCGAACCATCGTCACCCGTGGGGCGCAAAAGACCGACGGCCATCAGTTGCATAAAGCCTTGCTGTTGGCCCCGACTGCCGAGGTCAACGTCAAGCCCGAGTTGACCATCTATGCCGATGACGTCAGTTGTTCACACGGGGCAGCATGCGGTGAGCTGGACGAAGAAGCGCTGTTTTATCTGCAAGCCCGTGGCCTGGACGAAGATACCGCCCGCTCTTTGCTGATCGAGGGCTTTTTAGACGAAGTTGTTGATACCATCGAGGCTGAGCCCCTGCGTGATCTGCTGTCGGGGATGGTGCATCAGTGGTTGATGGCACACCGGGCGAGCAAAGGGGCACAAAAATGAGCGCGATGGCACATATAAGCCCCCCCGTGACCTTTGATGTCGAAGCCGTGCGGGCAGATTTTCCGTTACTTGCCCATCCTGTTCACGGCAAACGGTTGGCGTATCTCGACAGCGGGGCGTCAGCGCAAAAGCCGTTGGCGGTGATGGATGCCCTGCGCTACGCCTATGAGTTTGAATATGCCAACGTCCATCGCGGCGCCTATTGGCTATCAGAAAAAGCGACCAGTAATTTCGAGGCCGCGCGCAGCACCATTGCAGGCTTTATCAACGCTGCCGATGACTGCGAAGTGATCTTTACCCGTGGCGCGACCGAGGCCATTAATCTGGTGGCTCAGACCTATGGTCGGTCGATGTTGCGCGCAGGCGACGAGGTGATCATATCGGCGCTGGAACACCATTCCAACATCGTGCCCTGGCAGATGCTGCGCGATGAAAAAGGTCTGGTGCTGAAGGTTGCCCCGATTACCGATGATGGCCAGTTCGATATGCAGGCCTTTGAGGGCCTGTTGAATGAACGAACCAAGATTGTTGCCGTGACTCACGTTTCTAACGTTTTGGGGACGGTCTTCCCGATTGCTGAAATTACCGCCAAGGCGCATGCCGTCGGTGCGGTGGTGTTGGTCGATGGCTGCCAAGGCATCGTCCACCGGATGGTGGATGTTCAAGATCTCGGCTGCGATTTCTATGCCTTTTCCGGTCATAAGCTTTATGGGCCGACCGGGATTGGTGTGCTGTGGGGCCGCGAAAAGCTGCTGGATGCCATGCCGCCGTGGATGGGTGGCGGCGATATGATATCGTCGGTGACCTTTGAAAAATCCGAATGGGCCGCACTGCCCGCTAAATTCGAAGCTGGAACTCCGGCCATCGTGCAGGCGATTGGCTTGGGGGCGGCGGTGTCCTATGTGCAAAGCATGGATCGTGTTGCTGCCTTGGCGCACGAAGATGATCTGTTGGCCTATGCCGTGGGCGCATTGAGCGACATTCCTGGCCTGACCCTGCACGGAACAGCGCCGGGGAAAAGCGGCATTCTGTCGTTTTCCATGGCCTATGCTCACCCGCACGACATTGCCACCGTGCTTGACCGTTCGGGTGTGGCTATTCGCGCTGGGCATCACTGCTGCCAGCCGTTGATGGATCGCTGCGGTGTTCCAGCCATGGCGCGGGCCAGTTTTGGTGTCTATACCAACCGCGCCGATGTTGATCAGTTGATTAAGGCTCTCCACACCGTTCACACCCTATTTGCTTAAAAGATGAGTGGCGACAGCCGTTCATACAAAATCCGCTGCCCACCTTTACGCGCAATACTCTGAGGAACCCCGTATCATGACCATGCGCCCCCCGATGTATGTCTATGATGCTCCGCCGCCGCCCGATGCCGAGGATGCGATTGGGCAAGCCGGAAAGCCGCTGCCGCCGGGCACGCCGATTGCCACTGATGAACAGGTGGTCGCGGCTTTGCGCACGGTGCATGACCCCGAAATTCCTGTTAATATTTATGATCTGGGTCTGATTTACGAACTGGCGATTGCCGAAAACGGCGATGTGGCGATCCAGATGACCCTCACCGCTCCGGCGTGTCCGGTGGCTGGGGAATTGCCGCAAGATGTCGCCAATGCGGTGGAAACGGTGGTCGGCGTCGGCGAGATCGTTGTGACCCTGACCTGGGATCCGCCGTGGACGCCCGACCGCATGTCAGAAGTCGCCCGCGTTGCCTTGGATATGTTTTAAACAGACTTCTTGAGAGAAAAGAGAGGAACCCCCCCCATGGCCTCTACCAGTCCGTCCCAAATCCGCAAGGCTTTAACCCTGACCGACGCTGCTGCTGCGCGTATTAAAACCCTGATTGAGCGATCCGATACGCCGGTATTGGGGCTGCGCGTTGGGGTGAGCAACAAAGGCTGTTCGGGCATGTCTTACTCAATCGAGTATGTGACCGAAGAAAAGCCATTCGAGGATAAGGTCGAAGATAAGGGTGTGTGCCTTTACATCGATCCGATGGCGCTGATGTTTATTGTTGGCTCGGAAATGGATTACCGCGAAGACAAGCTGCAGGCGGGTTTTGTGTTCGAAAATCCGAATGCCACCGCGCAATGCGGTTGTGGTGAAAGCTTTACGGTCAACCAAGACGCAGCGCAGATTAGCTGATAGCCAATGCAGCCTTGGCCCCAAAAGTGGGTATTTTGCATTGCAATACAAAGGCTAAGCGCTCTTATTTAGCATGACTACCATCGACAAGGCTTGCATATAAGCGCACATGGTGCATATCCTAAGCGGAGCCATGCCCTGGAATAAACCGGGGTTCGGAACGCCGACAGGATGAGGATACAGCCATGAGCGCATCTGCCACCACCGCTTTGCCGCTGGATTGGTTTACCTTGCTTGCTGGAATGGGCGGCGGGTTGGCGCTATTTCTATATGGCCTGGATATGCTGTCAAAGGCCCTACGGGCGGTGGCGGGTGATCGGATGCGCACCGTTTTGGGCATGATGACCGGCAACCGTTGGGCGGGAATGACCACCGGTGCCTTTGTCACTGGCGTTATTCAGTCTTCGTCAGTGACAACGGTTTTGGTGGTCAGCTTTATCAGCGCTGGCGTTATGAGCTTGACCCAGGCGATTCCCGTTATTTATGGGGCCAATATTGGCTCGACCGTGACGGCGCAGATCATTGCCTTTAAGGTGACAGCGCTGGCCTTGCCGATGTTTGCCGCCGGGTTTGCCGCCGCCTTTTTAGGGCGCAGTGATCTGGTGCGCAATTTAGGCAACCTGACCATGGGCTTGGGGCTGGTGTTCTTTGGTATGACCCTGATGGGCGATACCATGAAGCCCTTACGCAGCTATCAACCCTTTATTGATTTCATTGCCGAGCTGCGTAGCCCGTTTCTGGGGGTGCTGGTGGGGGCGGTGTTTACGGCGGTGATCCAATCCTCGGCAGCAACCATGGGGATCGCCATTGTTTTGGCCAGCCATGGGATGATGCCCCTAGAGGCAGGCATTGGCTTGGCCTTTGGGGCGAATATTGGCACCTGTGCGACGGCGCTGTTGGCCTGTATCGGTAAGCCGCGCCCAGCGGTGCGGGCGGCGTTGGTTCATATCATTTTCAATGTGGTCGGTGTTGCCCTGTGGGTGTTTTTCATCCCCGAACTTGTGTTGATGGTGCAGTATATTTCGCCTCAGCATCCTGAATTGGTCGGCGTTGCTCGTATGGCTGCCGAAGCCCCGCGCGAGATTGCCAATGCCCATACGGTGTTTAACGTCATTAACACCTTTTTGTTCTTGGCCTTTGTGACATCAATGGCGGCGTTGGTAACGCGGCTGGTCCCCGAACGTCCGGCGAAAATCCAGCCCGAGGCCGAGCCTCAATTCCTTGCTGAAACCGTCATTGGAACGCCGTCGTTGGCGCTCGATAGTGTACAGGCCGAGCTGGGGCATTTGGGGGCTTTGGTGGATGATATGCTGCGCGCCATCATGCCCGCCGTCCTTGGCGGCAGTCGCAGCGAGCTAGAACGAGTAGCGGCAATGGATGTCCCAGTCGACAGCCTGCATGGATCAATCGTTGAATATCTGCGCCGACTTGGGGCTGGTTCGTTAAGTGCGGCGCAGAGTGAACGCTTTACCCGTTTGCTGGGGATGGCGAACGCCCTGGAAAATATCGGCGATGTGATCGAGACGGATTTGGTCGGCTTAGGGATCCGCCGGATCGAGGGCGAAGTTCGGGTGAGTGGCCCAACCAGAGCCTTGATCGAAGAACTTCATACCCTGTCATGTAAGGCAGTACAAATGGCCGTTCAAGCGGCGGTTCGCGGCGATATTGTCCTCGCCGAGCAAGTGGTGGCGATGAAGAAAGAGGTTTCTGCCCTGGCCCATCAGGCGGCAGAGCATGGCGCCCATCGCCTGACGGCCAGCGAGCCTAACCGTTTGCGCTCTGTTACCCGCGAGCTAGAGGTGATCGAGCGTTTGCGGCGAATCTATTATTTCGCTAAAAAGGTTGCCTATGCGGTTGAAGACGAAGTGCGAGACCTTACACCTGAGGGTGGTGATCCGGCTGCGGGGACAACAGCGAGCACCGCGCAATAATGCCGTGGTTACGGGAAAATGAATTTTTTGTGCACTGCACAAAAACGACGGTTGACTCCCTGCAAAGGGCTGCTATCTTAGGGTCATGTTGCAGCGCAGCATGGAGTGGCGATCTGATCGGTTCTGCCGCTCCCCAACCCAAAATATAGCGTCCCATGACGCCAGAGGAGACCGCACCCATGTTGAAGTCCTATGAAGACGTTGTTGCTTTCAGCAAAGCCAATATCGACGCCGCTGTTTTGGCTGGCACCAAGTTCGCCGCTGGCATGGAAGAAGTGACCAAAGAAGTGTTTGGTTTCACCACCAAATCCTTTGAAACCGCCGTCGAAGGCGTAAAGGCCGTGACGTCTTGCAAGACCGCTGCCGAAGCCGCCCAGATCCAGCAGAAGCTGGCGAAAGACAGCTGGGAAACTTTGGTTGCTGAAAGCACCAAGCTGACCGAAATGAGCACCGTTGTTGCCAAGTCTGCTGCCGAGCCGTTTCAGGTGCGTTGCAAGACCGTGTTCGAAACCTTCGGCAAATAAGTCATCTGACTTTTTGCTAAAAGGTTGCGGTCGATCTGTCGCTGATCGAGGTGGGCGTGCGGAGCCAATTTGGCACCCGCTCACCCCGATCACGATAGATCGGAGACTGCCCTAAGTAATCCCCGTGGCCCCCGCTGGCTTTGGGGATTTCTTTTGTCCGTTTGCTGCCCAAGTCGGGGCTTTGCGCAGGCGACGAAGCAAAAACCGCGCCGGATGCACCGCCTCGATCAGGTCTTCGCTCAGCGGCGAGGCCTGACCGGTCATCAGCGCTGCCATATGCTCGGCCAGCAACGGGGCGGTTTGGAAACCCCGCGATCCTAAGCCGCCTAAAATATAAAGCCCGCGACTCCATCGGGCCTGCGGATAGGCTGAAGGCCTGCGGCCGTGGTGCAGTTCGGCGAAATCGTAGCGAAACTGATCGGCGTCAAACAGCGGCCCCGCCAGGGGCATATGGTCGGCAATGGCAGCCCGTAGGGCTGTGCGCCCGCCAAGCAAGCGTGCGAGGGGCTGTAATGCCGCTGCAACCGCAGGGAAGTGGGTGGCAAGGCCGTCGGCCACCGCCTGATGGTCTTCATCGCGAAGGGTGCGCCAGTCCTCCGAATCGGCGGTCGGCAGGCGGCGATAGGTGGCGCCAAGGACGCGCAGCGTTTGCCCGTCGCCAAAAGCTGAGTCCTCAAAGGCTGGTGACAAATAGCCGCCAAAAGATAACGCCGGTCCAGGCAGAGGTTCGGGCCCCTGGGCAATCAGCGAGATTTGTCCGCGATTACAGACAATTGGTAATTCGGCAGCAGGCCACAGGGTTTGGCTAAAGACCCCGGCGGTTAACACTACCGCATCAAAAAAGTGCCCGGCCACTTGCCACAGTCCATCATCGCCGAGCTGCGGGGGGCTGACTTCGGCGGTCAGGCGGGTAATGGGCGAGGAGGCATTGCTCAGCAAGGCAGCACAGACGACCTGCGGCCTGATGGCGCCAGCGTGGGGGAACCACAGGCCACCGTGTGTGGCATCAACATCAGCTAAAGCCCGTGCGCGCTGGGCATCAACCGGCTCGGCATGGACCAGGATCGACACTTTGACCAAATCGCCTTCGGTATAGCCTTCGACTTCATAATCAAAGCTGGCATAGCCCTTAGAGATCGACTTGAGGCGATCATAAAAATCGAACACAATTTCGTTCAACGGCAAGCGGTAAACCGCCATCGCCCGATTACCGACATAGGTCAGATCAATCTGTTCGCCGCGCCGTTCGGTGCATAACGCCAAGATATTGCCCAGGTATTCATCGGGAACCATGATGGTGGCTTTCACCCAGGGTTCTTCGATGCTGGCAATCTTAACCTGATCGGGGAAATCCGCCGGGTTGTGCAGTTCTTTAACATCACCATTGGTCATATTCATCCGGTACACCACCGACGGCGCGGTGGTGATCAGGTCCAGATTGAATTCACGATCTAGGCGTTCTTGGATGATTTCCATATGCAGCAAGCCAAGGAAACCACAGCGGAAGCCAAAGCCCAGCGCCGCCGAATTTTCCGGCTGGAAGTCAAAACTGCTGTCGTTCAAGCGCAGCTTGGCCAAGCTATCGCGCAGATGTTCATAATCCGAGGCATCAATGGGGAACAAGCCACACCAGACCACCGGAATCGACGGCTTAAAGCCCGGCAGCGGTTCTTTGGCTGGTTTGGCGTCGTTGGTGATGGTGTCACCAACCTGAGTATCGGCAACGGTTTTGATCCCGGCCATCATAAAGCCCATCTGCCCGGCGTGCAGTTCGGGCACTTCGAGCATTTTGGGAGTAAAGACGCCAACCTTATCAACCTGATGCACGGCCCCGGTTTGCATCATCAGCACTTTCATGCCGCGTTTGATGCGCCCGTGTTTGACACGAATCAGAATGATGACGCCCAAATAGCTGTCATACCAGCTATCGACCAACATCGCTTGCAGGGGGGCTTCGGTGTCGCCTTGCGGCGGCGGTAGGCGCTTTACCAAAGCTTCGAGCACGTCAGGCACGCCCAGGCCGGTTTTGGCCGAGATCTCCACCGCGTCCGAGGCATCAATGCCGATCACGTCTTCGATCTGTTCCTTAACGCGCGGCACATCGGCGGCGGGCAGATCGACTTTGTTGAGGATTGGCACAATTTCGTGCTGGGCTTCGATCGCCTGGTAAACGTTAGCCAGGGTTTGCGCTTCTACCCCTTGCGAGGCGTCAACCACCAGCAACGAGCCTTCGCAGGCGGCCAACGAGCGGCTGACTTCATAGGCAAAGTCAACGTGACCCGGGGTGTCCATCAGGTTCAGTTCATAGGTCTCGCCATCTTTGGCCGTATAGTTCAGGCGCACGGCCTGGGCCTTGATGGTGATCCCACGTTCGCGCTCGATATCCATCGAGTCGAGAACCTGTTCTTTCATGTCACGCTCGGCCAAGCCGCCGCACAGTTGAATCAGGCGGTCGGCCAGGGTGGATTTACCGTGGTCGATGTGGGCGATGATGGAAAAGTTACGAATGCGACTGAGATCGGCCATGATGGATCATTCATTCAAAAAGGGTTTGGCCGGGACCATAGGGCGAAAGCGTCCCGGTGACAACTGGACAACGCCAGAAACCAAGGCCGCAACCGGCAGAGAGAGGGCTGATAGGGTCTAAAACGCCGCCACGCAGCCATCGCCGCGCGGATCAACGGCGCCTTCGAGCAACCCGTCGGGGCGGCGCACGATGGCAGCGGCATGACCCATGATGTCTTCATAGGGGCCAAGCACTGAAATATCGTGCCCAGCACGGCCCAGGGCCTGGATGATTGCCGGGTCAAAGCGGCTTTCTACCTTAAGGTCATGCACCCGCCCATTATCATAGGACTTGCCCAGTACCCAGCGCGGAGCACTGACCGCCTGTTGCAGGCTTTGCCCATAGCGGGCATAGCGGGTGAAAATGGCCGCTTGCGTTTGCGGTTGCCCATCGCCGCCCATGGTGCCATAGGCCATCACCCGACCATCGCGGAACTTGGCCAGGGCCGGGGCCAGGGTATGGAACGGCTTGCGGCCCGCCATCAGCGTATTCACCGCTTTGGGATCAAGGGTAAAGCTGCAACCCCGGTTATGCCAGACGATGCCGGTTTCCGGCAAAACGACGCCCGATCCAAAGCCGTGGAACACCGACTGAATAAAGCTCACCACCCGGCCTTCGCTGTCGGCGGCGGACATATAGACCGTATCGCCATCGCGCAAGGCCGCAGGCCACGGGGCTGCCGTGCGGCGGCTGATATCCTCGGACAGCTTATCAAGCACATGATCATTCAAATAGGTGGTCGGATGAACGCTCATATACAGCGGGTCGGTGATATGGGCGTTCCGCACCTTAAAGGCCACCTTTGTGGCCTCGATCAAACCATGGATATGGTCAAAGGTTTCGCCCTCGGCTGCGGCTTGGCGTTCGTACAGGCCCAAGATCATCAAAGCGGCCAACCCCTGGGTCGGCGGCGGCGTATTTGATAAGCTAACACCGGGCAACAGCAACGATAACGGGCGGCGGCGCACCGAACGATGGCGCGCCAAGTCTTCGCCCCTCAGCGGGCTTCCTGCCTGCGCCAGATCAGCGGCAATCCGACGGCCAACTTCGCCGCGATAAAAATCGTCCAGCCCATGACGGGCCAGAATTTCAAATACTTCTGCGAGGGCCGGATTGCGCTGAACAGTACCCTCGGCAGGGATGTCACCGTTATCTAAGAACTGTGCAGCAAACCCTGGCTGTGGCGCTAAAACGGTCTTTAGGCGCTGGGTGGTGCGTCGCTGGCCCGCTGACACCGCATAGCCATCACGGGCATAGGTGATGGCGTCGGCCAACAAATGGCTGAGGGATTTGGTTCCCCCCCAACGGCTTTGTGAAACCTCAAGCGCCGATTGCCAGCTGGAAACCGCCCCGGCAACGGTGGTGGCGGCCAAGGGGCCAACCTGGGGAATCGCGCTCAAACCGTGCTGCTGATACAAGGCCGCATCAACACCGCGCCCCGATGCACCCGATCCATCAATGGAAATCGGTGCCCGCCCCGGCTCGTAAACAATCCAAAAGGCATCACCGCCCAGGGCATTCATATGCGGATAGACCACCGCAATGGTGGCCGCAGCCGCAACCATGGCTTCGATAGCATTCCCCCCGTCCCGCAGGACGGCCAAACCAGATTGAGCGGCCAGATGATGGGGCGCGGCAACCATGCCGCGGTGGGCTGTGGCGGTATGCAACATAGCGAATTGGGTGTCCCCGTTGTGAACCCATGCGGGCTTGGTCTTTTCCAGGCGTCCTCGGCGGTCTTTTGCAATTTCGCAACAAGATCACGCCAGGGGCTTCCGAAATCGCAGCCATTGTTTAGAATGGAGCGCCCGGGGACAAGCAAGAAAATGACTCATCGCTCACTATTCAGCGACTTCGCCCCGTTTTTCTCCGCATGATGCGGCCCTCGAACCCCCAAAGAGAGACAGATGAAGGATTACTCCGCCAACCGCTACTTGCCGATCGCCTGGGAACTGTTCCATCGTGACACCCGGATTCTGGCCCATAAGTTGATTGATCTGGGCCCCTTTAAGGGCGTCATTGCGATCACTCGCGGGGGGCTTATTCCCTCATCGATCATTGCGCGCGAACTGGATTTGCGCGTGGTCGATAGCATTAGCGTCATTTCCTATGACGACCGCGTACAGGGCGAGCCGACCATTGCCAAAGACATCGACCGTTCCATCGTTGGCGATGGCGATGGCTGGCTGATCATTGATGATCTGGTCGATAGTGGCGTTACTGCGCGCCTGGTGAAAAACCATATCCCCAAAGGGCATTTGGCCACGGTTTATGCCAAGCCCCATGGCCAAAACGCTGTTGATAGCTTTGCTGTCGAGGTGCCGCAGGATATGTGGTTACTGTTCCCCTGGGATGGCGAATTACAGCCCAACGAACCCTTGGCTCACCTTAAACGCTAGACCTTTTGCCAAAAGGAACCTTCATGACAGGATCAGCCCCCCGTTTGCGCCTGGATAAATGGTTGTGGTTTGCCCGATTCGTAAAGACTCGCACCCTGGCGCAAGGGCTGTGCGCCAGTGGTCACGTCACCGTCAACGGTACGGCAGTGCATAAGGCATCGGCCACGATTAAAGTCGGTGACGACGTCACCTTGGTTTTGGGAAAGATAAAACGCTTTACTCAGGTCCAAGACCTGGGGAGCCGCCGTGGCCCCGCGCCCGAGGCGCAGCTGCTTTATAGCGAGATAAAAGAACCCGAACACCTAGGTGGGGTGATTCGCAACGATTGGGAACAGCGCCCAAAAGGCGATGGACGGCCAACCAAAAAGGACCGTCGCGCTGTCGATCGACTGCGTGAACCTTTGTTCGACGCATAAAACTGTTGGGCCTGTGCTCAGAGGGTAAGGGACTCTCAGCACAGGTCCGATACAGATGATTTTGAGGGCTACTTCACCGCCGCAATCGGCAGTAAGCCATGCTTTTGCGCATAGGTTTTCAGGCGGCCATCGGCCTTAATCGCCGCAACAAAGACATTCACACGCGCCAACCATACTGCATCACCCTTTGGCACGGCATAGGCATAGGGCGTCGGCGCCAACGGGGTCGGCGGTTCAATCAGGGCTGCCCACGGGGTTTGCGTAACCATGCGACGCCCATAAGGGTAATCGGTCATAAAGACGTCAGCGCGACCGCTTTCGACCTCTTGTTCGCGTTCTTTAAAGTCATCAACCACCCGCAGGGTTGCTTGCTTGAGCAGGTCACGCATGACCGGCTCCATATACGTGCCCTTTTGCACCACCACCACATGGCCGGATTTGTCGATATCAGCCCAGGTTTTTAACGTCGGGTGTGTGCGTGGGGTGACACCGTATATCCCGCTGATCAAATAAGGCGCTGAAAAGTCTATCTGTTCAGCGCGGTCAGGACGCACGCCGACAGCATGCATAGCGATATCGCAAACATCGTCTTTTAGATTACCAATCAAATTAGGAAAGGAACTATCAACGAACTGAACACTGACTCCCAAGTCGGTGGCAAATTCTTGGGCGAGATCGATATCGATTCCTTCCAAAATCCCATTACGGGGATTGCGATAAGTGATCGAAAAATAACCGGGCCAGATGCAAACCCGCAGCGTTCCGCGTTCGCTAATCTGGTGCAGGTGCGTGTCAGCGTGGGCGGTATTGGGGCTGATAACTCCGCTGCCCAGCACCGCCAACACCAGCGCCAAAGCCCCAAAGGCGCAAAAACGCAAAAACGGGGGAGGACAAAAGCGGCTGGGAGTGGTCATCGGAGTATTCTTTCATTTGATTAAATGGGTCGTGGACGGGCTTCTCTAAACCTGATCAGCGGTTAACGGGAGACCCTTTATATTCCTTAATCTATTAGCACAAATACGGTCAAGAATGATACCGTATATTGTGGTGAGGGCTATTTCGGGGCGCTTTAGTATGTAATTTTATTCTCATGCAGGGACCTGAGGATATTTGACTCAGGTCCCTAACTCCGAATACTGATGAGTGCTATAGCTTTTTCCCTGTGATCTTTTCTCAAAAATGGCTCTGTGCCGAAGGCATAGGCACAAACATAATCAGCATAGCCGTGGTTGTAACCGGTCCTTAACACGGACACCGAATGGAAATTAGGATGGCGGACCCGTCTTTATCTCGGCGTTTTATTATACGTATTATAGCGACCGGGGGCTTGCTCGCGGGAGGGCTTCTGATTATTGCAGGCATTAGCTTGTGGGGCAGCTATAAGCAAGACCGCCTGTCGTCGCAACATGCTCTACAAACTTCAGCGCAGTTACTTGAGCAGGCGTTAACCCGCTCCTTTGAATCGACCGATGTTGCCTTAACAGCGCTTAGCCGCCGTATTACTTTGTTTGCCGAGCGACAAGATGCGGGATTACCGGTCTATATTCCTACTGATAGTGAATTTGCTGATTCTATTTCCGGACTGTTGCGCTTTGCGCCGCATATTCGGCAGCTTTTAGTCGTTGATGGCCACGGCGGCATTCTTTTTGATACCGCGCATCAGGATTTGGGCGTGCTCAAGCTCACCTCATTGGATTTCGATAAAGATAGCCCGCATGCCGTCGGCGGTGGCTTACTCCTTGGGGTGCCAGTTTCTGGCCGCTTTCTTGCTGAGCCAGAGACACAACAAGCGCCGCCGGGAATGTCGGTTCTGCCGGTCATTTTTCCTTTTCGAGTTAATAATCAGACAACGCTATATGCCATCGCGGCCCTCAATTCTGGGTTTTTCCGCGAATCATTCGATGCTGTCGTTGCCAGTGATCGTGCCAGTATTGCCGATCAAGTGATTATGGCGCGCTACGATGGCGTGATTTTGGTTGCACATACGGCGCAGGAACTGCTGAAACGATCCGTTACTTTCCCTGAGAGCAGCCTAGGCCTTAGCTTTCCTCAAGCGAAATTGCCCCCTAGTCTAGCGGGTGCTTTAACTTCTGCCGATGGTGGAATGGTTGAATCGGTGATGCCCTTTCCAGCTACTCTTGTTTCTGGCGCTGCTCATGGAATCGTTCATTGGCGTGTTTCTAGCCGCTATCCAGTGGCGATTATGATTGGTAGCAGCGACCAATCAATGCGCCGTAACTGGCTCGGCGGACAAAGTGATATTCTGGTTGGAGTTCCCTTAGCGCTATTGATTCTTGTTGTCTTGATTTGGGGATTAATCCGCCAAGTTCTTGCCCGCTCTATATTGCAAGATCGTGTGCGCGTGCTTTCTCAAGCCATTGAGCAGGGGCCGACCACGGTTATTATTACCGATGCGCATGGTCGCGTTGAGTATGTTAACCAGGCTTTTAAATCGATCCTTGGCTATCAAAACGAAGATGTGATCGGCCAGACCCCCTCTATTGTTAAAAGTGGCCTAATGCGTGAGGACGTTTATGGTGCATTATGGGCTACTATTACCGAAGGCAAGGTATGGCAAGGGGATTTACTTAATCGCAGCAAAGACGGTCGATTGCTATGGATGACGGCTGCTGTTTCCGGTGTTCGCGGCGAGGGTGGGGATATTACGCATTTCGTTGCTGTGGAAACAGATATTACGGACCGCCGTACCCTTGATGAACGCCTTGCTGAAACCCAACGCATGACCGAAGGCCTGTTGAGCCTGCCGATTATTTTGTATCGCATCAATAGGGCGGGGGTAATCACCGATGCCATCGGCGAGGGCTTGGCTCAGCTTGACCTTACCGCCTCGGCGCTGATTGGGCGGCGTTATACGGCCCTGTTCCCCGATATCGAACCTTATTTTTATCAAGCCCTGGGTGGGGCCATCGTTCGGACTGAAGGCAATGCCCGATTTGGTGCAAAATCTGTCTGGCTTGACCATGTCTTGGCGCCAAACCCTCGTAAAAACAATGCCCATTATGCACAGCTTATCTCTGCTTCTGCCGATGATGATGATGAAGGTGTGATTGGGTTTGCTCTTGATGTTACCGCGCGTCACGCTGCAGAAAAAGCCCTTTCGGCAACTATCGATTGCTTGAATGCATCAAATCGTGAGCTAGAACAATTTGCCTATGTTGCTTCGCATGACTTGCAAGAACCGTTACGTATTGTATCGAGTTATCTCTCGTTGCTCAAACGTCGGTATGGCTCCAAGCTGGACGACGATGCAGACACCTTTATCAACTATGCTGTTGATGGTGCGCACCGGATGCAAAGCTTGATCCTCGACCTTTTGCAGCTTTCGCGTATTGGATCTCAGGGGCAAGCCCTAGAGCCTATTAACCTGCGCCCGATTATTAATCAGGCTATTGCTAACCTGGAACTGATCATTGCCGATACCGGCGCTGTGGTTAAGGTCGGGACATTGCCCGATGTCATGGGCGATAAGCCGCAATTGTTGCGCCTGTTTCAAAACCTTATCGGAAACTCTCTGAAATACCGCCACCTTGACCGTAAGCCAGTCATCACCATTGATGCCTGCCAAGACGGTGGCATGTGGCATCTGGTGCTCGAAGACAACGGCCAAGGGATTGGCGAAACCTTCCGTGAAAAGGTCTTTATGATCTTTCAGCGGTTGCATACCCGCGAACAGGCCGAAGGAAATGGCATCGGTCTTGCCATCTGTCGCAAGGTTGTTGAACGCCACGGTGGCACCATTTGGATTGATGGTGATGAAAACCTAGGAACGCGTTTTCATATCACCCTGAAATGGGTGTTGCCCCCGGCCTTGATTGAGTAAGACCCCCAAGCGCTTTTCGCACCGGATAGAGCATAAAAAAACGCCCCTAAGTCAGAGGACTTAAGGGCGTTTTCTCACATTGTTTTTGCCACAGTACTCTAAAACATTCACTGGGCATCTCGACTGCAAGCACGGGGTGCACTTACATCGACGGGGCCGTTTTAGCGTACGTAAAGGTGAACTTCCGGCGAGCTGGCGGTTGGGCTGGCCATTCCCGACATATGAATTCGGTCGGCGTTCAGGCCCATCTCACCCAGCGAACGACGCACCTGATCGGCGGAGCGGCGTGCGTTGTTGCTGTCTAAAGCCCCTTGCCCCGGCGAAGCGGACGAGGCCGGCGAGACAGCGACCAAATCAAACGAGGCATCGGGACGGCGTTCAATGGCCCGCGATACCGCCTGATAGAGCGGCTGTTCATAAGATACGTTGGGGCGATCAAAGCGGATAATCACCAACGGACGACGGCTGCCAACCTGGGCCGAAGGCAACATGCCGCCGTTGCCCATATCAGTCGGGTTGCCAACCGAAGAGCGCATCAGCGCTTGATTGCTCAGCGCCGAGCCATACATCTGACCGTTTTTGATCCCCAGCGCCAGGGTGTTGAGGTTACCGCGTTCATTGGCAACATAAGACTGTTGGCGCGAGATATCCTGAGACAGCTCGGACAGCAACCGTTCAATCAGCACCGTGGTCTGGTTGGTTTCGTCTTCGAGGATATGCAGCTGGCGATGGTCTTCTTCGACAGCACCCGATAATCCGCGCGCGGCCCGAACCGAATCAAGCAAATAGGCCGCCATGGCGCTATCGCTGGCCACCTGGGTGGCCAATTGATTCATGTTGGCGATGTCGAGGTTAATCTTATCGAGCTGCTGCTGAGCCACCGCCCAACGCTGTTGCAAGATCGGGTTGCCGGGGGTGGTGCCCACCTGCAAGCGGGCATTGATCGCGGCGACCGACTGATGATAGCCGGTGCTGTCTTCGATCGTGCCGTTCCGAATACCCTGCAAAACTTGGTTGCGTTGACGTACGGTATCTTGCAGTTGGCGCAGTTCGGCGCGGAAGCCTTGCGCCTTTTGGCCGACAAAGGTTCCGGTGGGCTGACCCGGGGTTACCGAGCCAGGAACAAAGTTGGTGCTACCCAATGTGGGAGGACCGCTAACAGTGGGATCTACGCTAGCTTCTGCGGCAGCGGGAGCAATCGCCTGGCTCTGTGTTCCGTCTTCCCCCCCCAGGGACGGAAAGAGAGCTTCTGAAGCGAACGAACACCCCGAGAGAGCGAATGCCGCGCCAAGAACGAGGATCCGCGATTTGGACAGCGCCATCGAACTACCTTTTGCTTATTGCCGGTCCCCGTCAGGATCGGTCCGGATCGGATTTGTTTGGCAAGGACTTGGCGGGAAACATTCCCCCCCGCACCGAATTTCATCGCGAGTGTACTGAAACGCCTAGCAAGGGACAAGCCGCATTTACAGTTTCCCTGCTGCGAAAAGACAGCAAATCCAATCAATGGGCGTTTCGGACCACTCGCAGCCCAACGGCAAGGGTAAAACAGCTGGCACAAGCGACCACAATTGATGGTCCGGCTGGGCTATCCCAGCGCAAAGACGCCATCAAGCCCGCGATCACCGAACAGGCCCCGACCGATGCCGCGATCAAAGCCATACTTTCCGGGCCGCGACTGATTTGACGGGCGGCGGCAGCGGGCATGATCAACAAGGCTGTGGTCAAGACCACACCGACCACTTTAATCGCAGCCGCCACGGTCAAGGCCATCATCAGCATGAACAAGGCCTCGGCCAAAGCGACGGGCATACCTTCGGTTCGTGCTAAATCGCGGTTGATGGTCGCGGCCAATAAAACCCGCCACAAAATCAACAGTAGGGCCAAAACGGCAATGCACCCGCCCCAGATCGACCATAGGTCTGTGCTGTTGACCGCCAAGATATCGCCGAACAACCAGCCGTGCAGGTCAATGCGCACTCCATCAAGCAAACTGAGTACAATCAAACCGCTGGCTAGGGCCGTATGTGAAAAAAGGCCGAGCAAGGTATCGGGGGCAACCAACTTTTGCCGCATCAATAACGCCAAAAATGCCGCCAAAACCACGCCAACAAAGGCGACGCTGCCAATCAGATCCAACCCCAGGCCGAGGCCAAGCGCAATCCCCAGCAGGGCTGAATGGGCCATAGCATCGCCAAAATAGGCCATCCGCCGCCACACCACCAAACAGCCCAACGGCCCAGCAGCAATAGCGACCCCGATCCCGGCGGCTAGGGCGCGCAGAACAAAATCTTCACCCAGCATTGAAAACAACGACATTCTTGATTGGTCCTTTTTGCCCCCGTATTCCAGGGCCAGATGATCTCTTATGGGGTATCGGATGCATCGGCCCGGCGGGCACCGTCTTCGATGATGGCGCTTGGACTGCCACAGGCATCATGCTGGTGATCATGATGGTGCGTATAGACTGCCAAATGCCCTGCGGCAGCCGTTCCGAACAATCGTTGATATTCGGGATGGTGGGCGATGGTTTCCGGGCGCCCATTGCAACAAACATGGTGATGCAAACAAATAACCCGGTCTGTGGCGGCGGTGACGACATGCAAATCGTGGGAAATCATCACCACGGCACAGCGGTGGCGATAGCGCAGACTGCCAATCAGATCGTACATTTCAATCTGTCCGGCATAGTCGATTCCCTGCGTTGGTTCATCAAGAAACAACACATCGGGCTTACTGAGAATTGCCCGCGCAAGCAAGGCTCGTTGCAGCTCGCCACCCGATAAGCCATGCACCTGGGCATCCAAAAGATGCGCAATCCCAACTTCATTCAGTGCGCGCCGCAGGGCGTCAACCGGGTAGCGATGGGTCAAGGCTAACAGGCGCCGCACGGTCAACGGCATCACCGGGTCCAGATGGATTTTTTGCGGCAAATAGCCAATCGACACCCCCGACTGACGGATCACCCGCCCAGACGTTGGCTTTTCCAACCCCATCATCGTGCGCAAGAGGGTGCTTTTCCCCGCCCCATTTGGGCCGACGATGGTGACGATCTCGCCTTCATGGACGGCGAAATCAACCTGATCAAGCACCCGCCGCCCCCCCCGCATGAGGGTAACTTTTTGTGCTTCGATCAGCGCTGCCGGAGCGCCAACGTCAGGCAAAGGCAGGGCCAGGTCTGGAAACGGCGCGTCAACGACCTTAGGAGCGTCTTGTTTGCGCGCAACGCGGTTGGTAAAAAAGCCCATCACAACACCTCGCCCGTGTTTTGCTGACAGCGAGCACAAAGGCCTTCGACCTCGACTAAGGGCGCCTGCGCTTGAAAGCCCAGGCTTTGCGCCGCGCTGCTGATTTCACCGCTGATGGCCTCGCTGCGTACTTCGGCCACTGTACGGCAGGATCGGCAGATAAAGAACTGTGCCCCGTGCTGCCGTCCAGGGTGGGCGCAACCGATATAGGCGTTGAGGCTGTTCAGTTTATGGGCCATGCCGTGGGCCATTAAAAATTCCAGCGCCCGATAGACCGCAGGCGGGGCTAAAAGCCGGGCCTGCGCATCACGGGCCCGAAGATCGGCATTCAAACGGTCAAGGATTTCATAGGCTGAAATGGGGCAATGATCTTCCCACAGCACCGCCAATACCCGACGACGGGCATCGGTTAAACGAATTCCCTGGGCCGCACATTGGGCTTCGGCTTGGTCCAGGGCGTGGCGTCGGCATTGGCTATGGTCGTGATCGGCGGTGGGAAAGGCGGTAGCCATGACATCCCCTAGAGTGATGAGAGCAGCAGAGGTGGGGGTAATTGGGCTTGAAATGATATGTTATAACATATATCACCCCTCGGTATGCTTTAGTACTCCCTCCCGCAGCGGCGGTCAATCACTCTGCCTGGTCCCGCGCCCTGTTCTTTTCTGCTATAGGTGAGCCTTCCCCATGCGATTCCTAATTCCCTCCGCCCCTTTGTGCCGCCTTAAACGGCTTGCTTTTGCCTTGGCGGTTACGGCCCTTCCCCTGACGGCGGTGCTTGCGCCACAGGCAGGTGAGGCAGCCGAAACCGCCGCGCCGCCCTTGCAGGTGGTTGCCTCTATCGCCCCGGTTCATTCGTTGGCATCATGGCTGTTGGGGGAACAAGGCACGGTTTCCTTGCTGGTTCCGCCAGGGGCGTCGCCGCATACCTATAGCCTGCGCCCTTCGGCGGCGACGCAACTGGCCGAAGCCGACGTGATTTTTTGGGTTGGTCCTGAAATGGAAACCTTCCTGCCACGAATGCTCGACAGTTTGCCGCGTCACGCAAAAATTGCCTCATTGTCGCATCTGCCGGGGGTGAGCGTTCTCCCCCTACGCCATGGCGGCGTTTGGGGCGACGGCCATCATCATCACGGCGAGTCTGAGGCTGTCCACGAGGCAGATCACGATGACCACGATGGTCACGATGACCACGATGACCATGATGGTCATGACGATCATGACGATGACCATCAGGCGGCGATGACCGATCCGCACCAATGGCTAGACCCGCAAAATGCACGCCTTTGGGCAGCAGCCATGGCCGACACCCTGGCGCAGGCAGATCCGTCGAATGCGGAACTCTATCACATGCGTGCCCAAGCTCTTGATGCGGCGCTCCAGGCGTTACAGGTCGATATCAGCCGCGAGCTCGCCCCGGTGGCAGGGGTGCCTTACATGGTGTTTCACGACGCCTATCATTATTTCGAAGATCGCTTTGGCCTAACCCCGGTGGGGGCGTTGTCCATTGATCCCGGCCAATCCCTGGGGGCGCGACGGATTGCCGAATTGCGAGCTTATATTCGCGATAGCGGCGCGCGCTGCGTTTTTGGCGAGCCGCAATTCTCCCAAGCCCTGCCCGAAGTTCTCAGCCAGGACAATGCGGTGCGTTTGGCGGTTGCCGATCCCCTGGGGCAAGCTTTTCCCCCTGGCCGGGATCAATATTTTCTCACCCAAAGAGCCTTGGCCAAAGCCTTCCATGATTGCCTAAGCCCGTAAGCGGTATAAAGATACAACCCCTTGGGACCTGGTTGAATGCCTGCCAAGCGGGCACCAGGGAAGCCGGGCCTCAAGGGGAAATCGCCATCAAATCCGGCTGGATGATTTTTTTCTGACTTTGTGCATTTTTTGCTTGCCAAGCAGCGGATAGACGAATAGAAACACGGCCTCGGCAGCAACGACTGCGCTGACCGATGGTGACGCCCTCTGCGCCCGTAGCTCAACTGGATAGAGCATCTGACTACGAATCAGAAGGCTGGAGGTTCGAGTCCTTCCGGGCGCACCATTAAAAAACCCCTCGCACCTTAGCGGTGTTCGAGGGGTTTTTTACTGCTCTGCACCAGCCACAAATACGTCGCCGTAGGGGGCTTAGGATTTGCTCTAAGCAGTGCAAGCGCACCCCGGTTACAGGGGTGCGCTGCAGCCTTGATTAACGGCGGTCGCCAAAGAAACGCAGCAGCATCAAGAACAGGTTGATGAAATCCAGGTAGAGGTTCAGCGCCCCCATGATCGCCTTTTTCGAAGCGGTCGAAGCGCTATCGGCCTCTAGGTACATGTCCTTGATTTTCTGCGTGTCATAGGCGGTCAGGCCAGCAAACACCAGAACACCAACCGCCGAGATCACAAAGCCCAGCATCGAGCTGCCAAGGAAGATATTGACCACGCTGGCGATAATGATGCCAAACAGGCCCATCATCAAAAACGAGCCAAAGGCCGACAGGTCGCGCTTGGTGGTGTAGCCATAGAGCGACAGGGCAGCAAACGAGGCGGCAGAGATAAAGAACACCCGCACGATCGATTCGCCGGTATAGGCGCTAAAGATCGATGCCAGCCACACGCCATTCAGCGCCGCATAGGCCCAGAACAACGCCTGAGCGGTGCTTGCCTGGATCTTTTCTAGCCGCATGCTGAGGAAAAACACCATGCCGATGGACACCAACATAGATCCCCAGGTGAGGATATTGGGTTCCATCATGCCGCGAGCGTTCACGGTGAAGAACAGTGAATTCAAGCTGGTGTTGGCAATCAACCAGGACACGATGCCGGTCAGCGCCACACCTGAGGCCATGTAGTTATAGACGCTCAGCATATAAGCGCGCAGACCCTGATCAATCTGATCCTGGGTAGCGGCCTGCTCCGCCTGTATGTATGTACGGTCTTCTAGGGCCATCGTCGTCGGTCCTCTGCGTTAAGAGAAATACTCCCATAAAGGTAGGGCTCAATCAGCCCTGGTGCAATGGAAACCGGCGGCAAAATTGATCCTCCGGTCCCATTTTTCCATTTTCGTCTGCAATTTTATGGATATTACAAATTAACTTTTGTTCATTCTTGCCGCAGCAAGGGTGCAGCCTTGGCAGACAAGGCTTTCCAGGTGGCCCACAGACCAACGCTGCCCACCACCGTGACGCAAGCCAGCAGGACCACTGCAGCAACCCCTGGTAAAAACACCCAGTCCGCCCGCATTACAAATCGCAACACCGCCCAGGCCGCCGTTCCACCAACGGCTAACGACAACAGACCACTGATCAAGCCCAAAAGGGCGTATTCCATTAAATGCGTCCCTAAGATAGTCCGTTTTTGCGCCCCCAAGACTTTGAGCACGACGGCTTCATAAACCCGGCGTCGGTGGCCGGCGGCCATGGCGCCACCCAGCACCAAAGCCCCTGCCAAAACAGTAATCGCTGCCGAGGCCCGCACCGCGAGGCCCGCTTGTTGCAAAACACGGTTAATGCTGTCGAGCAATTGCCGCACGCCGATGGCCGAAATATTCGGACCAGCGTTAACCACTGCCCGCTGCACTGCTTGCTCGTCGGCCTGGGGGGCGGAAACCGTGGCGATCCAGGTGCGCGGCGCTCCATCTAACGCACCCGGACTGACAACAAAGGCAAAATTCATTGACAGACTCGACCAATCAACCTCGCGCAGATTGGCAACGGTGACCGTGATATCGCGCCCTAACACATTGAGTGTCACCGTATCGCCAACGCCAATCCTCAGGCCCTTGGCCAAACTCGCGGCGACGGATACCAACGGCGGGCCGCTATAGGCTTCATCCCACCAAGCCCCCTCAATCACCTTGGCATCCGCAGGCTGAGCGGCGGCGGACGTTAGACCGCGATCCCCGCGAACTGCCCACTGTGAATCGGGATCGACACTTTCAGGATTCACCGCTTGACCTTTGAGAGCCACCACCCGCCCCCGCACCATGTCGGCGCTGTTAATCACCCGCGCCGACGGCACCGAGGCAATCGCCTGGGCAAAGGCATCACGCTGATAATCTTGGATGTCGATAAAGTAAAAGGCCGGGCTTTCGCTGGGCAGGCGTTCGCCGATTTGGCGGTTAAGGTTGGCTTCGATCAGGGCGACAGTGACCAAAACCGAAAGGCCAAGGCCAAGCGAGACCACCAAGGACGGCGCTTGACTGCCAGGGCGGTGCAGATTGGACAAGGCCAAGCGCAACCCAGGCCGCCCCCGCACCACCGACGGGGTATGTGCTAAGCGGCGACTTAGCGCCATCATGCCGCGTGCGGCCAAGCGAAACAGGACCAAGGCCAAAGTGGCACCAACGACGAATCCAACGGCCAGCCCCAGGCGATCACTGGTGAGTAAGATTAAGCCGACCAGGGCCGCAAGGGCCATTCCTTGCACGGCCCATAGGGCCAAGGACCGATCCCGCCACCCTGCCGGGGTCGGGACACCGGAGTCGCCCGGGCTGTCATCTACCCCCAAAGCAGCGGTGCGAAACAAAAGAGCCGCCGGAGTCTTGCGGCTATGGATCAGCGGCGGCAACCCAAACACCAGGGCCGTCAGCATACCAAAGGTCGCGGCTATTAATAACGGCAGTGGGTAAAGGCCAACATCCAAAGCCACCGGTAATATTGACGCTAAAAGCGGAGCCGCCACCCAAGGCACCACCGCACCGGCAATCACCCCTAAAGCCACCCCCACCGCTGACAGCAGGGCGATTTGAATCAGATAGATGGCAAACACTTGCGGGGCTGATGCTCCCAGGCTTTTGAAAATCGCAATGGTTTCCAAGCGGCCCTCCAAATAGGCGCGCACCGCATTAGCCACCCCCATCCCCCCAACCAGCAAAGCTGTCAGACCAACCAGGGTTAAATAGGTGGTTACTTGCCCCAGAAAGCGTTGCAAGCCGGGCGCGGCCTCGTCAACCATGCGCAGGCGCCACCCGGCGTTGGGGAAGGTTTGCTTCAGGGTTTCCGCAACGCTGAGCGCACGGCTGCCATCGGTGATCCGCAAGCGGGTGATATGATTAACCAGGGCGCCAGGCTGAAGCAGGTTGGTTCCTGGCAACGCCTGTTCGTTGATTAACAGCCGGGGACCAAAAGTGATCGCCGTCGCCACCCGATCCGGTTCACGGTCGATCGCTGCGGTCAGGCGAAAGTGGGCATCACCGAGCTCGATGACATCACCGACCTGAACCCCAAGCCGCGTTAAGAGTGCGGGTTCTGCTGCTGCTCCCCACAGGCCATCGGCTTGTTGTGCCAAAGCGGCAGGCAACGTCACTGCGCCGTCGCCGCCTGTGCTAAGCGTAAGCGCTCCATATAGGGGATAGGCCTGATCCACCGCCTTTAATTCAACCAGAGACTGGGCAAAGGCGCCATCGGTCCCATGGCGCGCCATGGCGCGCAGCTCTTGAGTTTGACTGACCACGCCATGGCTGCGTAAAACCTCAAGGGCCGCGTCTTCGGGGTTGCGATAGATCAGCCGTAATTCCAGGTCCCCGCCCAGGAGCACCGTACCATCGCGGCGAAGACCTTCGGTAATTGCGTGCTGGGTTGATCCTGCCGCCGCAATGGCAAACACCCCCAGGGCGAGGCAGGCGGCTAAAATCCGCACCCCTCGGAACCCCCCGCGCAAATCCCGAAACGCCAAACGAAAAACCAGAGGAAGGCGGTGACGAAGAGCGGATACAAACACGGGGCATTCTCCAAAGGTCAAAAGGCCGTTCGCTGACTATCCCCGCCGGTGACACACGTAACCGGCAAACAGAAAAGCGCCGAAAAACCGCTCTGGCGGGGTAAACCCAGCCTGTTCCAACAAAGTGGTGAGCCGTTCTTCTGCTACGAAATGGATATCGCGGCGCACATGCGCCAGTCCTTTTTCGATCTCTGCCTGCGGAATCCCGGCTTTTGCCTGCCAACGGGTCCAGGCAGCAAGCAAACGACGAAAGCGCGGGGTGTTGGGATCTTCGTACATATCGGCAAAAACAAAGGCTCCGCCGGGCTTTAAGCGGGCGGCAATCGACTGTAACAGCGCCAACTTGCCGCCATCATCGGGGACGAAATGCAGCACCAACAAACAGGTCGCGGCATCAAATAAGGCTTCGTCATCGGTCAGTTGATCAGCGGTGCAGGGATAAAACCGCACTCGGTCGGCGAGTCCCAGCTCCTGCGCTCGTTCTTCGGCCACCGCCAACATTCCCGCAGATGGATCACAGGCGACGAAATGCCAATGCGGATTCGCCTGCCCCAAAGGTGCCAATTCAGCCCCGGTGCCAGTCCCCACCAACAGCAAGCGCCCACTTTCAGGGAGCTCGTTGGTCAGCAGCAAAGCCGTCATTTGATGCAAAGTATCATAGCCGGGAATCACCCGGCGAATGGTGTCGTCATAGCGCCGCGCACGACTGGCGTGAAAGGTTTGTGCGCTATCAGAGGAAGCGGCTTGGGCAGGGGGCAGGGTTTGGGGGCTCATGGGTGTCCTCTCTGCGGGCAAGGAAATAAGAAAAGCACCGCCACCATAGCACAAGCCCGCCCCCAAAAGCTTGGGGACGGGCTGGCCGCCATCGGTCTCGTTCGTCATAGTCTTTAGGTGTTACTGCAAGGCCGTCGCGTCAAGGGTTACAGCGGAAACTTTCTATTCGAACATTTCTACGGCCAAATGCGCCGTCGCAGGGGCTATGCCCCTGCTCGGGATTTGAGGTCTGTTCAAACGTAAATCAGGCGATAATGGAACCGCTTTAAGGAACCGGCATTAGGTCGGCAGGGATAGCGTCAAAGGTGCTGACCTGCACCACGCCAGCGGGCAGGTCCAAAATTGCCCCGTCACGGCTGACGGCAACCACGGCGAGGCCGGCCTCATGGGCGGCGGTGACTTCGGCGGGGCTATCGGTCAAAAACAACACTTCATCGGCCTGATAACCGGTGATGGCACAGATGGTCTGATACGACCCGGCGTCTGTTTTAGCGCCGCTGCGGGTATCGAAATAATCCTGGAACAGGCCGCGCAGATCACCATCACGTGTATAACCAAAGAACAGATGCTGTGCCTCGACCGAGCCCGAGGAATAGACGTAAATCGGCACCCCGGCAGCATCCCAGGCGCGTAGGGCGGCGAGGGCGTCGGGATAGAGCTCAGCTTTCAGCTCGCCCGATTCATACCCTTGGCGCCAGATCAGCCCCTGCAAGGTTTTCAGCGGTGGTGCCTTGCGGTCTTCGGCAATCCAGTGGCAAAGCACCGCGCTCACTGCGCTGGTGGGGGCATCGACGGGCAATTCCGCCAAGGTGCGGGTTTCGGCGAGCAATGCAGCAACGGCGGCTTCGTCGCCGTGATCGGCCAGGAAACGGTCCATATGAGCGCTGGCGTAAGGGAACAAAACCTCGCGCACAAAGGAAATCGAACTGACGGTGCCCTCGATATCAGTCAGCACCACGTGTGTTTGTCTTGCCATTAGGCTGCCACCACATCACCAAGGTTAAAGCGCTGGGCGATTGCGTCGCCGGTAAAGTCAGCAACCCAACCTTCGGGGTTGGTGAACAGGCGCAGGGCGGTAAAGGTCGGAGTTGGCCCCATGTCAAACCAGTGTTTGGCCCCGGCTGGAACGCTGATCAGATCACCGGCGGTCATATCGACCTGAACCACAGCGTCACCTAAATGCAAATAAAAGGTGCCACCCCCGGCGACCATCAACCGGCATTCGTCTTCGCCATGGATATGCTCGGCAAGAAATCCGGCGCGGGCTTTGATGATGTTGGGGGTTTGACTGGTGACTTTGACCACATCGCAGGACTGATAGCCAAAGTCACCTTTTAGCATTTCCACCGTGTCGGCCATTTCAGCGAGCAACGCCTCGGGTTCGGCGGTGGCGGCATCGGCGGGCAGGGGGTGGCATTCAAAACGGATCCCATGCGCAGCAAGGGTCGCTGAAATCTGCGCCGGGTCTGTCAGGTCAACGGTGGGGGCCTGCGCAGCGTCGGCATTGGCGGCGTATTGGGCAAG
>CEGC01000046.1_pt1 | contig 32307 bp, 38 predicted proteins | sample 302731 | NCBI WGS metagenome assembly CEGC01 (sample SAMEA2755656, study PRJEB7226) | microbial mat metagenome | biome: microbial mat; feature: hypersaline; material: grass silage | place: USA | collected 2014-02-19 | depth 0 m | reverse complement strand
AAAATATATTGCGTATTGCGAGATGTTTAGGCTGATTTAGTTTTAATGTTTGATTAATTGTTTTTGTAAAAGCTACTCTAATAAATGGAGTAGCTTTTTTTATGTATCTTTGTAAAACAAAAGCGATTAAAGTAACACTATGGCGAATATTCCCAATCCACTAGGTAACCTAGGCACTGCACAAGCTGTCCTCCCTGACATGACTGCTGGAGTCCAAGCGTTGCAGCGCACAGAAATACAGCGAAGGCTTGAAGATATAGAGCAAGACAAGAAATGGCAGAGAGAGGACAACCTTCGCAATGAAGCCTTTGCCTTGAAGATGGCTACCACTGACGTTGTTAAAGACGCAAGGGTAGGAATTGCCAATAGGGCGATGGAAGACATAGAGGAGTTTCGCAAGAAAAACACCGACATGTGGAGACGGGCAGGGGAAGAAAGACGTAGCTTATCCTTACCGGAAAAGATGGAACTAATCCAAGAGCAGCAAAAGATACTACAAAATAACGCACAGGCAGCATCATTCGCTGACGCACTTGAAAAGGCTCAGGGAACTCACATGACCATGCTTAAATCGCTTAAAGACCCAGAGACAAGGTCACAATACGAAAAGCAGTGGGCAGACCTATATCAGAAGATGCAAGACCCAGAAGTGTCGTCTAAGCTCAGCTCAGCAGACGTTATTGACGCTATCCAACCACCACCACCATCCGTAAACGCCATAATGGGAGAGTGGGACACTCAGTTAATACCTAAGATCGACAGTGCAGTATCCATTGACCCAAATACAGGAGCCAAGAGATTCAATAGGGCAGCAGCAATGGAAACTGTAAAAGCTAGCTTAAAATCAGACCCATACGGGGTGGATAGAGTCAAGGAGAAGTTTGGCTACACAACCGATCAACAGGTGTATGACCACGTGATAGACCGAGTTAAAACATCTGTTGGAATAACCGGAGGCCGAGCAGGAGACGATGTAGATAAAGACAAAACAGGATTCGTAGTTGAAGAGAACGCACAGTCCGTAACCGGAGAGTCAGGAGCGGCTATCGTCCCTCAGAAGAAATTGACATTCGATATAGTATCCAGAAGTAAGGGTGAGCAGAAAGGACAGGTAGGAAAATTTAACGTAGTTCAGTTCATGAACCTAGACGGAGAGCCCTATGTTGTTGGTGAGAGAAAGGTGAAAGCGAATATTGTAGAGGTTGTTGATGCCCAAAAGAAGAACGCACTGGAATGGCAGGATGTGAATATTAAAAACGTAAGAGACCTGAAAGATGGCAATTTTGAAGTTACCTACGCCATTGACCAGACCATCTCAGAAGAAGTACCATACTCAACCCTTAAAGGAAGAATAGAGAAATACTATCCTGAGATGGAGCAACGAATACTAAGCCTACCACCTGTAAAGTCTAATGTACGCCGAGGAAGATCAAGCATATCCTTTCCTGAGATGCCAAAAGGAGCAGAAGCCCCATCTAAGCTTACAAGTACATTTACAATCAATGGAGAGTCTTACACCAAGGAAGAGTTGAAGTCCGTAGGATGGAGCGACGAAGACCTTAAACAAATCGCACAGTAATGGCAGCAAAGAAAAACATACCTACACCCGAACAAGTTCTTGGAGCGAAGAAGAGGATTCCTACGCCTGACGAAGTACTAAAAAAAAAAGAAGAACCCGTTGGCGAAGATACTTCTCCATCTTTGGAAGAAGGTACTATATCGGAAGAGAGTCTTGAGTACACCCCAGAGGAAATAGCCAAGTTCGATGCAGCCAGCGTCAACCCACGAACGCTGATGGCCTTTGATGCAGCCACACGCAAGAAGTACGTTGCCTACACCCAAAGCAAAGCCGACAAGTATAAAGTTACCGAGCAGGACAGAGAAACAGCCACCCAGAACCTAGAGATTTTAGATCAGGCGATGGAAGAGGTAGACCAACAGATGAGTGAAGTTGGAGAAGGCGGTGCGTGGTGGAAAGAAGAAGCAGCAACACAGACCGATGAGTTTGGAGTGCCACAACCCACCGAAGGAGCTGAGAAACTAAACCTTTTAAGGACACAAAAGAAACTAATAAGAGATGCTAAGACTTATTCTTCAGCAGTATCTAAGGGAGATAAGCAAAGTGCCCTTGAAAGATTCTGGGAAGGAGCCAAAACTCTTGATGTAGCTAATGTAGTATCTCTAGGCATATCAGACCTTATTCAAGGAGTAGAAGTAGGCAACATAGCCCGTAAGCTAGAAGACCAAGGATTAGAGTCACTCAGTCAAGACGAGAGAGACATTCTAATACTTGATAACATACGCCAACAAGCAGAGCAGTCAGCAATGAAAGACCGCTCCTTTGCTGTTGGAGCAGGAGTAGCCGAAACAGTACCCTTCGTTGTTGATATGGTAGTAACCTCCGGCATAGGCGCAGGAATACGCAAGGGAACGTTTAAAGCAGCAGGAACTATTAAGAGTAAGGCAGCACGCAAGCTGGTAGCCAACCTATCAGATGCCACCACTAGGTCACTACTCTTCCCAAGCACCTATGAAGCAGTATCAGAACGCACAGCCCCAACGGTAGGGTTTAACGAAGATACAGAGCCAATCATATTAGAAGGTGGAGAAGACCTCATCGAAGCACTACCAAAAGCTATAGGCTCAAACGCAGTAGAGATATTCAGTGAGGGAGCCATTGGAGCAGGACTATCCAAAGTGATTAGCAAAGCATCATCAAAAGGACTTAGGCTGATGCGTAACACCAAGGTAGGAGATGTGGTAGAATCAGTAAGCAAAGCAGCGAAGAACAGCCCACTACTAAAAGCAGCATCCATCCAAGACCCACTGACAGAATTTGGAGAAGAAGTGTTTGCTGGGATTGTTCAACCTATTGTCACAGGAGATGGCTCACCAATGGACTTCTTTGAATATGAAAACATGGTGCGAACCATGCTTACCGTATCGGTGATGAGCTCAGCAATGACCGCACCATCCACAGCAGCAGCAATGGTCAATGCTAAGAAAATTAAAGATGGAGAGACAGCCTACGCCTCGCTAGATGACATCAATAAAGACATCTTTAACCAATCACTACAAAACGAGACAGTAGACCAAGTACAAGAGAAATTGCAAGCACTTCATATGAACATGCTTGACGAGGATTCAAGTACTGCTGGCATCAAAGCAGCTAACAGAACCGTATCGAGACTATCTGACTACTACGCCTCTGTTAAGAAAGCAGAGAGAGAAGCCAATAAGATTAAGGGAGCAAGCTACCAGTTTGGGAACAGAGTGTTTACTGACAAGGAAAAGTTTTTCAAAAGAGTTGAACAAGCAATCTCTAAAGGAGAAACAACACCAATAGTAAACGTAAGGAATGATAACGAATCTAAGAGGCAGCTAGACCAACTAATCTCAGGGGTAGAAGTAGAGAGAGAAGATGTAGCACCAGCCCCTGCACAGACACCACCTATTACAACCACAACTGAGGTAACACCAGAAACAGAAACAGCACCAGTTAAAACAACAGAAGTAACAGAAGAAGCAACACCAGAGGTAGAAGCGGTAGCCACAGAGCCCGTAGAGGTGCCTCAGAGCGTCGCAGAGGCACGATCTTCCGAAGACGGTACGATTACCCCAGAAGAGACAAAAGAAGCGCCTACGGAGGCTAAAACGGAGAGCAAGTTTCCTAAGCCACCAGCACCGATTTCGGAGTTAGATGGGGAAGGAATCAGGGAATACTCAAAGACAGTAAAAGAGTATGAGAAAAACCTAATAGACGAAGTGTTTGGCGAAGATGCCAAGAAGTACAGAGCGTTAGAGTCCAAATCAAACAGACCCACCATTAGTCGTGAAGAGGGGTTGAAGGTAGATGCAGAAATGCAGGCTATGATTGAGTCTCTCCCAAAAGAGAAAAAGGAGATGTGGGATGAAGCCCCCACATATGATGCTGCTGAGCTAAGGGATATGGCTCGTAGGGTTGAGTTGGTAGAAGAGTCAAACAACATAGGAGAACTAAGCTCATCCTTAAAGGAACCATTAATGAACTTCCGTAAGAACAAGGAGAAGGAAGACACATTGGCGGTTTTTAATGCGGCACGAAAAAAGGCAGTAGAGCTTGGAATCAAAACTGAAGACTTAATAAAGCAAACATCTAGGCTCATCGCACGTGATTTCAGAGACCCAGTGGATGCAGAGGACATGGTTAGAGATGCACTATCTGCCATAGCAGAAACAGCGGAAGCAACTACCCAAGCCTCCGCCCCCAAGCAAATACAAGAAGCCACCAAGAAGGTAGCTGATACACTACGCAAGGCTAAGTTCATTCAGACGATGGACGACCTGAGTAAGCTAAGCTCAGACCCAACAGCGGTTCTTAAAGTAGCATGGGATGGGTCAGTAGAGTTAGCAGCTAAGACTATTGAAGCCGGAGGAACCATTGCCCAAGCAGTATCCGACGGACTTAAATCTTTAAAGGAATCTGATTGGTATAAGAACCTATCTGATTCCAGTAAGAAAATAGCAGAAGAAAGATTCACTTCAGACATTACAAAACATCTACAAGATGCCCAAGGAACTACACAAAAAGCTAAAGAAGCAAGCAAGCAAGAAAAAGGGGTGGAGCCAGAAGCAGAAGGACAGATACGTCTGGGGGACACTAGCAAAGATCGAAAAGAAGAAAAAGTAACCCCCAAGTATTCCCTTGAAGGAAAACAAGGTAAAGCAGAGAAAATAAGTAGATTTGTAATAAGAGCAACACTAGAGGCAACAGACCTACCCGACTCAGTAAAGAAAGAAATAGATAAGAGAGGCCTTGGACAAAAGACAGTCATAACAGACAAACAAGCCCAATCCATCGTTGACGAGATAGCGTCTAACTCAGATGTAGAGACGATGAAAGCTATAGTTCTTGACCAAGGCACTCATGGGTCAATAGCCGGAAGCCTAATCATTAAGATTAAGGACTACTACAACGAGCGGTACTACGCAGCAGAGAAGAGGGGGGATGAGAAAGCAATGGCTGAATCAACAGACGACCTCCTTGATTTCATAGAGGCTCTCAACTCAAACGTTAATAGATCAGCACTGTTGTTAAGATCGTTGGGGACACAAGCCTTCTTTGACTCCTTTGCCCCGTATCAGAAGGTTCGTTTCTATAAGAGGTCAGTGGAGGCAGAAAGAAAAAGAAGGACATCTAACCCTGTCTACGAGAAGTACGAGAGAAAAGCTCGCAGAGATGTAAAGAAAGCTCATGAAGAGGCAGTAGATGGAGCATTGGCTACACCGAGAGTTCGTAAGATTATAGAGGCCAATAAGGAAAAGATAGAATCTCCTGTCAAGCCTGACAGGTTAAAAGAACTTAAACGTAAAGAGAAAGAACTAAAAGAGAAGTGGCGTAAGGCTAGAAAAGGAAGTTTGAGTGCAGCGATCATCCCCGGACTTACACAAGCAGATATTGAGTTCGGAGGAGAGCTGGCTATAAACTACCTAGAACAAGCAGCTTACCACGTAGGTAAAGCAACAAAGAAATTAGTTAAAGCCTTCAAGGAAGTAGGATTAAACATTACTGAGGCAGATGCACGTAAGCTCATGCCACAAGAGATAGATGGAGCACCTATCGACAAGAAGTTAGAGGAGGAAGTTACTCAGAAAGCAGCCGAGAGATTGGCATCAAGAATATTCGGAGAGGTTATCGTCACCAAGCCAAAGGACGACCCATTATCTCAGATGGTCAACACACTGCTTAGTAAGTTTAGAGAGAGAGACGTTAAGGATGCCAAAAAAGAAGCTAAGACAGACATTGAAAAGATAGCGGATGCGATAAGAAACAGGGACGAATATAAAGATGTGTGGGCAGAAGCGAAGCAATCGGCAATAGACTTAGTAGAGAAGAATGAATCCATGACCGAAGAAGAGTCAGAAGCCGCTATTGCAAGAATTAACGAATCATACGAGAACGCCACTAGCTTCACATTCACAGAATCTCAGGTTGACAGAGCTATACGCAAGAAGCTTGGAGACTTAGACATGCGCATCAACGATATTGTCAAGGAACACTTTAGCACCAGAATATCTAAGCGCAAGAAATTATCAGACGCCCTCATTGAAGAGTCAGGATTGAGCGAGCAACAATCAAAAGAGCTTGCCAAGGCAATAGAAGAGAAGTTTGACACCATGATTAAGGAGAGCGCCAACAAGATTATAAACAGGTACGTAGAGAAATCTAAGAAGCCAAAGACAGAAACAGCTAAGATTGACGTACAGGCGAAAGACGCAGCTATCGAGGAGCTGTTTAAGCTGATCAACGTAGGGGCGTTTGACTCACCTGAGTTTAGAGATGCCTACGCAACAGCCAATGGGATTCCGGTGTTCAATCAAAAGCATGCTGATATGATCAGGAAGCTTGCCGAAGAGGTCAAGCAGCAGCCACGAGCCACTATGAAGCACCAGAAGGCACAGCTACTTACTGGATATATGAGCAAGATCAAGGGGATGGGAGCTAATGACATCTTCACCACTATCTGGTTTGGAAACGTGCTTAGCGGCATCAAAACGCAGGAGCGCAACTTCATTGGATCAAACACTGGAGTTGGAGCGAGAGTGCTCAGTGAGGCTATCAAGACAGGTCGTATCATTCCACTGATGGAAGGAGCAAAAAGAGGAATGTCATCAGGAGCCAACAAAGCAAGGCAAACTATTAAAACAGGATACTCAACCATTACAGGAAAAATAGACATACCAGCACCAGCAGAAAGCATCAACGCTCCGGGACTCATTGGCATGTGGGTAGAGTTCTCTAAGTACGTAGGTAGGATAATGTCAGCAAACGACATCCTGAGTGCTACGTGGGGGAAAGAAGCCTTTGCTCAACTGTTAGCTCATGAAGCCATGTCGGTTAATAGCCTAAAGTATCTGTTCAACAAGGAGTATCAGAATGAGATCAAAAACAAAGTAAACGACTATTTAGCCGTTGACAAAGTAACAGTTGACAGAATCAAAGAAGAGGTAGAGTCAGAAGCCAAAGAGTTTGGATATAGCGATCTTGACAAGAAGCTTATTCTATACGATGAGATAGACAGACTAAGACCTCTTGAGATAACAGAGCAAGCCAACAGGTTTGGACTGTTTGCAACAGGTAACGTACAATCATATGGAACGCTTGGATCTATCGTTGACGGCATGGCATCAACCATGAGAGCCATTGAGATAAAAATACTAACAGACAAGACTGGGAAAGAGTACAAGATAAGACCATTGGCGTTGCTTGCAGCCTTCACTAAGATCACAACTAACGTAGTTACCCAATCCATGAACTATGTTCCCGGCATAGGATACTATCGTGTTAGGATCGGAGGATATGGAGCTTCCTTTAAAGATAAGGCAGGGAAGGAGAGGTACTTTGTTGAGCTTACTGACAGGGAAAAGAAGACAGTCATGGCTCAACAGTTGCTTGGGCTTGCTTCTATGGCCTTCTTTGCAGCAATGTCAGAGCCGGGAGATGATGACGACCCATTTTTGAGAATCACAGCCAACGGAACGGGAAGCTATGACAAGAACAAATCATTAAAGGACTGGAAAGAATATTCCATAGGAGTAAGAGTAGGAAAAGACAGAATATGGGTATCCTATAAATACACCCCACTATTCCTTCCTCTTGGAATGATAGGCATGGCACGAGACATGCAGAAATACAACCAAGAGCACAAGGACGACGACTTTACAACACTGATGGGAAACTCATTTGCGTCCATGCTGTCTATGATAGGGGATATGTCCACCGTTTCAGCACTCTCAGGGACGATTAGCAGCATGTTTGGAGGGGGAGTGGCATCTAGTGCCGAACAAGTGGCAAAGAATCTCCTACGGACTGTGACAGGGTTTTATACACCTACGCTATACAAGGACGCCGTTGGTATTTTGGAATACATAAGAGGGGTAGAGGTTGAAGGGCGTGTCAAAGGAGAGAGCGCACTGGACTTTGTTCGCAGAGCATTCTTGGGGCAGCAGCCAGTCAGTGTGGCACTAAAGCTGGTTGGAGGCAAGAAATACTACATTGACAGAGACGCCTATGGAATACCAATCAAGAGGTTTATGCCTTGGAATGAGTTTCTGGACATTGAAGCATTTGACACACGTGAAGAGCAGTTAAGGCTCATCCACCAGAAGCGCATGGATAACCCATCACTGCCCAACATTGGGACTACCAGCTTCATAGTGTTGACGCCAGAGGGAGGCATGAAGCGAATACTGCTAGACCCACGCGACGAGGCACAGCTAGCAATATGGGACGAGTACGTGAAGACCAGAGGTAAGCTGATTATAGATGCCATAGACCAAAACAAGGAATACCCACAAGAGGTATATGAGGAAAATATGAACAGAGTGTTTAACAAGGCAGACAAGGTAGCTAAGGCGATGATTAGCGACAGGATAATGACAGTCACCAAGCAAGGTAAGGACATTTACAAGATCAAAGACTAAATCCTTCAAGGTACTCTCAACAGCAACAGTCCTAACAAATTAGTATCTTTGCACAAACACATAAAACAAAAGAAGACATGGCAGCACCAACAAACATTCTACACAAAGACATATCCTTACAGGTATCAATGTGGGATAACATAACTGATCTAGACACAACAGACTTCGAGATAACAACTACTAATGGTACAGTAAGAGACTTTCTTATTAAGAACGAAGGAACAGAAAGCGTAACTTTATCCGTGTTACCCGCCAGTGCCAAAGCAGATGGATCTTATGTGAGTACAGTATTTGAACCGGGATGGAACGCAGAGATATGTAGAAAGATAGAGAGTGAAGGAGTAGCAGTAGCTGACTTGAAGTGGGGGTATTAACATGGGCAGAGCTATAGGCATAGCAAATGCGATAGGGTTTAGACTTGGCTCAAAGGTGAACCTTTTTGCAAACGATTGGTATGATCCTAATTTCTTACGTAATTATGCAGACCTAATTTCCCTGACCAATCTGGATGCTACCAAGCATGATTTTGCATGGGGGATGAGCGGTATAACGCCCTTGATTTTTGACGGCTATAACTGTGTGCAGTTTGTTTTGTCCAATTATTTATATAACCTTGCCCCGGCATTTACCCGTACTTATCTATCTAGTAAGGGTTATGAGGATGGCAATATAGCCAAACTGGGGTTTTGGTTAAAAATACCAACAGCATCTGCCTTAAAAACTTATCGCCTATATAAAGGGGGTGATTCAAATGATCCTGCTGTTGTGATAGACACCCCAGATTGGGTTTGGTATGAGACTACAAATACCAGGACAATAACAAGTGACACATGGCAATCTTTCTATATTGGAGTACGGGATGGAACAACTGATGCTGAGGAGAAAATATACATTAGAGGTTTAACGATCACAAACATCACAAAGAGTGAGTGGGTAGGTGAAAGAATATCCTACAAAGCAATAAGGGCACAATCACAATCATTTATTAATTTGAATGGTCATATTAAAAACGTCCCTTTGTGGAGCTCTTTGATTTCAGGTGCTCATGAACAAAACGGGAACCCATTTACTGCTACTCAAGTAACTATTGAAGATTTGGGGATAAAAGGGGCAAGATTTACTGGTATTGCTGACACTCAACTAAGGCTTAACCTTCGCACGTTTGAATATTACCGCAAGGATATAAGCGACGCATTGGACTACCTTGGACTGAATAAGCAAGAAGGGTATTTGAATATTGGAATGTATGTTGAAATTCAATCTGAAATGGCCTATAATGGATTTTATGCTTTTACAGGACTGCGGGATGATAACTATTTCATGTACAATATTCCATACGGCGATCGGGTCTGGATGGAAACGGGACCGATACCCATTAATGAAGCTTACTGGGATGGCAGTGCTTTAGATGTTATTCAACTTAATCTTACTGCCAATATGGGCGTTGCCCCTGAGGTAGATGTTTACGGTGTTACGGTTTCTGTTGCAAAAGAGCCGATGCAGTTTAGATATCAACCAAACACGCTTTCAAGTGATGCCAGGTTTAGGGATAAGATCATTGCAAGTTATGGAGACTCAATCACCTCGGCGTTTGGCTGGCAAAAACCCGTATTGCTTAATCATGGTGTATTAGACCAATACACACGAGGCATTGGTGGCAGTACCGTTCGTCACGGGGGAGGGATTGCATGGGTGGATGCCGATGGAGAATACATCTCCCGTCCACCAGATGATCCGCCTGCTGGAACCGAAGGAGTTGATTATTTTGAAATTGACAGTGCGATGTGCCGACAAGAACGTATCGACACAATACCCGAAGACACTGACTTGGTTTTGGTAATGGCCGGGTCGAATGACTATGGACAAGATGTTTCAATTGGAACACTGAGTGATCCGGCAAGTGATTCAACAGGAGCCACATTTTATGCCGCCTACAAGAGCATGCTGGATAAATTACAAGCAAGATTACCAAGTGCTGAACTGGTTCTTTTAAATTTCCCTTATAAGCAGGGTGAGTTATCGGACACCAACACAAATGGGGATTCATATGAAGACTTTCGGGCAGCTGTGAGAGATGTCGCTACCTCCTATAACATTCAAGTGATTGAAACAAATGACGTAGGTGTAAACGAAGACAACTGGGGAGATTACAGTGTCGATACAGTTCATCCAAATTACGCTCATTACCAATTGATAGGATACAAAATAGTAGCAGAGCTTTAATTCACCATTGTGAACTACCCACGTAGCGCCGAAGTAAAATATTAAAAGATAAAACAACATGAAAATAGATAAAGTCTTACACTTTTTAGCAGGATACGCCATAGCAGCTTCACTCTTTATTGCCACTAATTCAGCATTACTGGCAATTCTGACAGTTGTAGTAGCCGGAGCAGCTAAGGAAACCTATGATTTAAAGGTAAAGAAAACAGTATTTGACAAGATGGACTTGTTTGTAACAGTACTAGGAGGAGCAGCCCTAATCTTCTGGGCAGATATCACCAATGTCCTGTAGCAAACCTTATAGTGCCAATTATTGATTAACTTTATACTAACAGAAAATGCTTGAAAGCAATGACTATGGAAGAAAGATTCACCGAGTTTATAGAAGAAGGGACAGCGCTTCTGGCACAGATAAAGCACTCTCATGAGCTATCTGCCGCCAAGGAGGAGTCAGCTAACCAACGTATTAAGTTGATTCAATGGATTGTCGTAGTAATACTAGCTCCTACAATGCTAACATCGGGGGTTAATTCAGTGACCAACGCACGGCAGATGGATGCCGCTGATATTTACAGGCTCTTTCCAACCAAGGAGAGAGTGTTAAATTTGGAAAGGTCTATGTATTACATGAACGAAGATAAATTTGAGGCAGCAGCAGATAACACCACAGTAAACACGGAAGAGGAATTTCATAGAATGCTCCAACAATTCATTGGAGACACAAGTAGAGGAGAAAAAACAGAATGGCACTAACAATACTATTTACAGCAGAGCGTAGCAGTGATTTTAAGAGCATATCGGTGCAGGATAATAATACGACATGGGGCGTAGGCGGAGAACCAGATGTAGGCGATGTGACAGGTATTACAATGGATATCTATGGGACGGATAAGGGCACCCCGTTAAAGAGTGTGGCATTCACAGCAGGAGAGATATCCTCCTTTACAGGTGGGAGCAATGTTACCTTTCCTTTCTCCGACATTAGGTTGTTTCAAACCTTGTATGCCCCAGATAACTACTACCTAGCTAAGTTAACAGTTACGGTAAGCACCGGAAGCACAGTAGCTACATTAGAAGCATTTGACAGCTACTATTACCTCTACCAGCTGATCAACCAAAACGCAGCAGGAGTGGATGTCACACTAACATCATTCTATGAGGCAAACAGGCAAGTAACGGGAGACAACGTAGCATTAGACATGCTAAAATACCTATCTAGTGAAGTATCGGTAGCGAGAGAGAACAAATGGCGTAAGATATATGACTTCTTAGCCTATAACTATGATGTAGAATGAGCAGAGTAACAGACGCAATAGCATCCTCATGGACGTACAGTGAGTTCTTGGTAAGCAAGATGATAGATGAGTACGCACGGGGGCACACTGAGAATGGCGACAGACTATCCATCCACGCATCAATTGTTAAGGCACTTCGCAGAGTGCTTAACTTTTATGATGCCAATGGTGCTGATACGGGCATGGACAACACCGACATAGAAGGAGTGATCTCGAAAATAAACGAATTTGCGTATTCTTTGTATCTGGATATAGACGACTTCACAGCACAGGTAGGCTCAGAAGAAGATGCGCTAGGTTCAGGCAAGCCAATTATTATCTCTACTGCACTACCTACAGACTTTGTGTCATTCACATTGACAGCTACAACAGATGGACAGACAGTGTTTACGATGCCTTACAACGCATCCTCGATAGCAGACCCTCAGTACACCAAGGTGACATTGAACGATGCAGACCCAATAGAAGACACAGACTACACCCTTGCAGGAACAACATTTACGTGGACAGGAGAGTACCCATTGGATGCAGGATGGAAATTTGAAGTAAGACTATTAATACACACTTAACGGAACATGGCAAGCAGCATACGGCAGATAAAAGAATGGTTAACCATAGACGGGGAATATAGAACCCCCGACTTACGAGAAGATGGTAAGCATGTATACTGGGATAACTCACTAGGTAAGTTTGCCTATGCTGACGACAATTATGTAGTTACTGCCGCCAGAGAATCAGGCACAAACCGCGCAGAGTTAACGTTAGTTGATGGAAGTAAGGTCTACTTGGCGCTGGGGGCACTAGCATGGTCAGATGCCACAGTAGAAGAGCCTCCCGTAACGAGTGTTTTTGGGCGTTTAGGCGACATTGTCGCCACTGCTGGTGACTATACTGCGTCGCAGGTAACGAATGCATTTGACGTAAGCACAGACACTTTAGACGATATAACTGCGGGTATTACTAATGTGCATTTCACCACCCTGTATAGAAACGACGTGGATGCTAACACAGCAGCTCGCCACACACATTCAAATAAGGCTGTTTTAGACCTTATCACCGACGCAGGTAGTGGGTTAATAGTCACAGATGCAGAGAGGGCGCTATGGAACAGTTATGCAGCAAGTTCAGCCGAATTTATACGTGATACGGTAGCAGCATTCATTCAGGACGGAACAGGCATCTCATGGACTCATAATGATGTAGCTGACACGCTAACAGCAGACGTAGACCCGCTGACGCTAACTACTGATGAGGTGACCGAAGGAGCGATAAACTTGTATTATAGTAATGGTAGAGCTAGAGAAGCCATTTCGCTGACCAACAATGGAACAGGGCTAAGTAATCTAACATACGATCCACTTACAGGAACCTTTACACACACCCCAGTAACAACAGCACAGGTAAGAGCTACTATCAGCGCAGAATACCCCATTGCCTACAATGCCACAACAGGCAAGATAACATGGATAGGTGGAGACTGGACAAGTGGAGGAACATCCACAGCAGCACAGACAGAAGAAGTATCACAAGCAGCTCACGGGTTAACCGTACTTGATGCTATTAGAATAGACCAAGGAACAGGAAACTTTGTTAAAGCACAGGCAGACACAGACGTCAATGCAGAAGTAATTGGAGTAGTAGTAGAGGTAGCAGACGTAAACAACTTTACTTATCAGTACGCAGGGATACTTCCCGTGAGCCCCAACACCTTTACTGAGGGCATGACATACTTTCTATCCGTAGATACAGCCGGAGCGATTGTAGAGGAACCCGCATATGCCATAGGGGAGATTAGACAGTTCATAGGCACAGGGGTAGAGGATGGAATTCTCCTTGAAATAGATCAGGGAGATATGATAGGTTCAGGAGAGCTGGGAGAGCTGACAACAGGTACAGTAGAGTCTGTTGTGGCAGGTCTTGGGATGGACTTTATTACTATCACCACCACAGGCTCGGTGAGTTTGGGAACACCATCATCTATCACCTCAGCATCAGCCAACACATTAACGCCAAATAGCCACACCCATGCGTTAGACTCCACTGGAGTAGTAGCAGGAACATACACTTATGCTACAGTAACCTTTGACGATAAAGGCAGGGCGACCTCAGCTAGCTCAGGAACGCCTCCTGTGCTGACGCTTAACTCAGATAATTCGATAACAGGGACAGGAACATTGGCAGACCCGTTTGAGTTAGTTAACGACCAAGTATCTCCAGCTCCAACATCTCTGTATGGCACAAACGGTTCAGGAGTAAGGGGATGGTACACGGCAGATTTCGACAAATACAACTACTGGACGGTGCAAGCCAACGGAGAGACAGCTCTCAACGTCACGTCGGCTGTTGGAATTAATCTCATAGGCACTGGTGGTGTGGACATTGCAAGATCAGCCACTGATTTTACCTTTAAGTTGGATGTAGAGGATATTTCCTTTGAGTTTAGAGACATTGAAGCAGGCACAGCACAAGAATACATATTAGATATAGGAGCCAGCTACGCCTATACTATTGAGTCAGCAGTACTTGAATCAGATGGGACACTGAATGGCGTGTCAGTTGAGATTAATGGAGTGCCAGTAACAGGGATTGACGCACTTGCAGTATCAGCTTTAGCAACATATACATCTACAGGAAACAACTCAGTAACTAATAACAACCAAGTAACAATATCAACCACCACCTCCTATAGTGGAACACCAACACTACTAAGAGGAAAACTAAGAGTACGCAGAGCATGAGGCTAAACTACATACCACGAAGAAACATTCCTGAATTTGAAGTAGTCAACTACGGCTACTTATATAACTGGTATGCTGCTACGGATTCACGGAATCTTAGCAATTCTGGATGGAGGGTGCCGGATCACAATGATTTTGATTTGTTAGCAACATATTTATCTCCGGATGCAGGACATAAATTAAGGGAAATATCAGGATGGGCTTATGATCAAGGAGCTACAAATGAGGCTGGGTTTAACGGCAAACCAGGAGGGTACAGATTATTTTCTGGACAATTTGTAGAAGCTGGGTATGCTGGCACTTTTTTATGCACGGATACCTATCTTCCAACCAACCAATACGTTTACTGGCTTGAGTCTGAGTATGAAGAAATAGCGAATAATGGTGGTGAGTTTAATGATGGAAACTCGGTAAGGTTATTAAAAGACTCAACTACCCTTTCTCACGGTCAGACCGGAACATACACTGGTAACGACGGTAAAGTGTATCCAACAATTTGTATTGGAACTCAGGAGTGGTTAGCGGATAACCTAAAAGAAACAAAATACAGAGATGGTAGTTTAATTCCAGAAATAACAGATAACACGGAATGGGCAGCATTGACAACTGGGGCTAGGTGCTCATATAATAACAACGAAGCTAACGCATAACAATATGACAAGAGCAGCAAAAGGGAATATATTTGTAGTCACTAACGTATTGGCTGGGAAGCTTATTGACGTTGCTTCAAGGGCTGATGGCTACGCATTGACTTATGATTTATCGACAGACAAATACATTCACTCTGATGTACTTACGTCTGCTGGAGTAACGTATGAGACGCTAGATGCCAATGGAGATGTTGGGACTGGAGCAGGGCAGCTAGCCATCGGGAACCACTCCCATTCCGAGTTTGCTTGGCTTAATCAGGATGTTACTACTGCCTCAGATCCTAGCTTCTACGGGATACACTTTAATACAGCAAATTCACCTGCGGTTACCGATGAAGGCACTGTTTGGTGGAATGGGAAGGAATACACCTTAAACATAGAAACTGGATTAGGTCCCGTGATCCAAGTTGGGCAGGAATCTTTAATCCTATATTATAACGACAATGCATTTACCATTAACAACTTCGATGTCCTTCATTTAAAGGGAGGGGCTGTGTTTAATGGAATGGCTTATCCAACACCCGACTTGGCAGATGCAAGTAAATGGGAGACGACCCAAGGAACACTAGCCATCGCTACTCAGGACATTGCCCCCGGAGAATTAGGATTTGCTGTACTTCAAGGGAGGGCTAGGGGAGGAGACACTTCGGGTGTTTCCGCTGGATCTCAAATATGGCTGTCTGCAACCAATCCAGGAAAAATAACTAACATCAAACCAGTCTTTCCAGACTATTCTATCTCGCTAGGAGGGGCGTTTAATTCCACAGCAGCTCCTGATGGAGAATTGCTTGTTAATATTACGAAGGACATCTATGACACATTTAATGATGCATGGGATGGCAGTATTAGAGAAACTATAGATTTCCTAGTAACAAGTGATGGAACGACGATTACTGGCAGTTTATCAAATTCTTATAATCCCAATAGAGATTTAACATTAGTATTTTCTGATGGGCTACATACTTTAGACACAACTCCACCTCTAACAGTTACAATTGCTCCGGGGACTACCAGCAACCCACAGTTGAACTATGTCTATATCCCCATTGATACTAAGTTACTCACTAGTAGTACTTCTGGGTGGCCTGTAGTAGAGCATATCAAAGTAGCAACAGCGACGGTGCTCGATGCGGGTACGACTAAAGACAAAGGGGTGTTAGAGAACCAGAACTGGAACGACCACATAAAACAAGAGCAAGACAACGGGCATCTCACTCACATAACAGAGAGAATTAGAAAGGAAAATGCCAAGCATGACAGAGGCACACAGCTGACCGCAAATCTAGTTGCTAACAACATTCACGTAGACGTTACATCCGGTAGTGTTTACCAGTTACACAGGCAATCGTTCCATTCTTTCCATACACAACCTCACACTATAGATGCAGTAAATCAAGGCACTAAAACTTTCACTATTTCTGACGATGGAGATTTAACTTCATATTTCCCCGTAGATAAATATTTTAAAGTTCAGAACTCCACGAGTAACAACTTAGTCTATAAGGTTGTATCAACAAATTACTCCGCCCCTAACTTCAATATTGTAGTTGACAAAGCAATACCTAGCGCTACTGTTGACGGACAGATAGCCGACTCGTTATATGTCGTGAATGACTTCACTACACCGTATAGAACAATCAATTATCTCAACAGCATTACTGATGATTCTAATGGGAATCCAATAGCAAATACATCATACTCCATAGTCGTATGGGGTGTCGTAAATAAGAAAGGAGAACCCTGCCAGATAATGGCTAATACTCCTTCGGGAACATACAGCAAGACCACACCAGAGGCTGCTGTAAATGACGCTTTAAACTATTCAGTATATTCAATACCTAGAGAATTTCAAGGAACAGGATTCTTAATCGCTAGAGTTACCCTACTGAACAGTGATGGGGTTAATACCATTTACGACGTAGAGGATCTCAGGGGGTCAATACCAAACACTTCTGCCGGAGGTGGAGCTGGCGGCACTGGAGTTACCGACTTCCTCGCACTAACCGATACACCTAGTTTCTTATGTAACCAAAGGACTAGATTTATTGAGAGTTAATTCATCCGAGAACTCTGTCGAGTTTGTAGACCTTAGTAGCTTAAATCTTACATCATTCAACAATGACCTTATTGATCAAGGAGTTAATACTACAGATAATGTAGAATTTGCAAGCATAGTTACTACTGGTAACGCTACTATAGGGGGAAACTTGGTAGTTAATGGGACTCAATTTATATCTAATGCTGAAACTGTAGAGGTTTCCGACAATTTGCTTTTAATTAACAAAGGAGAAGTTGGGGCAGGTGTTACAGCAGGATTAGCTGGAATTGAAGTAGATAGAGGCACATCTACCAACTATCAGTTTGTGTTTGAAGAAGCTACGGATATTTTTAGAATTGGTGAGATAGGTAGCTTACAAGCAGTTGCTACTAGAGAAGATTCTCCTATAAATCTAGGGTTTGCTTACTGGGATAATGTTACCAATAAGTTCCTTACTAAAGTGTTAGCTGCTACTGATGTTTCTGATTTTAACACAGCGGTATCTGCCAACTCAGATGTTTCAGCCAACACAGCAGTTAGGCACTCAGCTGTGACAACACTGGACAGTTCAACGATAGACTTAACCCTTACAGGACAACAAATAAGCGCTAGTGTAATACAGAGTGGTATATCCCACCTAAATATAGCAGATAAAGGAATAAATACACATGCACAAATTGACACACATATATCAGATGCCACTATCCATTATACTCAGGGGGATATATCCATCGCAGCAAGTCAAATTAGTGACTTTGACATAGAAGTAAGTAACAATGTCGACGTAGCAGCTAATACCGCTGCAAAACATAGTGCTATTTCTCTTGCCTCAGATGATACTAGTATTCTATCATTGACGGGTCAGGATTTGACGTTTAATAGTTCGAATGTGGCAAAGTTGTATGCGGATAATGTATTTACAAATAACAATAGTATTTCGAAAACAAGCCCAAGATTGTTTTTAAACGATGCAGGCAATGGCAGTTCAGGTATTGCCTTCACACGAGAAGGGGTGAGGCAGTGGCTATGGTACGATGATCGTGGAAACGATTTATTTCGTATCCTAGGCACAAATAACGCATTCATAATGTCATTAGACCAACTTGGCAACGTAAACGTTAATAACAACATACAAACCAACGGCACCACCCGCATATCATCCACGGGCGCAGCTACATTTACATCAGTTGATGCAGCAAATTATCAGATTGATAACAGTAATTTACTTCTCAATTCCCTCAAATCCGGCTCCATCGGCCCCGCAGGAACATTTTTAAAATCTGTTGGTAGTACTGTCACTCCTGACTGGGCTACGCTAACTACAAATGATTTGAGTGATAAAAGCAATATCGCTTTCATGGATAGCGAAAGTCATTATTTTTCCGGCAGCGGCAAACATCGTTTTAATGGAAAACTAACATTACCAGACACTTCCTCTCGAATAGAGAATGTCCATACTGTCATTGGCTGGACATCAGATAAAGACTGGGGTGGCAATGCGTATGAGTGGGGAGGTTATTTGGGATTTAATGCCTACCGTGATGACCTTGATTTAAAGGATCATTATTACGGATATAGTCCGTATACACGAAAGTTAGCATTAGAAGGGCGTCCGAATATTGGTTTTAGATTTCTGGGAAATATGGATATAAGTACGGCATTAACTGAGCTACAGGAGTTAGCATTATTGGCTACCAATGGCTCAGGATTTTACTTAAAATCAGGGTCTTATCACATTGAAGATTATGAGGTAATTTCCTCCTCCCGCAATTTCCTCGGAGTGAATCAAACGCTTTCAGGCTCCCTGCAATTTGCCGATGCCTCCACCTCAATCACCAAAGACGCCTCCAACAACCTCACCTTCACCGATGCGGTGACTGGCACGAAGACACTTGCTGATATTGCCTTTCTAGACGCCACTACAAATAATTTCACAGGAGAAATCAACGCCACCAAATACTCGCTAAATGGAACGACTATTAATCCCAACGGAACGCCCATTCAAACGCCAACTGGCACGTCAATAACATGGGATTGGACGCAAGGAGATTGGGGTGAAATTACCTTGAGCGGAAACACGACAATTACCATAACCAATATGCCAGCAGGCAAAAGCGAAGGCTTAATTGAAATAACAAATCCCGCAAGCTATACCGTTACCATTGCCGGATCAACCGGCTACACGACAACTGAAGCTCGCGGCTCAGAAACTGATGCTAAAATAAACGGCAACTGTACGCTACTTTATTGGCGCGTCGGATCAACACTCTATTACGGATTTTTATACTAAAAACATGAAGAAATTAATTATCATATTATTAACGCTAAGCACTTTAACAGGATGGCGCAAACCGTAGCTATGAAGTTGTTGTTATCACAAGAAGAGTTGCCAGAGGTAGTATTGATATCTGCATCTGCAGGCGACAGTTACTGTAAGGCATCATTCAGTGGAGAAGTTACGAATCAAACGGCTGTAAATGAGAGAGGTTTTTGTTGGAATACAATAGGCAGCCCAACTATTAATGACAACTTTATAATCTCAGGACATGGAACTGGCTGGTTTAGTGAAAGTATTAGCTCCCTAGATTTTAACAAAACCTACTACGTTCGAGCTTATGCTAGAAATAGTAAAGGAACTGCTTATTCTGCGCAAACATTGACAATTAATACAATTGATGAATTTGACTTTACAGCCTATGTCACCAACCTGTCTGGAACATCGGTAGATATTGAGACAATTATTACCGACAATGGTAATAACATTACCTATGCTAGATTACTTTATAATCCAGTTGGTGGCTCGATTACCGTTGTAACAGCACCAACGCCTTTCGGGAGCTATACTTACCAATTATCAGGATTAATTCCAGGAACAAATTATGAATTTTATGTAAGTGCAAGTTCATCGTGTCAATCAGAGGCAGTTTCGGGAACATTTACGACACATGATTATCCTGAGTTGACAACAAAGGTAGTAAGCAACATTACGCCAACAACAGCCTCTTCCGGCGGAGATATATCAAGCGATGGAGGCAGCTCAATTACGGCATTTGGATTGTGTTGGAACACTACCGGAACTCCTACTTTAAGCGATAATTACTCTGTTATTGGATCAGGCGTTGCCTCATTTGTAGGCGCAATGACAGCCCTGTCGCCATCTACTACCTATTATGTCCGCGCATACGCAACTAATGGTGTAGGAACAGCATATGGAAACGAGCGAACCTTCACAACCGATGCTTCCGGTACTCTAGCAACCGTCACCACCGGAGCAGTTACTAACATAACTTCATCCGATGCTGATGTTAGCGGAGAGGTAACTAGCGAGGGAGGAAGTTCAGTTACCTCTCGTGGAATGTGCTGGAATACCACCGGTAACCCAACGCTTTCGGATGCTTTTGGAGGATCAGGTAACGGTTTGGGAACATATGTAGTTGATGTATTTCCTCTCACCTCAAATACCACTTACTATGTTCGTGCTTATGCAACTAACAGTTCGGGTACGGCTTATGGCAATGAGGTAAGTTTTACAACAGAAAATATAGTGACAAATAGGCTATATGCAATAGTAATAAATGATGCATCTGAAGACGGAGTGTTATACAATGGTCCCGGATATGATTTTACAAGTAATCTTTCTAGTCCGTGGTATTTTAGTAGTGGAACATTTACAGTATCACAGCCATCTAAATTTAGTGTATTTACATTATCTTCAGATAGTGAAGCGAGCCCCGACAATGGAGATACTGTAACAATGATAGCCTCAAAGTCAACAACCGATGGAGCTAAGCCATTTAATTCGTCACTACACAATCTTAGAGTGCTTGTGTCAACAACAGCATACACATCAGGAGATCTAAGCACAATATTGTCTTTGTCGTCTAACTTAAATGTTTATGATGCTGGAACTACGTACTCCTTATCTGGCGATTTTGCTGCTAATTTTACATTTAATATTTCTACAAGTCAAGATAATTATGTTTATATGATATGGGATTATAGAGAGTAAATTTTAAAAAATATAATCATGAAAAATCTATTGTTATTACTATTAATCATTCCGATTATCGGATTTTCGCAAGCTTAAGAAGAACTGAACACTATCGACAATAAAACTGATACTGTTCAGGCTAGAATTGACAGTTTAGAGTAAATTGACAGTTTAGAGTAAGCATAAATCCAGAGATTCAAGAATCAATTTATCAAGCTAACATAGAAACAACTATGAAATATATATTATTTAATTAAGCATGCATGATGAGAGAATTATTTAGTTCAGGCAACTCAGTATCCAGCAAGAGAGTATTTGGTGCATTTTGCATATTGATATACATAGGACTACTTATTGGTACGTTTCTAGGGACTGAACTTTCAGAGAATCAAGTTGCATTAATGACCAATCTATTGTATGTAGGAAGTGCCCTGATAGGACTTGGGGTTTTAGATGGAAAACTAAAAACTTAACCTTTAAAGGAAAGGTTTTTACAAGTATTATGACTATATTTGTACTCATACATAAATTATCAAATTATGAATAGCGAACAAGAAGAAGGATTAAGAGGAATGCACGTATCACGAGTGCAGAAGTTAGCCAATGCCTATTATAAGTCTAACCAAGAGATCATTGACTCATGGGAAGATTTGAAGGCAATGATGCAGACAGAGGTAATTCTGCCTCCACAGCCAGCAGAGGCAGTCAAAGAGCCCACTAAGAAAAAGTAACTAACCCAATCAAAACAAAGCCCGTCCAAATTAAGGATGGGCTTTTTATTTTGTATCTTTGTTCATATGGGAAGTAAAAAGAAAGCATACATAAAAAGAGATTACCGCAAGGATGGAACCTACGGAGTGTTCTTCTTTGACGACAAAGACAAAAGCGGGAAGGTTGTTAGCTTAGCATCACTAGAACTGCCGTGGCTAGATAACCAGAGGATGATCTCGTGTATTCCAGAGGGGACTTATCAGGTAAAGAAAACATGGTCACCAGCCTTTAAGAAAAACATGTGGCTAGTGCAGGACGTGCCAAATAGAAGTGGCATACGCATACATTCCGCTAACTTTGTTTCACAGCTTCTTGGCTGCGTATCCCTTGGGCTATCTATTGAGGACATAAATGGAGATGGGGTATTTGACATTACGAGCAGCAGATTAGCGACGAGCATAGCAGAGCAGCACTTAGGCGATGAATTTGAGCTAATAGTATCATGAAAGAAATACTAAGCAATATGAGACAAAAGCCAGTAGAATCTTTTTACCGAGAAGTGCTGGGAGATGCTATCTATTACGTAGTAACATATAAAGACTCGACTTTTGAGAGTGTAGAGCTAGACGAGATACTATTATGGCTATACTGAAAGATTTAATATATATTATCATCATCCTCGTGCTGTTAGCATCACTATATCACTGGTACAACAAAGAGCCACGAGAAGTAGAGGTGGTGAAAACAGAGACCATACGAGACACAGTAACAGTAACTGTAGAGAAGACCGTATTTGCACCCTCAGAGCTCGTATTAGACACGATCTATGTCGATAGCATAGTTACACTCATCGACTCCGCTTCGTGCTTTTATGAGTACCATACACTCGCCAACAAGCATTATGCAGAGCGCACCTATAACGACACATTAAAGAACGACACATCAGCTTTTGTTAGTCTACAGAGTAAGGTGAAAGGCAATAAACTAACCTACCAGAAGTTAACGTACCGGAATAACACGCCAACAGTTATTAATGCCTTGCGGTATAAGCCTAGGCTGGAGCTGTATGTAGGGGGAGAGCTTAGCATCGATGGAGTGCAGGTGGCAGTGATGGCAAGGACTAAGAGAAGATGGCTATTTGGAGTAGGATACACACCACAATCCAGAAGTTATTCTTTAAAGGCATATGTACCAATAACAGGTAAACAATAAAAAAGCCCCAGAAAAGGGGCTGTGTTCGCTTGAAAGTGTGTGAAGAAGAGGGGCTGATAACCCCTCTTCTATTTTTGCCACTAACCAAACAGCTCCTTCTTCTCTGCCAATAACAGATCCTTGGTTAGGGTAGCGTCATTAATACGTCCACGCTGTTCGATGATCTTGTTTAGATAGCGCTTGGCATCCTCTGGGTTTTTAACTAAGTCCTCACGCAATGATTGGATAGCAATATTAGCATCTACAATCTTCTCGTCCATCTCATCTGCCGCAGACTCTACAGCCTTTAGGATTTTCTTACGCACAAAGGGCTTCTTTGCTTCTTTTACTACTTCCTCTACCGATTCCAGTAGACGGTCAATCAATAACTTCTTTTCTGCTGCCATGTGTCTAAATGTTAATGTTGCGTTTTAAAATATTAATCTCAATATGTTTATCTTCCTTTAAAGGAATAACTGATGGACGTGATGATGCGGGGATAGTCGAGCCGCTAATTTCCCATATCCTCCTGTCTAAAAGATCTTCATTAAATCCATGAGAGCCCTCTGTCTCCTTTTTGTATGGATCCCAACTCATGTTCGGACTCCAACCCACAGGGTCTCTCTTAAGCTCCTCTACAATCTCACCCCATTGGTTGTCCATTATTAAACTTCCAATATCATTACCATTCTCGCTTAAGCTGTCTGAGAGCCCCACAGAGGTATTATCTTTGGATGTGTGGGCAGTTGTATCAGATTGATAACTGAATTGCTCGTATTCGGCTATTTCGTAGGAGCATGCTGGCCTAAAATGGCACTTCGAGTTCCATTCAAGTGCCATGCCCTCCTCTCTAAGAACAATAAACATTCCACCGCAGTCCGCCGCCCCTCGGTACACTTTGTAGACGTGGTTCTTTTTAACTCTACGAGAATAATCTGACAAGCACACAATATAATCTCCACCCTCTAGCTGTTTAGACCAATCTTCTCTTCCCAGCTTATATTCGATAAAAGCCCTCGCTTGGGAAGATAACCCATTCAAGGAATAGCTGTCACCTCTTTCCAACTTGTTTAAAAAAGAAAAGAACTCCATCCAATAAGACCTATCCAAATTGCCGACACTCGTTGCGTTAAACGAACTTAGACATTCCTTAATCTCGTCCTTGTGTTTTGGCAGAAGTTTTCGAACCCTATCCCTCAAGAACTCAACAGGACTTTCTTTTTTATCTTTCATAACTTACTAATATTATATTCTTTACGTTTACGTTTTTTTAATTCTTTAGCCCTACTATTTTGAGCATTAATTTTAGCTTGAAGTAGATCTATCTCACGACTTATCTCCACTCCTCTATTCACGTCACAGAACTCTAACTCCTCATATAGCATATCTACCCTATTCTCAATAGAGATCGTTGGCTGTACGGGCTCCGAGACACGTTTACGAGCCTTTCTAATTGGCTTCTCTGCTATTTCTACTTTTACAAGAGGTCCACGACTAGACTCTACCTTTGGATGATTAATTAACTCAGGACGTCTAGCCTCTGAGAAAGGTATGTAGTTTTTTCTGTCCCCGTAATAGCATCTATGTATTCCCATGTCAAAGAGCTCATGTTCTATTTTGTTTATCTTTATTTTCCAGTCTTCATAGACTTCCTTGAAATCATTAACTTTATTTTTTGAGTGTAATACAGTACTGTGGTCTTTGCGGTTAATCTCAAAACCAATCTCTACTAGTGATTTTGAAGTGAAGTAATATGAGAACCAGTGTGCTGCATGTGTAGCCTGTGTTACCCTGCGTGATTTGCTTCTAATAGGAAACTCTATATCCTCTACTCCAAACTCACGCTTAACGATGTCAAAGATGGTTCCTAGTGGGTCTAATACCTTATTCTTAACCCTCTGGCAGAACTCCTCCAGTGTCCCATCAAAGGTCTTAAAGTCGTTCATATCTTGTGCTGTGAATTTCATTTGTGTTTGTTTTTAAGTAAAATTGGGAATAAGGCAGCAGAGAGAAAAGAACCCACAGTTAACCTCTACAGGAAATAAGAAAACTATCTCTACTACCAACATCTTAGTTTATCATTTTACAGAATCTCACTGTCATAGCTTTGACTAGAAATTGGAGCAATGAATACGTAATCCCTCACGCTGGCTACACTCCTTTAAGTCGCTAAACATTTCTAGACTTCAAACTGGAAAGCGTCCCAGTTGTTTATCGTAGCCATTTCGTATGTTGACCCTATCGGGATTGAACCGATGACCAACAGATTATGAGTCTGCTGCTCTAACCAACTGAGCTAAGGGTCAATGTTAAAATGTATTGGCGGCTGGTTGAGTAAGCAACCATTTAACTAACTAGAACACTTGGCCAACATTTGCACCACCAATAACACTTCTAAAGAACTACGTTACAAATATAGACACTAATTGTGACATGTGCAAGAGGTTGCTGCGTGTTAAAGAACATGTTCGATGTCTTTTATCTTCTTTAACGTATCCTTTAAAGGTATACTCTCCCCCGTCTTCTTATCTTTCTTACACCTATCTTTACCCGTATCAGTCCAAAAGTAAACCTCTGGATAGAATGTCTTCTCAAATAGCTTATCAGGTATAACAGAGTTGACATATATTCCATGTTCTTTCCACAGCCATTTCTGGTTGAGTGGAAATTGAGCATCAGATGAGCGAATACTGTTTTTGAAATTTCCTCCCTTAACGTCAATCCACAAGTTTTCTCCACACACTATCATGTCAGCCGATTTAAGGGATTTCTTTATTGGAATGGAATAAACATCCACTAGAGTTAAGATAGTGGCTAAAGCAGGATTTAAGGCATCTATAACAAAGTCACAGCTATATGTATGTCCGCGCATCAGGTGAGAGTTAGTTAAAGATCTAGGTTTTTGCAATGGAATCTTAACAGGTTCGGATAGAGGAAAGGGAGAAGGCTTATAAATAGCCTTTACTCCCAACTCCCGACACCACTCACTAAAGAACCATTCCTCCTGACTATCAAACCCAAGTTCTTTCCATCGTAGCATAGCCTTATTCATCCTTTAAATGTTCAGCTAAAAACTCATCCCCCAATCTCTCTACGTCAATATCCTCCTCCGGCTCTGGCACATAAGATCTAAATCCCATCTCCCATTGTTTCTTCTCTTCCCCCGTCATGCGACAGTGAGACATGCTCAGTCCCACCTTGGCTGCTCTGCGTCCTAAATCAAATGGTCTCATGTTACTTTAATTTAGGTTCAACAACTTCCATTAGTTTATTAAATGCAGGCTCAAAGTCAGTCTCAATATTTGTATTGTGACGTGAAATAACGTACTCAACAGCCTTTTGGCAGCAAGTAGTAACAAGGATGTTATATGCTTGATTAGGGTCTTTAGCATACCCGCTACTGCCGAATCCCATGCGGTTAGCCTGTACTCGCTTAATCTTGGTGAAGTCCGTAAGCTTGTTGTTTACTGCGTACTTCTTAACTATGTTTCCCTGAACGTCAAATTCAAGCTCTGAGCCGACATCTAGCTTTGGGTTGGCCTTATCCTTCACCGAGATGAAAAACGCTTGTTTATGCCCCTCTAAGGCTACTCCAAAGTTGTGAAACGTACCTTTACCGTCCACCGTGTACTCATCCAAATAAAAGGTCTTTAAAATCTTTGCTTTTTCTGACATGATTATTAGTATTTAATTATTAACTGTCTTCTTTTCATTTTCTGTTTAGTCTTTGGTTTGGGAATCCATTTCTGTCCCTTAAATCCACTCCAATTATGTGGATATACCGACAACATGCGCTCCCTAAAGGATGGAATATCGCAGTTCTTAACCAGCCATTTATCTTCTCTCTCTGATGTATTCCAAACGGGGAAGTCATATCTGCCTTGACAGTAGCCCAAATCATCTATGTTGACACGTAGGAACGCTGGACATATCTCCACGTCATCGTCGAACACTGCAAATGGATAGAGCCAGACAGGCTCTCCAAAACAGTAAATCATTTTTTGATAGTTGGCAATCCACCAGTTTCTATACCGTGGGTAGTCCTTACCATCAATGTATGTTTTATCTATTCCTGCCATCAATTAAAATTTAAGTTCGTCATCTAAATCTGCATCTAATCCCCATTCTCGCTTAAGTAGCATTTCTGCTTTCTGAGAAAATAGATGTTTCTCCTTATCAGACAAATCCTTAAAGGAACTAACATTAAAGTAATCCTTTAATAGAGAATGTATCTGATCTTTATGTACTGCTCTATCCTCCTTTGGAACTCCCATCTGTTCAAGAAGTCGATGTATAAGACCAAAGTAGAAAGCTCCCTGATCACCCTTGCTCAACTGCTACCACTTTTACTTTACTCACCTCACGTCTAACTTCACGAATAGCATCTACCACCTCCATTAAGTCTTTGCAGACAGCAATACTTTTAGATAGCAGTGATTCAACAGCCAGAGGTAGGTTAGAATGCCAAGTAATAGGAGTCCACCTCTCCGCTCCGTAGTTCTTGCTTTCCTCGTCAGACACAACTGATCGTTCCTGAACTTCAAAGCAATACAGCTTATCAGCTTTAATTCGATAATCTTCATTTGCGTATAGATACATAACTTTATGAGTTTTGGGGTAAAATGTCGTCTTGTACATAAAATATTTCTGTCGAAGGGAAACCCACCAGCTGCGTTAGTTTTTCTGCATGGTATAACATAAGTCCAGACACCATCTCGAATAGTGCGTCTCCACATTTGTCAATCTTTACAAAACGCAGCTTGGTGCTAAACTTAGAATGACGATTATTAAAATCCCAAACTTCATCACCTGCGTTTAAATCTTTTGCAACAACTTTTTTCATGATTTTTAAATATTAGTTTATATTTTTCTGATCTCTATTCCACAAACATACATCTTTTAAATGACCTGCGCAATATGTTTTACAGCAGGTTGTCCTTTAGAAATTTAATATACTCTTTCTTTTTCTGTTCCTGCATATCAAAAAACAAGTCAAACTTCCATTCGGGATGCTTCAACCTCTCATCCTCAGTAAAATTATCTGCTGCTGTATGAAAATCAGGATGTCCAAGGACTATGTTGGCTGGGTTGAGTTTCCATAGTGGGTATAATCCTTTGCTTAAAACGTGCATAAACATCCAATGGAACTGCCAAGACTTAATTTTTTCAAGGTCTTCTCCAGTAAACATACACACATGAGACCTAGACTCCCAAATACTATCAAACATCTCCTTCTGGTTATTAAACCCAAAGCTTGTTTCCAGCCCGTCAGCGCGCTTATTCTTACTCACTGGACTAATATATCCTTTTGACTTAAAAAGTGGCTTATTTCTGCTCCGAGGCGGCTTATTTGGCTTATCTGTCCTCATGTATTGATGCCACCTGCACCAGCCTTTTGCAAATGCAGGATTATGACACCCCACGGCTATACACTCTTTTGATCTCATGCTAATGTTATGTGTTTAAATTTACGGGGATTTATGCCTGATCAATAGGGTTTTACTCCGTAGTAAATGTGTATATACAACAGAGTTGGCAGCAATTAAACTACCTGCTCACTACCATCTTCGTCAACAACTCTTTTTATAGGTGCTACATAAACATTTAATCCAGTAATTGTGTTACTGTCATTTTTAAATGTTATATTAGTTGTAACCTGTGCTGGTTTTTTACTTTCTTGAACAACACCTAACCAATTATGATTTTCGTCATTCCAACTTCCGTTTTCCATATTAAACCCTGCCTCTTCAAACGCCTTATTCAATAGGTAAAACAGAGTTGTTTCTTGTAATTTTCCGTCTTTGTCTTTAATGTAAATTTCCATTTGATTTAAAATTAACTGCTGCCAACAATTGCTATAAAGCATAGGGCATTCAGTGTTTATACAAAGTGTAGGGTTCTTATTATCGTCATTACTTATCGGATAGTTTCGGCTATCTATGCCCTACGTTTCATAGCCTCGACCGTTACCGCCAATTAAATGACGGTTTCATACATAAAATTACCTAACATATACACGCAAAACGTTAATCATCCGTTTCATCTAAATCAAGTTCATCATAATCAAACACACTTTGAGTAGAATGTTTCTCCAGTATGTCAACAATAGGCGTAAACCTTGAAGGAATAAGTGACCTAGAACACGTAGGACAATAACAGATAGAAACCTTGCTTTGTCTAACCACCGGAACATCCACAAGCTCATGCCCACAAGCAGGACACAAACCCGAATAAATGCCAACTACCTGTTTAATCTCAACCATATTTCCTAGCCGATGAGCATACTCTACCTTTTCTGACGCCACATGGATATCATAAAGGGCATATTTGCCGTTAAAAGTGTAGTACCGTTGACGATCGACTACGAAGCAATATTGATCTGTCCGACTTTTATTGTTTATGAATATGTTCATTTTTTATTAGTTTTTAGGTGTGAATTTAACCGTCAAATAATTAGCTTGTGATATGCTTAACCGATAACCAAAGGTATTGCTGATATGTATTAATTTTTCGAGAAGCTCATGCTCAAGTTTACCTACATACTGAACAAAAAAGCTTTTATCCCCTTCGTCCACTTGGCTCATATAGTAGGGTTTTGTGTGCGTTAATTTCGCATACAAATAGTGATTAATTTCAACAGCAGGGGTAAATGTTACTTGAGTTGCCTGCGGGTAGATTTCCAACCAAAAGGCTTCATTGTTGTCTGAGGTTTGAAGTTCCTCTATTAGTTCTTCACCTTTAAAGAATTGCGCTAGGTATTTCATGATCTTTTAGTATTTGTTTGTATTCGTTAAATCTGTGTTCGCGAACTGGCCGTACGTATGGACCTGTATTGAAGTACAGAAGCAAACAGGGCTTTATTTTGTTATACTCATCAACATATTCAAACCCGGTTAGCTCTCCTGCTTCTATGCGCTGTTTAATTCGGTTGTGATAGGAATAATGCATGGTTGTTAAAATTCAACCGACCACGAGCCGGAATAAGTGAGTCCGCCCTCTTCGTCTTCTTCTGGCACAACATCTTTCCCATATCTGACAGAAGTAAACAATACGCCAGAGAAATATCCCTCTTTGATCATCTCGAATATTCTACTCTCAGCATCTTCTTTCAGAGCTTCTTTGTGTTGTTCCGGTATTTCGATTCCCTGATCACAGTCCCAATTATAATCAATGCTTACAGTTGTTTTCATCTTCTTTAATTTTTAGTTTGTTGTAAATTATACTCAAATGTAACTGTTTTGCTTTTAATATGCAACATGTTAGAGAACATGTATTGAGAAACCTAACTTTTAAAGGAACTCATTTATTAAGCTAAGTACTGATAGTCCTACGACTATAATCACAAATAACATATTAGCTATTTTAACTATGGGCTGTTGCCCGTTACTGTCTTCGTTTACTATTTCTTTTAGTTTCTTCATAATCTTTCCTTTAGAGATTTAGTATTCAAAATCTTCGATATCGTAATCAAAATTTTCTCTGAGCATTGAATATACTTGTTCGCCAAGCTCGTTCCATTTTCCGGGATTCCCGTTCATTTCTTCAATTTCTTCATCAGTGAGATACTGATAGAAATTATTTTCGTTAGAATAAACTTCTTGAATCATGTACTCTGCAATGTTTCCATCAATGTACTGTTTGTTGTCATTTACGATTTGTCTTGCTAATTGCAATGCTGAATTTTTCATCTCTTTTAGTTTTTAGTAGTTATCAAATATTACATCCTCTCCGGCTGCAATGCAGGATTGATTATAACGCACTTTCGCGCTCATTTCAGACACTTTCTTTTGCTTTGTGGGTAATTGTCCCACCTTCCTTGTTGAGCCTCTTAAAAGGGCTTTAAATAGCTTAATTAGTTGTTTCATGTTGGTTGATTTAATTGTGGTTAATTACTCTATTCTTGGTGGTTGTTTCTTCCGTATGTTGTTTAATGAGTGAACTAGCAGGAGAACTAAACAAGCTAAGATAATTAATATTACTTTCATTGTTTTGTGTTTTTAGCTTTTCTTTTAATAACTGTTTTTAGCCAATTAAGGTCTTTTTTCAGTGGTTCGTCCTCATTTTTTGTGGAGTCAATCAGCGTCATGTCTGTTATTAATGCAGACCACTCCTTGTTGGTGTTTGGGCTAAAATAGGTGACTTGATAGTGTCCGCTTCCTTTAAACTGAAAGCTAAAATCTGATAAGCTAATTGATGTTTTCATCTTTTTAAGTGTTAAATAGGTTAAAACTAAATCCTTAAAGGAAAAGTAAAAGTATTTTATCTATTACTGATTCTAGTACACAAACAACAAGTAAGAGAACCAGTAATAGAATAGACTTGATAACGTTCTGTTTCATGGTGTGCGTTATTTTAAGTCTTTAACTTGTTTGTACTCTTCGCCCCATGAATCGCAAAGGAAAACATAGTTATCCAAGTCAGAAGCGCGAGCCACAACATTAAAGCCGTTTCTTTCCAATATCTGGAAAGCTTGCTCGCTAACATCTCCAATAGCGTAGTCATAGCTAAATGTTTTAGACTGTATTTTTTGGTCTGCGTATCGCCTTGTTTCGTAAAGCTTAATCCTGGAACCACGGGTGTTTGTGGGAGAAACAAAAGATACTTTAATCATTCTGTAGTTGGGTGTTTCAAATGCTTTTTTCATTATATAAATGTTTTAAGTGTGGTTAAAATTTCTATTCAAAGTAAATAACTAAAATCAATATAAACAAATTTTGCTAGCTGTTGTAGAGCAGGTTTTATTTGTCCCGCCAATCCTTTGTACATCTGCTTGAAGCATAAACAGGCATGCCAGTCAAATGATAATTGGCTCTCATGCTTCTAAGTTCCTTTAGATATTCGGCTCTGGTTGAAAAGTCACTCTGTGAAATCTCGTCAACTGTTTCAACCCCGTAGCTTGTGCGCATGTTAAAGTAAACTGTTTTCATCATTTCAATTTTTTAGTGGTTTGTAAATCTGAAACAAATATAAGGCTATTAGTTTTAAACTTCCAAATGTTTTTAGAACT
>CEGC01000265.1_pt1 | contig 39871 bp, 27 predicted proteins | sample 302731 | NCBI WGS metagenome assembly CEGC01 (sample SAMEA2755656, study PRJEB7226) | microbial mat metagenome | biome: microbial mat; feature: hypersaline; material: grass silage | place: USA | collected 2014-02-19 | depth 0 m | reverse complement strand
GTGATGTCTTTGCCAAAGCGTCCCTTGGCCAGAGCCTGGGTCAGGGTGCCGGCGGTTTTGACCCCCAAATCGGCCTGAATCAACAGATCTTCTAGCTCTTCGAGAGCTTCATCATCCAGCTTACGCTTGGTGAACAGATCAGTAATGCCAGTCGTCAGCTTGGACGACGAGCGCGACAGTCCCTCTTTCAGCCGTTGGAACCAGCTTTTTTTCTCGCTTGATGGTGCATCAATGACCGGCGTCACCGCCAACGCCGTCGGGTCTTCGTCCTCAGGGGAGGGCTGTTGTAAAAGCGGCTCGGGTGCAGGATGGTCCGTGGATTCCGCTTCGCTTTCCAGCGCTGACGCAGACTCGGGCGCAGCGTCTGACACAGACACGGGCGTCATGTCTGGCGCAAGATCCAAAACTTCGGGCGCAGCAACTTCGGGCGCAGCCTCGGCGGTGGTGATGTTTTCGACAGCAACAGGGATCGGGCTCTCGATCTCAACCGGGGCTTCTTCGGTGGTTGTTTCCACCGGCGCCTCTTCGGCGACACTTTCCTCGGCCAGCGGCGCGGCAACAGCGTCGGCATCCTGCGGCGAGGCGTCCTCGGAACCGCCACCAAACAGGCGGCTTAACCAGCCCTTTTTCTTTTTCTTGGTTTCCGCTTGCGCTTCGGGAGTCATTTCAGGTGACTCACTGACCGGCGGGGTCGGGGCTTGGGTCTTATTCATGAGACAGGCTCTCCCTTTAGCAGGCTGCCGTTAACCTCGGAAATGCGCAGTGTGCGGATGGTGCCTGCTTCTAATGGCAGATCAACCTTTACCGGCAAAAACCGTTCACAATGGCCGGTGGTTTCTGTTTCCATCAAGACTGAAACCTCGCGCCCGATTTGATCGGCCAAGCAAGTCGCCATGGCGCGATCACCCGCAGCGCGTAGACGGGCAGCGCGATCTTTGATCACATCGCCGGGCAAGCCGGGGATCTTAGCCGCCGGAGTCCCGGGACGCGCGCTATAGGGAAAGACATGCAAATGCGTCAATCCGGCCTGCTCGATCACCGCTAAGGTATTGGCAAACATCTCTTCGTCTTCGGTGGGGAAACCCGCGATCAAATCAGCGCCAAAGGTCACATCGGGGCGGCGACGGCGAATTTCATCACAGATGGCAATCACATCATCGCGCAGATGGCGGCGCTTCATGCGCTTGAGAATCATATCGTCACCGGCTTGCACCGACAGATGCACATGCGGCAACAAACGCGGCTGCTCGGAGAACAAGGCGAGCAGGTCGTCGTCAACCTCCACCGGGTCTAACGAGGTCAAGCGTAGGCGCGGCAAATCGGGCACCAACTGCAACAAACGGCGTACCATCTGCCCCAGCGGTGGCTTGCCGGGGAGGTCGGCGCCATAGGCGGTGATATCAACGCCGGTCAAAGTGACTTCGCGGTAACCGTTTTGCACCAGGGCGCGCACCTGTTCGACGATGGGACCAATCGCCACCGACCGCGACGGGCCGCGCGCATAAGGAATGATGCAAAAGGTGCAGCGGTGATCACAGCCTTGTTGAACCTGCACAAAGGCACGTGTCCGCCCCTCGAACCCCTCCAGCCGATGGGCGGGGGTGTCGCGGACCTCCATAATATCGTCCACCAACACCGGGTTATTCACCCCGTGGCCATAGCTTTCGGCCTTGAGCTTTTCTGCGTTGCCTAAAACCTGATCCACTTCGGCCATCGCCGCGTAATGGTCAGGATTAAGCTGCGCAGCGCAGCCTGTGACGATAATCCGCGCTTCGGGGTTATCGCGGCGCAGCTTGCGAATCGCTTGCCGGGCTTGGCGTTCGGCTTCTTTGGTGACAGCGCAGGTGTTGATAATAATGGCGTTGTCTAATCCGGCTGCACGGGCGTGATCGCGCATCACCTCGGATTCATAGGTGTTCATGCGGCAACCAAACGTGACCAGTTGCGGATCAGACCGTTGATCCTGGCTCATGCCGCGCTCCTGGGGACAGCCAAGGCCAACAAAGCCGGGTCCACCAGCCCTTGAAAGGCGGTTGCCACCGGCCCCGTCATCAAGACATGACCATCAGCAGGGCGCCATTCCATGAACAGGCTGCCGCCGTCTAAAATAACCTCCGCCCGGTGATCGCTCAAGCCACGGGCCACCGCAGCCGCCATCACCGCACAGGCCCCCGATCCACAGGCCTCGGTAATTCCAGCACCGCGTTCCCAAACCCGCATCCGCAGGCGATCCCGGCTTAGAACCTGCACAGCTTCGACGTTGGTGCGTTCGGGGAACAAGGGATGGTTTTCGACCTTCGGCCCGTCGGTTTCCAGCGCAATTGTCGTCAGGTCATCAACAAAGAAAACCGCATGCGGGTTGCCCATGGAAATCGCCACCGGGTCGCACAGGCTGCCTTGCTCCAGGCCCACATGCACCGTATCGCGGGCTTCGGCCAGCGGCACCTGCTGCCAGTCGAACCGTGCAGGCCCCATGTCAACAGTGATTAAACCGCTACGCTGCCCCTGCGGCGTCCGATCAAGCCGCGATGGCAAAAGCCCTGCAATGGTTTCCACCACGCACTGGTCTTGACCGCTTTCTGCCATCAAAATTTGCGCAACGCAGCGGGTTGCATTGCCGCAAGCCCCAGCCTGCGAGCCATCGGGGTTCCTGATCCCCATCACGGCGGTGGCCTGTGCATGGCGGGGGGGCTCGATGGTAATCACCTGATCACAACCAATCCCTCGGCGGCGGTCGGCAAGGACCTGGGCCAAGGATTCTGTCATCGTCCAGGGGCCGCGGCGCAGGTCGAGCACCACAAAATCATTGCCCAGGCCGTGCATCTTGACGAACGGCAGCTCGCTCATGGATCACCTATCTTGCAAAAGCATTCGGGGCGCCTGCGGATGGCCCGCAGACGCCCCGATTCTATTCGGGTCAGGCCAGAAGTTAGGCCGCCAGCAGCATTTTTTCCAGCTTCTCGGTGGCTGCGTCGGTCTCAATCTGCTCGACAGCCGCCAATTCACAGGCCAAGCGTTCCAAAGCCTGTTCGTAAATCTGACGTTCCGAGTAAGACTGTTCGGGCTGCGTCGCCGAGCGATAAAGGTCGCGCACCACTTCGGCAATGGCGCAAGGATCGCCGGAATTGATCTTAGCTTCGTATTCCTGAGCCCGACGTGACCACATGGCACGCTTGACGCGCGCACGGCCCTTAAGGGTGGTCAGGGCAGTATCCATCATCTTTTTTGACGACAGCTTACGCAGGCCAGAATTTTTAGCCTTGGCAACCGGCACCCGCAGGGTCATGCGTTCGCGTTCAAAGGTAATCACAAACAGTTCCAGCTCGTGGCCGCCGATGGTCTGCTTTTCGATTTCCATGACACGCCCCACACCGTGGGCGGGGTAAACAACGTAATCACCAGCGTTATAGGTCGAAGTGGACATCTTGTTCTCTTTCTTTCCGTGCCGGGTGGCGGCGTCCGTTGGGGCCAGCATTAGGCGAGCGGTAAGCTCCATCGACGGACGGCGGCCTTGCAGGGGCCGGGGTCCCTCAGCTGACGCCATCAGGGGCGGGGATCTCTCCTTCCCCACCAACAGGCGGCAACTGACATCGATTTTGCCCCTGGAAACACCGGCGATATCCGCAACCGAATAACCGGGCTTCAGGGGCGCAGCCTAAACGGGCTAGGCAGCCCATAAGACGCGCAAAACCGCCGATCGATACCCAGAGCAGCAGACCCCCACCATTGGAAGCCCCCACCGACCCGTGCATCGCTGGCGGTCTAGTGTCCGTCCGGTATTCGGCTTGACCGAACGGAGATCGTCACACCCCGATCTGTCGATCGGGCAAAAAAAACACGCGCCAGGATTAACCCTGGCAGCGCCTGATACAGACATAAAAGCCCCGTCGAATGATGACAATTCATTCGACTGCGCGCAAAGAACGCCTGACCAATGAGGAAAAAGTCTTCACTGACACCTCTGTCAGCGAACGACGACATTGATATCACAAAAGGGCCACAGAGTCAGGTAAAAAAACCGTCAAGATTGAGCATGGCAGCCATTCTGCACGGAAAAACATAGAAAAATGTATTTGTTCTAAATAGATTAGGGGAATTCACCTTTGACTGAGCAGGTGCAAAATATTCCTGCCCCAAGCGCAAACCCCCGCCTCCTTAGTAAAAATCAAGACGCAGAATAGAGTTCATTTTTCCCAATCTACCCCAAAAAATCCCCCAAGTACCGTTCGGCACCTGGAGGATTTTGGATTTAACAGCCTAAAAGCATCAGGAGTCGTCATTCAGGCATTTTTCGATCTCTTCCGGCCACGAAAAACAGCCTAATTCTTAATTTTAAGCACAAATACGTCGTCGCAGATGGGGATTTGCTCTAGACGCTGCCTTCACCTGGCTTATTGGACACCAGATCTTTTTTGCCCGGCTTATTCAGCCAGTCGTCACAATCAGGCAATGGATCTTTCTTGCGCGTCAGGTTCGGCCACTGATCAGACATCTCGCGGTTAAACTCCGACCACTCAGCGGCAATCCCTTCGCTGTCGGGGAAGATCGCTTCCGCCGGACATTCGGGTTCACAAACCCCACAGTCGATGCATTCATCCGGATTGATCACCAGGACGTTTTCGCCCTCGTAAAAGCAATCAACGGGGCAGACTTCGACACAATCGGTGAATTTGCACTTCACGCAGTTTTCGGTAACGACATAAGCCATGGGGAGGACTCTCTCTCCGAATTAAGCCACAGGTGGGGGACAGGATCAGTGATCACGAAAGTTTGAGGCGATCGAGAACACGTTTCCGGGCCGTTCCGCTGTCTTTGTCTTCAACGTACAGCAGGCCGGTAACACGACGCATCAGGTTGGCCTCGAAATCGTGTAGGTGGCCATCTGCATAGACCACTTCCCACAACATTTCGATAATGTCCAGACGTTCTTCGTATGATAGAGCATCTTTCACAATTTTGGTGTGTGAAAAAAGCTCTACGCTGTCTTGCGCAGCAGTTATAGCGCGATCTAACAAAGCCACGCTTTGCTGATCGCTCAGGGAAAATCGGTTTCTCAAAAGGTGCACAAGGACGCTGTGCTCATCAGCGCTGACCTCGCCATCAATCAAGCCCGCCTTAGCAAACAGCAACGCAGTCGCTAACTGTAAGCGATCCGCAGATGTTTGAACCGCAGCGTCTGGGGTGAACAAGGCTAAAAATTTGGCAAACATCGTGCTTATCCTTTGAGACGCCCCCATATTGACGGCACTAGTCACCCGCCACGGGGAGCGAAATATCACGCTTCTTAGTGCATAAGAACTAGGAATCAGATACATTTCCCGGCGATGTAAAGCCCCTGAAGGGGCCAGCGCAGCGCACTCTACCGAGGTTCTATTTAGATGACCAGCCCCGCAAAGATCCAGGTTCCCACCTATCGGGACGGACGCCTTCATGCCCCCGCCTGCATCCGAAACCGAGACCCCATTCTGGATGTCTTGCAACGGGTCCTCCCGCCCAAAGGCTTGGTTTTAGAAATAGCGGCAGGGACGGGGGAACATTCGGTATTTTTTTCCGCCGCTCTTCCTCATTTGGTGTGGCAACCCACCGATGCCAAGACATCAAACCTAGCCAGTATCAACGCCTGGGCTGCAGCCATGCGCGCCGAAGGACAAAGGCTAGAAGGTCTGCGGACCGCAAGAGCGCTCGATACCACCGACGTGCCATGGATGTTCCATCAAGCGCAGGCCATACTCTGTATCAATATGATTCACATCAGCCCCTGGGCGGCAACCCAAGGGCTGATGAAGGGTGCCGGACAAATTTTACGCCCCGGTGGCGTTCTCTACACCTATGGCCCTTATCTGATAGACGGCAAGCATACCGCCGAGTCGAACGCCAAATTTGATCTATGGCTCAAAGGCACCGATCCACGGTTTGCCATCCGCGACAGTGCCGATGTCGCGGCTGAAGCCGCCCGCAACGGACTGGAATTAAGCGAAACCATCCCCATGCCGGCCAACAATTTTTCATTGGTGTTTCACAAAAAGTAGCCACGCCCAAGCCACAAGGGGGAGGGCCTCCCCCTTAAAGCAAAAACCACCCTAAGCGCATTCCTATCGGCGGGGTATAAAGCTTTTATAGCTAAAGCATTGATCTGCAATGAAATCGCGCACCATATGCGGCGGATGCGAAAGCGGAAATTCCATTGGCGCAGTCTCCATATCAGCATAAGGATGGCTGACCGCCTTGGTATGCGTTGCCCCCTCGCCAAAGCCGATGTTTGATACCAGGTTATGGCGCGGCAAAATGGTCAAGCCGTTCTGTCGCCAGATGGTGTAGACAAACCCATAGTCCCAGGTATCAATCTGGCCTGCATGTACGCCGTTAAACGCCCCAGTCCAATGCTGAACCTCGGTAGGATTGGATAAATTTGCTTGCAGCCACCCTTCTTGACGCAACTCTGGCCATTGCTCCAGATTTCCCCGGTGCAGCTGCCAAGCCCGTCGCCACGTTGCCCATCCCCAGCAGTGGAAATAGCGCGAAAAATAATAGCTATGCGCCTGCCGAATGGCGCCAAAATGAAAATTATCGCCTGAAATGGCCATAATCCGTTTGTCGTCGGCATAGCGCGTCAGCAGTTCGTCGCAATAGGGAAAAAACGATGGGTCCGGGATACAATCATCTTCTAGGATGATCGCCTGCTCTTCCATGGAAAAGACTTCATCCAATCCCGAGCGCACACGCAAGGCACAGCCCATATTTTTCTCGGCAAAAAGCCCCTGCGCTTGGCAAGGCCACGTAATCGATGTGACGATCTCGCGCACCTCTGCGCACAGACGCTGATCATCGGGATGATTAGGCCGCGGCGCGTCCTGCACCACAATCAAACGAAGGGGCCGGAGCTTGCGGATCACCTCGAACAGCCGCCGCGTTGGCTCAGGCCGGTTAAAGACAAGAAGAACAATGGGTACGGAGAAAGGCATCGCAGTACCATCCTGTGATACGTGATAAGCAAAGAGCATCATACAGGACCCTCTCGCATGATCCTATCGTAATGCAAAACCACAAGCTTCTGATCAACGATACAAGATGCCACCCACTCCATAAACACGCTAAAGTAATTATATTGTTAATTTTTCCCGCATTGAAATTCATTTGAAATATTTTGCATATACGCCATAATAACTGTCAGGCGCATTGCGAAAAATCATATTTACACCAAAAAATACGCCTTCACAGGATCATTCCCTCACAGTAAAATTTCTCCATTACCATGTATTCTCTAGGGTGCGCCCCGTTTTTCTGAAGTCATAAAAAATGCCATAGCACCATCTCTTTGTAAAAAAATAATATTCTTAATAAATATCCCTTACTTGGGATTTTCGCTCATCAATACGGTGGATACATCACATGCACTGCCGATTATGCTATGGCAAAACCATCCCGCGCTTTTCTGTTACCCTACTTGGGCATCACCGCACGGGCCTGCATGAATGTACAGCCTGCGGGTCCTTGCAAACAGACCCACCGCATTGGCTTGACGAAGCTTATGCCGACCCACGCCCAATAACGGATACAGGCATTGTCCAGCGCACCTTAGAAAACTCGATCACGTGTGCCGACCTCTTAGCCCGCTTTGCTGTCTCTGAGTCAGATATCTGCGTTGATTTTGGCGGCGGGAACGGCCTGTTCAGCCGCATGATGCGCGACAAAGGCTTTAATTTTTTCTGCTTTGATCGCTATGTCGATCCCTTTTATGTGCCCCATCATGCTGCTGGCGACCATGGGATCAAACACGCCACTGTTGTGACCTGCTTTGAGGTTCTCGAGCATTTTCCCGAGCCCGCCAAGAATTTGATGGAAATTTTTTCCTATCAACCAGACCTATTGATTGCCACCACCAGCACCTATCAGGGCCAGGGAGCAGAGTGGTCTTATCTTTCGGTTGAAAATGGGCAGCATGTCTTTTTTTATAGCGCGCCGGCCCTAGGGCAAATTGCCGAAGCCTATGGCTATTACCTGATCACCACCGGGTCTTTACACCTGTTCTGCCGCCGTCAGCCCCATAGCCTGAATTTTACATGGCGGGATGTGCGCGATCTTGGCCGTATCCTCAACGAACCCGAATTGCGCGGATATGCCATCCGTCGTTTTTTCAACACCATGAATCAGCATGTGCTCATCGACCACGCCAAAATCGTCGCCAAAATCGGCTCTGGCCACCAAGGCGAACCGCCGCAAACCGCCCCGGAACACAAAGCGGATCAACACCCAAACGACACACCGCCGATTTTGATTGAAGGGTCGTTTTTCCATGTTTCGGAAAACAGTGGGATCGCCCGTGTTTGGATAGAGATTTTGGCGTTATGGGCAGGAACCGATTTTGGCAACCGCCTGATCTTTCTCGATCGCGCCGGGACCGTACCGCCAATTCCAGGGATTCGCACCGTTTTGGTCGAGCCCCCCTATAATCCCACCGATGCCAATCGTGAACGCGGCCTCATGCAGCACTACTGCGATCACTTTGGCGCTGCAGCCTTTATCTCAACCTATTACAGCGCTCCTATCACCACGCCAACCGCCATGCTGATCTATGACATGATCCCCGAGCGGCTGCCCGATTTCTTCGTAGGAATGGAGCAAGTCTGGACAATAAAACACCAGCATATGGCACAGGCGAAACACCTCGTTTGCATATCAGAAAACACCCGCACCGACATTTTGAATCTTTTTCCCAACCTAGACTCAAACGCCATTTCGGTCGCACCCTTAGGGATTTCTCCCACCTTTGTACCCCAACCCACAGAGCGCGTACTCGCCACCCTCAATCACTCTCAAATTGATCGCCCATACCTAGTCTTTGTCGGCCAACGCGGTGCTTACAAAAATGCGCAAACCTTCGTCGCCGCATGGGAAACCTTGCCAACGCACCATAAACCACTGGTGGTTTTTGTTGGTGGCGGACCAATCCAAGAGAACTTTAAGGCCGTTCTCGGCACAAACCTGCGCCATGTTGCCGCCAATGATCAAACCCTAGCAGCGCTGTACAGCGGTGCCTTGGCCCTAGTATTCCCGTCTCTTTACGAAGGCTTTGGCTTACCGGTTCTCGAGGCCATGGCCTGCGACTGTCCGGTGATCTGTTCCAACACCAGCTCACTGCCCGAGGTCGCCGGGGACGCAGCTCTGTTCGTCTCCCCCAAAGACCCCACAGCGCTTGCCGCAGCACTCCTAAAAATACAGGATCCAAACCTGCGCGACCGTCTCATTAACGCTGGCCGCGCCCGAGTGACACTGTTTAGTTGGCAAACCCTCGCGGATAAACTGCGCGGAGTCTTAGAGACGCTCGCCACCCCTGACCATCGGCAGGAGCAGCCCTAAGCCTTTTCGCTCACCGGCTTTGCAAGAGGGTCAGCTGACGAAATAACCAGCGCGGTCAAACGGCGGGCAAGCGGCCCCATCACGTTCACCGCCATAAAGGCAATCGGCCAAGCAATGAAAAAAGCCTTGAGCCAGCGCGCCACATAGCCTGCATCCATGCCGGTATTAATGTACGTGGCAATCGCCGTCATCATCAGCACCATCAAAAATGTCATGATGGCGTTAAACACGATAGTCTGATAGCGAGGTGACAGCATGGGAAGCCTCCGATGTTCGCAGAACTCTCTGTTAGCTCCATCGTCGCACATGCAAAATCGAATAAAAGAGGCTAGAGTGAGATCTTTGATTCCATAAATGGAATTAACCAATGCTTGATGATCTGTCTTTGTTTGTCGCGGTAATCGATCACGGTTCCTTTGCCCGCGCCGCCGCCGCGCGCGGTATGCCTGCCGCGACGCTGAGCCGCCGCATAAAAGGACTGGAAGAAACTTTGGGGGTGCAGTTGCTGCACCGTAATGCCCACGGATTGACCGCCACCGACAGCGGCCAGCGCTATTATGAACGCTGCTGTCCCCTGCTGACAGAATTGACCCAGATCACCGACCGACTCGATGACGAGCTGCATGCCATGCGCGGGCCGATCCGCGTCTTGGCACCGGTGAACATGGCCAATACCTGGTTACGCGCCGCCTGGCTGCGCATGATGGAACGCTTTCCCGAGGTGCGCTTAGATCTCCACCTGTCCAATCGCAACCAAGATCTGATGGGACAGCATTTTGATTTGGCCGTGCGCGCTGGCCCGCAAAGCGATAGCTCGTTTGTCTGCCGCCGCATCGCCCAAATTCGTACTGTGACCGTTGCCACTCCGCGCTATTTGCAACAGCATGGCACACCAGATCATCCTGATCACTTAACAGCGCACCGGCTGTTGGTAGCCTCGCCAATCACCCGTTGGATGTTTCGCCCCTTAGGCGATGACGGCGAGCCCAAAGACGTCCCAGCCATCGAGCTAGAGGTTTCTGGTGCCTTGGCTGTCGATGAATGGAGCCTCGTCACCTCGGCCTGCTTAGCAGATCAGGGGATTTTGTTGGTGCCGTTAGCGCAGGTCTATGAGCCCTTGCAGCGGGGCGATTTGGTTTCCGCCTTACCGGGTTGGCGCAGCCAGGACCGCGAGGCCTATTTAGTCTGGCCAAACCGCGAATTCGTTCCGGCACGGGTGCGCGTTCTGATTGAAACCATCGCCGAAGTCACCCGCGAAGAAGCCTTGCGCACGCAGCCGCCGCTGCAAGCGCCGATGTAAAGCCACCCCAGGGCAAAGGGAACTTAAGTTCTAGCCGCAGCTAAGATCCCGCACGATACCGTCGCTATTGACGTGAACGTTCAGCCGTTCAGGACGAAAATCATAAGTGGTGGGGCTACCGGAGTCGAGAATCCGCACCCCCGGCAGGCGGCTTGCGATTGACCCAACCGGCTGACCAATCCATCCTTGCATAGAGGTTGCTCCACAGGGGGCCAAACCATCAACCACAGACCGATTTCCCGTACAGGCGCCAAGGCTGGCAACGGCGGCGAGAGCAAAAAGCAGCGCAACGCCTTTTGCATGATTTCGGCGTGATGGCATAATGGCAATTCCCCTCATTATGGTGTTCGTCATGGTGCCGCACTGGCATTGACCATTTAGAAGCAAACCACTTTCCGTCTGCTTCCCGTCCCCTAAGCGCATACGATAGCTACCTTAGAGTCGTTTTCACTCAACCGTGATCACTAAACCACTCTAATCTTTTATGATAAAAGCAAATGCATCATCACAGATGATCTCATTTACCCAAGATTTTTTCTAATGTAGCTGATTTTTTCCGTATCGGCGTCAAATATTCATCCCGCCCCGTCGCCAGTCAGGCGGCGAATGGTATTGGTGGTTGACTGCCCCGGTTCCAAAGTCGCCAAAACCACTTGCCCACCGTGCGCCAAAACAATCGGAGCACCAACCACCGTTTCAACGGTATAGTCAGCCCCCTTGACCAAGACATCGGGTAACAAGCGTTCAATCAGGGCCAGGGGCGTATCATCCCTAAAGATCACCACTCCATCAACCATACTCAACGACGAAAGCACCGCTGCCCGCGCGGTTTCGCTTTGGACCGGGCGGCTGTCGCCCTTAAGCGCCCGCACCGATGCATCGGAATTTAGGCCAACAATCAGCCGGTCACACGCCGCCCGCGCCTGACGCAACAGCGATAAATGCCCAGGGTGTAGCAAATCAAAACAGCCGTTGGTAAAGCCGACTTTTAGCCCCTGCAAACGCCAGCGATCCACTTGATCAACCATTTGATCCAAGGTCAACACCTTGGCGTCGGCTTCGTCCAGACCTTGGCGGTGCAGGGCGTGGATCAACTCGTCGGCTTGTACGGCAGCGGTGCCGACCTTCCCAACCACCAAACCGGCGGCAACGTTGGAGAGATAAGCACCATCGTACAGCGATAAACCAGCCGCCAAAGCAGCGGCAACGGTGGCAATCACCGTATCGCCCGCCCCAGAAACATCAAAGACCTCGCGGGCTTCGGCAGGCAGGTGACAAACAGTCGCATCAGGGGCGTCGGTAATCAGCGTCATGCCGTCTTGGCTGCGGGTGGCCAAAACCCCATGGATACCACAGCTTTCGATCACCGCCGTTGCCGCGGCAACCACATCGCGGTCACTTGCGGTCGGAAGGTCCGATGCTTCGGTCAGTTCTTTGCGGTTGGGGGTAACCAATGTCGCCCCGCGATACCGCCGATAATCACGCCCTTTTGGATCAACCACCACCGGCACCCCAGCGGCCTGGGCCATCTCAATCAGGCGACGGGTAACCTCGGGGGTCAAAACCCCTTTGCCATAGTCAGACAACACCAAAGCGCCACAGCAACAGCCATGATCACCATTAAAAATAGACTGGGCGGTGGTCAACAACGACTCGGCGCGGGTATCATCCAGCGGTTTGACGGTTTCTTGATCCGCGCGCAATAACTGTTGCACACCAGCAATAAAGCGGGTCTTGATGGATGTCTGACGATCAGGCTCGACCTCTAGCATCGGCTCCACCCGTGGCAGGCGCCCCAGCATGTCGGCCACTTCGCGGCCAGCAGCATCGTCGCCAACCAAAGACAAAAACTGAACTGCAGCCCCCAGGCCAACCAAATTCCGGACAACGTTGCCCGAACCGCCCAACATGGCGGTTTCTCGGGTCACTCGAACCACCGGAATCGGGGCTTCGGGGCTGATACGATCGACCACGCCATAGACAAAGCGATCAAGCATAATATCGCCAACACAAAGCACCTGGGCCCGGGTCAGCGACGATACAGCAGCGGCAAGGCGGGATTGTTGTTCTGTCATGGTCAGGGCTGAGCACTATTACAGTCATGGAGGATGAGTCAAGATGTCGCACGCGCCGACAGAAAAAGCCACCATCACCTGTTATCATAAGCAGAAAATCAGTCTCGTGCAGACAGACAAGGGCTTTTCACGGCGGCAAATTTAAGGTTGGATGGGGCAAATCAGGGAAGGCTTTAGAGCGCATGCTTTACGAACGGGATCCAACCCGCGCCGAGCGGGAATTGCTCGATACCATCGAACGTGGTCGGCGGACCCCTGCCGGGCGAACGGCGGTGCAATTGCATCTCTCTCAGCTTTTGGCCAGCAACCGGCCACAAACCCGGCTGCGCATTGCCTCGCGGCTGTTTGCGCCGCTGGAGGTCAGCCATGGGATTGCGGTTTTTCCGCTATCAAATGGTGACATCTTCGTCGTTGGCAAAGATATGCCCGAAGATGAGGTCGATAATATCGTTCATCGGGTGCGCTCGCTGTTTGATCGCGATCCTTTGGCATTTGCCGAGGCGGATGATGACCACGACCCCTTTGTCAGCTGGTATGCCTATGAGGTCGATTATAACGACCTCGAATCCGTTGCCCGCAGCTTACTTGCCGCCGCCGAGGCGAGGCGCCAAAAAGTTCGTGGCGCGCCACCGCCGCCGTCTCCCCTGGGGCCTGCGGATCTCGATGAGATCTATACCAAGCTCAAGGCTCTCAATATTCGACCATTCCTCCGCCGTCAGGCCGCGATTCGGATCAAGCCGAAACAAAGCGCTGAAATCATGTTCGAAGAAGTCACCGTTGGTGTCGGCGAAATCCGTGATGCCATTGCCCCGGACAAGGATTTTTTTGCCGATCGTTGGATTTTTCAAGAATTCTCGCGCACGCTGGATCAAATTGTCTTGGGCATTCTCCCCCAGGCCGAAATCCTGACCAAGCCCCCCGCCGTGAGCCTGAATCTGAATTTGGAAAGTATCAATAGCCGCGAATTTCACAGTCTGCAAAAATGCCTCGCTCCGCACCAGCATTTGGTGGTCGAAGTGCAAGTGGTCGATATTTTCACCAATCTTAACGCTTACCAAAAAGCACGCGACACCCTGCGCGCTAATGGGAATAAAATCATTGTTGATGGCTTGAGCCCGGCAGTTTTAGGGGCGATGGATTTATCACTGCTTGACCCCGATTACGTCAAAATTCTGTGGACCACGGACCTCGTTGCCGCCCAGCACCCACGCAAAAGCCAAGAAACATCGGCTTTGATTCGCGATTTGGGAGCACGGCGCGTGATCTTGTCGCGGGTAGAATCCGAACAAGCAATGATTTGGGGTCTCAGCAAAGGCATCACCGCTTTTCAGGGGCGCTATATGGATGCCATTTTGGGCACCGTCACCCTACAAAAATGTCCCAGTTCCAAGCTTTGCACCATGGCCGCGTGTGTGAGCCGCCGGGCGTCAGTGATGGGCAAACGGCGCCAGGAATGCCCCGATCCACCGTGGTTAGATAAGGTCCATACCCTGTCTTCCCCCACCCCGCAGGCACCAGCGAAAAAGCCCGTTCCACCGCCGCCAGCCAAACGGCCCCCGGCTAAAGGACCTCAGGCATGAGTACGCCAGAATCGAACCACCCCAAGGGCGTCGCTGATGAAAAGCGCCTTTTCCACGACCTAAAACGCGCCACATCCAGTACCAAGGGACGATGGATGGTGCGCTGCCATTTGTCACAGTTGCAGCCTTCGGCCTTGACCGATCAGGCAATGCGCGCCACTGAAACCACCTTTAACTCTTTGGTTTCACGGCAAGAGGCGCGTTTTTACTGGCAGTGCAACAACGACTTTGTCCTGTTGTTTAATGCCGCGTCCACCGATAGCGTCCGCGCGGCCTTGGTCAAAGTACGGTTTTTGTTCGCAGGTGATCCGTTATTAGAACATGTCCCTGCCACCACGAACCAGCGCGATCATAACGATGCCTTTAGCTCTTGGTGGGCGTTGGACAAAGACCACGCCTTGCTGTTGGAAGATGTCCGCCGCTTGGTCGCCGCCCATCGGGCGGTCAGTGCCGACCGCCCCCGCCGCAGCCTGGGCCATAACGGGCCCGCAGGATCAGCCCGCCAAGGGGCACCCCTCACCGCAAAGCTGCTTGATCGCGTGGAAACCGCCCTGATGGGGGCCGATCTGTCGAGCCATGTCCGCCGACAAGGGGTCTACGCCCTGATCGGCAGAGGCATGCCCGAAGCGGTGTTTACCGAAGTTTTTGTCTCGATCGCCGATCTGCGCGAAGCCATGTTGCCGCATATCAATTTGGCGTCAAACCCCTGGCTGTTTCAGCATTTGACGCAAACCCTCGACCGTCGGGTTTTGGCCATGCTGACCCGCCGTGATGATCGAACTTTGGCCCAGGGCTTTTCGATTAACCTGAACGTCACCACTATTTTATCCGAAGAGTTTTTGCGCTTTGACGACAGCTTAGCCCCAGGAAGCCACGGAACGGTGGTGGTAGAGCTGCGCAGTGAAGATATCTTTGCTGACCTAAACGCTTTTTTCTTTGCCCGCGACTTTGTACGTCAACGGGGCTATCGTTTATGCGTTGATGGCCTGGATTGGCGGATACTGCCCTTTGTCGACCCCAGCCGATTGGGCGTTGATCTGATGAAACTATCATGGGCCGAAGACCTGCCCACAGCCCTACAGGGCGATGAGGGTAAGAGCGCCCTAGATGTGGTCCGTCGCATTGGTCCGGGTAAAATCATTCTGGCCCGTTGCGACCATGATCGCGCCATCGCCTTTGGCCAATCGCTGGGGCTGACCCTCTATCAAGGGCGCCACCTAGATACGATGATGCGCCCGCAACCGCTGCTATAAGGTGGTGCCTCTGTGATCTCTTCTTTTGTATTGCCTGCCGCGATTGATGTGCAGGCTCTAAGTAAAACCTTTGATGACTTTACTGCGGTTGATGGACTAACGTTTTCCATAGAACAAGGCACCATCACCGCCCTGTTAGGCGGCAATGGTGCCGGAAAAACCACCACCCTTTCCATGCTGTTGGGCCTGTTGCTGCCAACCTCGGGGCAGATTCATGTGCTGGGGCATGATATGGCGATTGATCGCCATGCGGCCTTGGCGCAAATGAATTTCTCCAGCCCCTATGTCGATTTACCCGGGCGGTTGACAGTCCAAGAAAACCTGATGACCTATGCCCGCCTGTATGGCATCGATCACCCCAGCATGCGCGTGCTGCGGTTGGTCGATGATCTCGACTTGGGTGCGTTTTTTAAAAAACGCACCAATCGTCTTTCCGCCGGGCAGAAAACCCGTGTCGCCCTGGCCAAGGCCTTGATCAATCGCCCGCGCCTGTTGATCCTCGACGAGCCAACGGCCAGCCTTGACCCTGAAAGCGGCGATTGGATTCGCCAATATTTACAACGCTATGCCCAGGAAAGCGGCGCAACCATTTTCCTCGCTTCGCACAATATGGCCGAAGTAGAGCGCCTGTGTTCAGATGTTTTGGTCATGCGACGGGGAAAAATAGCAGACCGTGGCAGCCCGAATGCATTAATCGCCCGTCATGGCCGCGCCACCCTAGAGGACGTTTTTCTTGCCATCGCGCGCGGGACATCAGACACCGCACAAGGGGACCTTGCCTGATGAGCAGCAAAAAAATCGCACGGCTTGGCTGGTCTGGTTTTTCCTGGGGGCGGGTGTTTGCTATTTGCCTGCGCCATTTTTATGTGATGCGTTCTAGCCCCATTCGCCTTTTGGAAATGGCCTATTGGCCAACGGTGCAGATGGTGCTGTGGGGCTTTATCAGCCAATTTTTCATGACCCAATCGGCATGGCTGGTACAGGCGGCGGGGGCTCTGCTCGCAGCCGTGCTGCTGTGGGATACCTTATTCCGCGCCAACCTGGGCGTTTCTCTGTCGTTTATGGAAGAAATGTGGTCACGCAACCTGGGGCACCTATTTGTTTCGCCCCTACGGCCCTATGAATTTATCGTCGCCCTAATGGCCATGAGCGCGCTGCGAACAACGGTCGGCCTTTTACCCGCCGCACTTTTGGCCATTCCTTTGTTTGCTTTTAATATTTTTGACCTAGGCTTACCGTTGGTTAGCTTTTTTGCCCTGTTGCTGATGACCGGATGGGCAATTGGCTTAGGGGTTTCAGCCCTGGTCTTGCGCTTTGGACTCGGGGCGGAAAGCTTAGCCTGGGTGCTGGTGTTTGCCCTAGCACCTCTGTCAGGGATTTATTACCCAGTGGCGTCATTACCCGGCTGGGTGCAAGGGGTGGCGTGGTGCCTGCCAAGTTCCTATGTCTTTGAGGGTATGCGTTCGGTGATTTCAGGGGCAGGATTTCGCTGGGATCTATGGTGGGGTGCCCTGGCATTAAATGGCGTCTATTTAGCGGTGACTACGGCGCTTTTTTTATCGGTGTTTCGGGTTGCGCGCAAACGGGGCCTGTTGCTCAATGTGGGTGAATAAGAGGCTTGGGACCACCGGCAAGATCCTAAGGTCGTAGACACAAAATCAGGAGAGAAGCAGGTGCAAAATATTGGGGTAATGGGGGCCGGAGCCTGGGGAACAGCATTGGCCGTGGCGGCGGTCCGCGCCGGACGCACAGTGCGCCTGTGGGCCCGCGAGCCCGAAGTCGCCCGCGCTATTACAGAGCAGCATGAAAACCCCGACTACCTGCCGGGTATCGCCTTAGAGCCTCTGCAAGCAACCAGCGAGCCAACCACTATTTTGGGCCATTCGGACGCCGTTCTTTTGGTTGTCCCCGCCCAACATTTGCGCGCGACCTGCGCTAAAGTGGCCCCCTATTGGCCTGCGGGCTTACCTGCGGTCATTTGCGCCAAGGGCATCGAGCAAGGCAGCGGCCTGTTGATGAGCGAAGTCGCCGCCCAAGAACTGCCCGCCGGAACGCCGCTTGCTGCCCTATCGGGACCGACTTTTGCCGCCGAAGTGGCACGCGGTTTGCCATCGGCGATTACCTTAGCCTGTGCCAATCAACGCCTAGGGCAAACCTTGGTGACCGCCTTGGGCAGCGCCCGATTCCGCCCCTACCTTTCCGCTGATCTGATTGGGGCCGAGGTCGCTGGAGCGGTGAAAAACGTCATGGCTATTGGCTGCGGCATTATCGAAGGCCGTGGCCTGGGCGATAATGCACGCGCTGCCCTGCTCACCCGTGGACTGGCCGAAATTACCCGCCTGGGCATCGCCAAAGGGGGGCGGGCCGAGACCTTTATGGGCCTGTCAGGAATGGGAGATCTCTTGCTAACAGCGACCTCGATGCAATCGCGGAATTTTTCCCTGGGTTATGCATTGGGGCAGGGCGAGACTTTGGCCTCGATCCTAGGGGGGCGCAAAGCCGTCACCGAAGGTGTTTTTACCGCCCTTGCTGTCCTAAACTTGGCAGCACAGTTGGATGTTGATATGCCCATCTGCGCTGCCATTAATGCCGTGCTCAATCAAGGCGCGGATCTAGATACGGTAATAGATCGCCTTTTATCGCGCCCGTTCCGCCATGAAACCGACGGCATCACCCGCTAATTTTGCTTTTGTTTTCTTAACAAATACGTCGTCGCAGGTGTGTCCACCTGCTCGGGATTTGCTCTACCGAGGAACCATCCATGCCCCTGTTTTCTGTCACCAACCTGGATAAAGACGGCGCCCTTTCGATTCGCTTGGACAACCGGGCTGCGCATGTCGACTATCTCAAAGCCTTGGGCGACGCGCTCCATTTGGCTGGACCGCTGCTCAGCGATGACGGCGAGACCATGATTGGCTCGCAGTTGATCGTCGAATTTACCGACCTCGCCGCCGCCCGCACCTGGGCCAGCGAAGATCCTTATGCCAAGGCAGGTTTGTTTGTCAGTAGCGCGGTTCGCCCGTTCAAAAAGGTTCTGCCTGCAGTCTAGGGCAAATCCCGAGCAGATAGACTCATCTGCGACGACGTATTTGCTTGTAAAACAAAGACCTAGGGCGTTCTTCGTGACCGCAAGAGAACGAAAAACGCCCTAGGGCAAATCCCGAGCCGATAAAATCATCTGCGACGGTGCCTAAAAGCCGCTTGATCAAAAAGCCGGTCCGATTACAGGACCGGCTTTTTTTCATTGCGCCTGCGGAGCGTCAGCAACAGTCTCCAGCGCAATCCTCAATGCATCAGCTATGGTATCCCAACTAAATTTAGCGGCCTGCAAAAATCCAGCATCAATCATGCGACGGCGTATGGCAGGCTGTTGTACCCGCATAATGGCTGCGGTAAGGGAAATAGGATCAAAAGGCGATATATAGAGCGCAGCATTTCCTGCAACTTCGGGGAAGGACGAAGCCTTAGAGCAAATGACTGGGCAGCCGCAAGCCATTGCTTCTAACAGCGGCAAGCCAAATCCTTCGTAAAACGATGGGAACACCAACGCCAAAGCATCACTATAAAGGGCGGCAAGATCTCGATCATCAACATCCACACTGCGCCAATCCTCGCCAAAGGCAGCCTTCAAATTATGCGGAAGAGGCCCACCACCAACAAAAACAACCAATGGCCGACCGCCTTCTGGTAATCCTTGCCAACCCTCGACAAGGCATTCCACATTTTTGTAAGACGTCCGCCCACCGATGAAAAGCAAATATGGACGATCAATAGTATGACGGGCTAATTCGGCCTGAACCCTATCGGGCTCTTGAGGAGAAAAAACTTCAGAAACCCCAAGCAATCCCACCGTTGCAACATCGGGGTTAATATGGGGGCGTAACTCCAAAAGGTCTTTACGGGTATTGGCCGAAATACAAACAAAGCGCTTTGCAATGCGCATAAGTTGGTTTTTTTCCTGCCATACGCTAGCTTGATAATTAAATTGGTTGGTCAACCGTTCGGGGATCATATCATAAACTAGCATGACGCTCGGCGTTGTCTCTGTACTGGCATAATAAGTGGAAATAAAGGCCCCAGCATTAAAGTGATCGCAATAGCGCTGCACCAACTGGCGCTCGCTTGATAGGATGGGAACATAGGGTTCGGTCAGAACACGGCGGATCCCGTTTATCCGCGGCGCAGTCCCAGCGCGATCAAGGAAAATAATCCGATCCCCAAAAGGTGTTCCAGCCCATCGGTGCAAAATTTCTTTCCAAACGCGGGCAATCCCCGACTTCTCGTAAATCTGAAAGAACGATCCTTCGATGATGATCGGACGACGTTCGACGACACCCCGCGCGACCTGAAATCCACGTGGAATACCGTGGCCTGGAACCAGCTTCGGCGGCTCACACACCGTATCAGTGCGAATTTTAGAAACAATATCACCATGATCGCTCAAAACATGGCGATAAGGGCTGTTCATGGCTTCTAAAAAATGAACCAACGTTTTCCGACGCATATCTGGTTCAAGCAGCATGCGGCCGAGTTCACGAACTGTATCCCACTCATAGCTGAGTGTCCGCGGCTGATTGCGGCAAAAAATATGAAAATATCCAGTACTAATCAACCCATAGCCATAGGCTTCGGCCACTTGCCCAAGAGCTAACGTGCTGTAAAAAAAGACATGCTGCCCATTTTCCAGCGAAAGGTATGGCCATGTGGCCCCCTGGCCGTGATACGTGTCAGTAGAAGCAATAATAATGTCAGGTTCATAGGCAAAAATTTCTTGTAAATTTTTTGCCGGTTCTGGCAAATGCTCTAACACTTCAAAGCATGTAACAACGACAGCACGCTCGATTCCGTGCTCGATGGCACCATGATGAGGTACATAAAACGGATCAGCATAACGATCATAGCTAAAGAAATTATAGCCTCGATCACGCATCATACGGCTAAACAGGCCATTGGCTCCGCCGAAATCAACGCACTGATGCGTGCTCGAAAGAGAAAAAAAATTCAAGAGATAGCTACAAAGAATAGACGTCTCTAGAGTCCGCTGAACGATACCGGTATCAGTAATAGGGCGTGCGTCAGCATAAGCTTCGTCCAACCAATAGGGTTGATCCGTTTGTAAAGAGCCGCAGACCCGGCATTCATGCAAGGCAACACGATGACGTCCAAGAAGGGTTACGGAAAAACATTCATCCGTTTTCCCATAACACAATCTACAGTGCGTTTTCGTTGCTGATTTTGCCATCTTACACCTGATACCGTTTCAAAAATTTGCCTTGTCAAACAGAGAGCTCATCTCAAAAATATTAATAGCAATAGGTCATTTATCTACTCGGCATTTCCTCGGGTCCGAAGCAGGATAGATAACCCAGTATGATCCAGACAATAGCATTCCTTAGAAATAGTTTTGCATAGCAGTCAGAGAGTTTCGACTATTTTAGTCACGCTTTATACGAATAAGGAGCCTTAAATATCATGAATTTTTGGTTGGTAAAGTCCGAACCCTCGTGCTGGTCGTGGTCCGATCACCTAGCCAAAGGCAAAGAGCCATGGGACGGGGTCCGCAACCATCAGGCAAACGGCTATATGAAAACAATGCGCCTGGGCGACCAAGCGCTGTTTTATCATTCACAAAAAGAACGGGCCTGCGTTGGAGTGCTCGAGGTTTGTACAGAGTGGCACCCAGACCCCAACGACGAAAGCGGACGCTTTGGCATGGTCACCTTTCAGGCCCTACGCACGCTTTCGCATCCAGTGAGCCTAGACCTGATTAAATCCGATCCCCGTTTGAGCCATTTAGCCCTACTCAAGCAATCGCGCCTATCAGTGGTCCCCATTGATGCACAGGCTTGGGCGATCATCTTAGAAATGGCCGGAGACCAGGCATGACCGGCTCTTTACCTGCCCATTTCCCCTTATTGGCCGCAGCAGACCTCGCCGAGGGGCAAAGCCGCGAAATTGCCCTGCCTCGGGATGCCGCAGGCGAACCAGTGTCGTTACTGCTGGTGCGCCATCAAGGGCACATCCATGCCTATCGCAACCAATGCCCCCACCAACGCGTGCCCTTAAATTGGCGCCCGGATGGGTTTTGGAATTTCGATCATACAGCGCTGCTCTGTGCCATGCACGGCGCCCTGTTTGAACCAGCCACGGGCTTATGCATTCACGGCCCTTGCTACGGACGATCGTTGCAAAGAGTTCCTCTCGAAGAGCGTGAGGGAATGATTGTCCTTGCTGAGGGTTAGAGTGTTTTAGAGGTCAAAGGCGATCTTCAAAACGAATCATGCGATGGATCTCGTCGCCCTTGGTTCCAATAATCATCGGACGCTGCACACCGGGCAAAACCGCGACATCATAAAGCTCACTCACAATGCCATCAATCGACAGCCATTCGACGCTATCACCACTGCGCAAGTCAATCACCATCAGGCCACAGCGCGGCTCCGCATCCCGTGCGGCTAGGGTCTGGTCTAACTGCAAACCACTAAAACGCCCCTCATGACGCGGACGCGATAAGCCGACCACTGCGAAATCACCAACAAATGCCAAGCCACGCAGATAGCCCGGGCAAAATGCCAGCGGCTGAAAACGCCCCTCAGCAAGGTCCACGGTGCCAAATTCACCAGTGCCCGAATTGTGTAGGTAAAGCTGCCCGCGATACAGACGCGGGCTATGGGGCATCGACAAACCGCTGCAAACAACTTCGTTGCTGGCAACATCAATAACCACGCCGCCATCTGTTCGGCGATCTCGCCAACCATCGGTGACATCAGAACGCGAAACCGCTGTCACATAACGCGGCTCGCCATTTTCCATTGCCAAACCATTCAGGTGACAGCGATCTTCACCGGCGATTTTACTGATAAAAGGCGGTTTCCACAGGGCACTAAAGCTGTGATTGCGCGACAATCCAGAAAGGCAGCTAAAACGGCTGTTCACAAAGATAATCGAACCATCGGATCGCTGGCCAATATCGTGCACATCCAAATCGCCCGTGACCGAAGAAAATTGGGGCACGTAAACGCGGTCATAGCCTTGATAGGACACATTGGGCGATAAAAAATTATCCAAACGCCAAATTTGATACAGCGAACTTAACCACAGGGTTTGACCATCATTAGCCACCGTCAAACCCATGCAACGCGGAAAAGTGCGCTCCACCACGCTCAACTTGCCATCACTATTGACCCCGATGGCAAAGACTTTCCCCACTTGATAGGTGGTAAACAGCAACGAAACATTATTTTGCTGCATCCACGCAGGCAAAGTCCGCGATGAGGACAACGATAACGGCGGCGGAGCTTCAGTCGGCGGCAGAGTCGGAGCGGCGAGGTCAGACACGAAAAGCCCTTTTCAGCGAATTGTTCTCGTATGGAAGGCAAAGGTCGTCGTATGTCAGTCGCGCTTTCGGTCGCGTCCTTCCTTTAAGAAACAACCTCCATCGTTGTAATCGTATTTTCTACATACAGCATAGCCAATGTATTGGGATCCTGATAAACGGTATAAGAATCAACGTTAGAACCAAGATCCCCCGCCGCATCAATAAAGGTTAGGTTATCAGTCGTAACCGTATCGGTCGAATCTCCGGCAATGATAAAGATGTTGTTGGCTTCGCCGGCTGATGCCCCCAGCAAAACAGCGGCTTCGTTACTGCCACCAACCAGCTGATTGAGGATTTCAGCGGTTATGGTCAAAGAGCTATTACCGCCCAAGGTCAAACTGTCCAAATCCTGCCAGGACTGCAGATTCAAACTAAGCCCAGCATCAGCTCTCACAACATCCAGGCCACCACCGCCATCAATAGTCATGGTGCTGCTATCGACAATGGTAAATGTATCATCGCCCGCCGCCCCACGCAGGGTATCGGCGCCATTGCCAGTTAGGGTGTCATCACCGCTACCACCGATAATCAGCTCTGCCGCCGATGTCCCGGCATAAGATCCACCGGCACTTGAGGCCACATAGGCCGCTTGGTTGGTAAAATCGCCACCGCTGATGGTTTCAACAACAGCCAAGCTGCCGCCGCTCGACATCGTGGTAAAGGAGATATCGTCAAACCCATCGCCATTAAGGTCAGAAACGGTAAAGGTGTCTGCAGACCCGCTAGTAAGCGTCGTGGTTAGATGCAACCCATTGCTATCGGTGCTGATGTCTGACCACGATAAGGTGCTTTGGCCGAACAGAACATCAATGAAGCCAGAATTGTGATCCGAGGCGACAGAGTAAAAAATAAGGTCATCAAGGCCATCACCGTTGATGTCACCAGTGGTCATAACCGCGCCCAAGGCGCTCAAAGAGGCCGTCGCAGAAATAACTGCACCGTCGCTCCCTAAGTCACTAACCGTGCCAAAACCACTTGCCGTACCCAAAACGACACTGGCTTGTTGCCCCGTGGCATCCAGGACCACCAGGTCATTATAGCCATCGCCGTTAAAATCACCGCTCAGGTCCACGGCAAGAGCCGAGGCAACGCCCCCCCAACTCATGGCCACCGTGCTGGAGTACCCGTAACCATTTCCCTCTATCGCCGTAACGGTCCCCGCACTGCTGCCCCACACCAGATCATCGTAGCCGTCGTTATTAAAGTCACCCATGCTTTGCGATTGACCAAGACCATTGGCAAATCCGTTCAGCGTCACATCGGGGCTTGTAAAAGACCAAGTATCCGTGCTGGAGTTTCCATAGAAAATTGCCCCGGACCCAGTCGATCCACCAAAGTTCAACACGACGTCATCAATGCCATCGCCATTAAAGTCACCCGTAAGGATGTTTTGAATGTTGGTATAAGAGGCATAATTGGTATTGGCGGTGATCGCTTCCAGAGTCCAAACGTTGGTCGAAGCCCCCCCCATATCGGATAACTTTTCCGACCCAGCAGCGACAATCATCCCAGAACTTGACGTTCCCAGAACCAAGTCGTCAATGCCATCGCCGTTAATGTCACCAACACTGACCTTCGTAAAGTCGTACGGCCCCATCGAACCCGCCATCAGGTTCATGTTGGTTAACGTAATAGCTTGATCAAGATGACCATAGCCGTCGCCAGCCATTTTATCACCCAGCATCAGATAGGCACGGGCGTTCCCGTCATTGTCTGCGCCAAAGATAACAGTGTCGTCGATCCCATCGCCGTCAAAATCGCCGCTGACGATTTGGGTAAAAGCAGCACTATTCCCTGACAACAGCATCCCACCGCTGCCCGACCCAGAAACCAATGCTTCGGCAGAGGGCGTTATGGTTAGCGTCACCGAATCGGTAAAAGTATCGTCGTTGGTATCGGTCAAAGACAGATCCAAAGTACCAACCGTTTCTGTGCCATCCGTTGTTATCAGGATGCTGCCGTTATCAATCAACTCGCGCAGTTCGGAAAGCGTCCCGGTTACGGTCAAAGTCCCGGCTGAGCCAGCGGTCTGCAGGCTGGCCGCCGACTGGCGCAAGGACAAAGTTCCAGTGCTAACCGACAAGGTTAACGCCACCGTGCTGGTGCCCGACATTCCCCCGACATCGCCCAATTCGATTCCGCTCAGACTGCTAGTAACCCCAGCAGCAACAACGGCTTGTTGGGCGTAAACGTCAGAGGTTCCGGTGTCTAACAGGCCCTCGACCCGGACATCCTGATTAACGTGGAGCACAACCCCGGTTACAGAGTTGGTAAAGGCTTGATAGGTGTCAGATCCAACAACACTGGTACTGCCCCGAATCCAGGTGGCATCGCCAGTTATCAAATCATCGCTATCACCGGTCACATAAATAGCGTTGATCTCGGATGACTCGCCAAAATTTGCCGAGGCAAACAGAGTATCTGCAACCCCTGACAAGGTGACATATTCAAAGCCACTGATATCAATCGGGCCATTTTCCAACGTAACGTGTGCGCCATTTTCATTCACCACCAAAGTATCAGCGGTTCCTGCGTCGCCATGAATAGACAAGGCATCAGATGACCAAATAATAATGTCATCGCCAGCACCACCAAACAAAACGTCAGCACCGCCGTTACCTGTAAGGACGTCATTGCCTCCAGCACCGATCAGCGTTTCACCAACAGAGCTGCCATAAAGCATATCGTCAAACGCGCTGCCTGAAACGGCTTCGATACCGTTAAAGGAGCCCTGTGCCGCTTCACCGATCATATAAGACCCGGTGGCCATCTGCACGGTCACGCCCTCGGTTCGGCCCGCAAAGGAGAGTGTATCCTGGCCATTACCGCCGCTGATCGTATCATTCCCGCTGGCACTGATGATGGTGTCATCCCCTGCACCTGCAACGATGATATCATTGGAAGCGGTATCAGAAATGGAATCGTCATTCCCCGCAGTAGCAACAATCAAAGCGCTATCGCGATTGATCAGGCTGTCGCGGTCCAAAACCACCATATCCTCGCCATTGGCGCCGCCGACGGTGACCACCAGCTCGTCAAAGCCGTCTCCGTCAAGGTCGACCATCGCAAGCTTTAGGCTTGTGTTGTAAGAATAGGCGCTGACAGAGAAAGATAAAGCGTTCCCCGCAGCTTCCAAGGCTTGTAAATCGGCTGTGCTGCTCGCGGTCCAGCGGCTCGCATCGCCCATCATCACATAAACCCGCGAAGATGCATAACCCTCCTGGCTCGTATAGTATTCAACCAGCAGCGCAAGATCATCAATGCCGTCGCCGTTTATGTCACCAACAGCCAGGGCATTTCCAGTATCAGACTGATATTCACTAATCGTACTATTAATGGTCAGATATTGAATATTTTGATCAGATGAATAAGTTCTTCCATCTTGACTGCTGTCACCAAAGACCACCCGTGTGACCCGCTCCCCGCCTTGCGAGGCGGTAAAGACCAAATCATCAATGCCATCACCGTTAAAGTCGCCAGCATAAGACTGGTTGGTGACAAAACCGCTAAGGCCGTCATTATGATTCAGAATCCATGCGGCATCTGACCGATCTAAAGTCCCACCTTGGGTCAGGGTATTTCCGTCAAAAACCACGGTTTCGATGCCTTCGCCCATATACCGCGCGGTGATCACCAGATCATCAAGCCCATCCCCCGTGACGTCAGCCATCATGACGCTCTGGATAACAGAGCTCCCCATATCCAGGGTCGTTCCCAGCAGGTTGGGATTTCCTTCAGCGCCAGAGAAAGTATTACTAACGCCCACATTCGACCCTGCATGCAGCGATTCAGAGCCAAAAATGACTAATGCGGACGATCTATCAATAACAACGACATCGGCAACACCATCACCATTAATGTCACCAGTGGCCGCTGTCTTGAGTGTCGCATAGGGATCCAAATAGGCGTCATCAAGCGTAATCGTGGCTTTCGCCGCGCTATCAAGAGTTTTACTGCCACTAAAGGCGCTGTCACCACCAAAGAGAACCGAAATGTTCTGCGTGTCATTATATTGGTTTAAAACCAACAAATCTGCATAACCATCGCCATTTACATCAGAAACACCAATAACAGAAGAATATATGCTTTCTACAGCAAACGGCATCTCAGTAATCAGGCCAACTTTATCTGTGACCGCAGACTCAAGACTAAGATAATCCGCCACTCCATCGGCGGAGCCAAAGATAATTTCTGTCTGATACCCCGTCTGATCGTCCGAACCATCAACCATAACGTGCTGAATAATCAGATCATCGAAACCATCGCCATTAACATCACCGGAATGCAATGACCCCACCGCCCCCCGTTCATAGGCGGCAATTTTTCCATTGTAATCAATATCAGCGATTGTGGTCGCATCGGTCGTCTGAGAGTAGGAGATCGTATGGCTGGCAGTTTGCGACGCTGAATCAGTGACCGCATAGGTAACTTGCAACGCCTCAGTAACCCCAGACGTATCAATCAACACGCTGTCATTGCTGAGCAGCGTCGAGATCTCAGCCTGGCTCCCCACCAGAGTTAAGGTTGTGGTCCCGGCACCGGTGGCGGTAATCGTTTTAGGCAGATCGTAAACCTGCAAAGCACCGGCAGAAGCGGTCAAAACCAGGGTTAAGGTATCGCCAGAATCATCAAGTACTGCAACATCGTTGAGCACCACCATGCCGCCAGAGAAATAGTGGTTAATGTCCTCAACGTTGTATTGCAATGTCGGCGCAGCACCCAGCCCTGGGTCAGTTCCAACAATGGCCGATACATCTAGGTTTGAGCTGGTATCAACCCACAGCTCAGCTCCGGCGTTGGTATAAACATTATAAGTAACCGAACCCGATGATGTGGAGTTGGAATATTCCCACCCAGCCTCACCGGTAATATCCCCTGCGGTCGCCCCGCTAAGATAAAGCACCCCGTTATCGGTATTATCCAAAATCCAAGACGACGAAATGACTAAATTGGCACTATCGGTAACTTCTAAATGAATCGCATCAATGCCGCTCACATTGCTGACGCTGGTCATATCAAAGCCGCCTTTGACCACCAGCGTATCGGTCCCACTGCCACCATCAATGGTGCTATCGGCAGCATCATAAACCAAGGTATCGTCGCTGATCCCGCCCAACAGCTTATCGCTGCCTGCGCCACCATCTAGGCTGTTATTGCCGCTCCAGCCAATCAGGGTGTCATCCCCTGACGTGCCGATCATCGTCGCCGTTGCCGATTCAAAAAATGGATTTTCAGCAACCCCGATCACCGCCCCTGCGACGCCACTGACTAAACTCAGGTCAACACTGGCCATCGACTGAAGGTGAACCTTAAGCGTTCCCGTACCATCCCCGGTAATTTCCACCCCATCAGGCAGGGCGTCAAAAAACTCGGCGCTGGCACCATTAACAATTTCTAAGGTTTCCACGTCGGTAAAGGTTGTCTGGCTAAAATCCATCGACGAAGCAACGCGGACCGTATCTGTACCGGCGCCCCCATCAATTTCCGTCGGAGCAAGGAACACCGTCCCAGCCGAGGAAAGCTCAAGGCCGCTCAGCACGCCCCCAAGCACCAGCTGATCATCACCAGCGCCCAGCAATACAGTCACGCTGTTCAAATTCACCGACGTTGCATAGAACCCATAATCATCGGTGCCATCGGCAGGCGTCCACGACGTCGGCGACCATTGTAAATCAGTGACCGTACCCGTATAGCCCATCAGAACAACATCGTTGCCGCTACCGGCATCGACAGTAACCGGCATTTGCGAAGGAAACTGGGTTTCCGAGAGCTCGACCATCATCAGGTCAGCACTATCGCCGCCGGTGGTGCCGACGACGACATCATAGGTTACGCCGCTCAGCTCGACTTTTTCCAGGTCCGCACCACTGTTGGTGACAAACACTTGATTGCCGTCCGAAAACTCAATTCCAACCAAACCGCTGTCTAAAAAAACAACCGATTCAAGGCTATATCCGGCTCCTGTGGTGCCAACGAGCGTATCAAAACCACTCCCTGCCCGAATTTCTGTTACAACGCGGGTGCCAGCACTGCCCTGGTTCAGAATCATACGGTCATCACCAGCGCCACCATCAAGCACCGTGTAATTGCTACCGCCATAAAGAATGTCGCCCCCGTCACCGCCAGACAAGGTAACACCGGGGATATTGGTATAAAGAATATCTTTACCGCTGGTACCCTGGCCTAGGTTATAGCTGACCTCGCCAATATACAGCGTTTCAATCACCACCGCTTCGGCTTGACCGCTCAGGGTGATCGTTCCTCTATCCGTGGTTAGGACGACATCACTGCCCGATACCGCCACGCTTTGAAGCGACGCACCGCCTAAATCTAAAGTATCGTTACCAGCGCTATCAGTGATGACATCGTTACCGCTGGTATACAGATAAAGATCATCCCCAGCCGCGCCGTTCAGGGTGTCATTCCCAGCACCGCCGCCAATGGTATCGGCAGCAGCGCTGCCGGTGATTTGGTCGCTGCCGCTGCCGCCAAGAACAACTTCGATGCTGCTAAACGTAACGGCGCTACCGTCAATCGTTGCAGTTCCAGTCGCCATATTAACGACAGTACCCTTGCTTTGTGCGGCCAAGCTCAGCGTATCGGTACCAGTACCGCCATCCAGGCTATCAGCCCCGCCACCACCGCTCAGGGTATCGTTACCCGCGCCGCCGATCAGCGTTTCCGCCGCCGCCGATCCCTGCAAGGTATCATCCCCAGAGCCACCCTTGATCACTTCAAAAGACGACAGGGTGACAGACGCATCGTTAATCGTACCTGATCCTGTGGCCAGGTTAATACTCACGCCATCAGTATCAGCAGACAGGTCCAGAGTATCCGTCCCCGCCCCACCCGACAGGGCATCAGCCCCACCGCCGCCGATGATGGTATCATTGCCTGCACCGCCATCAATAATGTCAGCAGCAGCACTCCCGGTAATTTGATCATTACCGCTACCGCCAACGACTCGTTCAATTGATGAAAACGTATCGCTGCCGATTTCAGTACTGATCGCGGTCCCATTGGCCAGATTAATGACCAAAGCCGCCGAGGTGGTCGCGTAAGTGACGGTATCTGTGCCGCTGCCACCAAAAAAGGTGTCATTGCCCGCACCGCCAACAAAGGTATCGTTCCCACCTTGACCATAAAGACGATCATTACCAGCGCCGCCGGTAATCACGTCGTTGCCATCGCCACCGTAAATTTGATCGGCAGCAGCGGTACCGATCAAGGTATCATTCCCCACGGTGCCATTGATAATGCTGCTAGAAACAGATTCTGACTGCGCGGTGGTCGATTTGCTTGAAACCGCCGATTCGCTATAGCTGCTGTTTAGGGAGTCGGCTGTACCGTCTGATGTCGCTGATTGAATGTCGTTGGCGGCATCACGCTGCGCCACCAAGGCAACACCTTTGAGCTGGGTCTTAAGGTCGCTCGGGTTTCCTTGGCTAATGACACCTTCCATCTTTGTGGAAACCGACACGATAGCAGTGCTTACCCCATCGACGGCATTGGCAATTTTGCCGCTATCGACGCTGCCAGACACTGCGCTGTCAGTCGCAGCAGCATTAATGATCGACGCCACCGATGTCGGATTGGTCAGGATCGAACGGCTGCCACTGCTCAAGGCCGCCGACAACGCCGCTGCCGCCGCTGACGTCGCCGCTGATGCAGACGCCCCAGCGCCTTGTAAGGTTGCCGAAACCATCGACAGGACGTTTTGGATCATCACCGAGACACTAAGCACTAAGGCAGCAGTCTCTGCCGCAGCCCCTGTCCCCTCAAGACCCGCCACCGGATCATAGGTGGTAAGGTCGAGCGCGCTATTAAGGCCCAGAGATGTTTTCAGCGTCGTTGCAGCTTCGGCAATCGACGCCGCCGCACCACTGGCCACCATAGCACTGAGCAACGTGGTCAAAGGCGAGACAACCGTTGCCCCGTTAGGGGCGACCAACATCCCTTGCGCAACGCCCGTGGTGGTATCAACCCCACCAATGGAAACAACCGTCGCCGTAGAGCTACCGGTAAAGGTGTACTTCCCGTTCGCATCGGTGGTCGTTGACTGCTCACCCGCATCCAAAATGCGGTTGTTATTGGTGTCACGAAAAACCGTTGCCCCAGAAACATAAGGGTCAACCACGGTGCCACTGCTGCTTACCGTTGTCGTCGGCGTCGTCGTGCCGGTATGCGTGCTGCCGGTATGGGAATTATCGGTATCTGTATTCGTATTTGAGGAGGTGCTCGAACTGGTCCCCGTCGTCGTACCAGTATGGGTGTTGGTATTCGTATTAGCCCCGTGCGTCGTCGATCCTGGACCGTTTGTCGCGGTGCCACCGGTTGTACCGGCGCCGCTGCCAGTTCCAGTTCCAGTGTTTGCGCCCGGCCCAGGGATATTGGTCACCTTGATGGCATTAGACCCAAGAATATTATTTTGCCCCACCGTACCGCTTTGCTGGGTGGTTTGAGGTTCGGTGGTTTTCCCCGCCTCTTCGGTTCCCCCCTGGGCGTCACCTTGACCGCCAGCATCGCCTTTTTGTTCACCGTTGCCGCTTGTTTCCCCCTCACCATCGGGGTTGGTCGCACCACCCTCCCCATCTCCCGGAGCATTTTGCGGATTAGGTGTCGTCCCGCTTGGTGTATTGCCATCATTGATGGTTGGCAGAGAATTCGAAAAGTTCGAATTCAAAGACTGAATCACCGAGCCATATTCGCGCACAAAGTCATTGGGTGAGATAGTGAACGATTGGAACGATCCTCCACTGCTTGACACATTCAAGCCGCCAAAAGGAACGTTGATGGTTGATGTTTGACCGCTGCTGCTGGTGACAATAATTTCCCCAACCGAACCACTAGGATCAGGGATCAGCACTACCTGTAATTGGCTGTCGGTATCAACAGACAGGTCGCCGATTTTAACCGTGCCCGATGTTCCCCGAATCCCGATGGTTGCCACCGGGGTTTTGATCTGCATTCCATCGGGATCTGATTTGGCAATCTGCCCCGATACAAAGGAAAAGGCCCCAGACACCAAGCTAAAGGACGATGATCCTTCGCCATTGGTGGGGTCATAAATCATCTCGTCCAGAACCAAACGCCCCTTGGACCCCAGGGACATTTCGGTGCCATCCAAAAACACCACCCCGACCGAAGCGCCGTTGTCGGTCTGGACCACATCCCCCTGATAAACCGGATCGCCCGCGTTCAAGGTTACTTCTGTTCCGTCGGCACGGGTCACGGTGACGGTGCCGGTTATTTTGCCAACATTGCCAATGGGGGTGGCTGCTTGTGCCAACTGTTCATTGCCATCGCCCGCGTCGGCAACCTGCACCAGGGGGTGAACATGAGCCAAACTCTGGACCACAGAACCGCCCAGCTCAAACCCATTGGTTCCTTGAAGGGCTGGCGGCGGAGTCAGAGCAAAATAGCCACGAACCACCGCTTCACCACCATCGGCCCCTTGAATCACAAGATCGCTACCGACCTTGCTGTAAGTGCCATATTGCAGCAAATGATTATCTGGAATTTCAACGCTGTCGCTAGCGGGCGAGGCGGCCACGGTAAAGGCTGCTTGTGATGACGGAACCGCTCCCGCTGCCAAGGGATCATGCCCCGAGGCGGTTGTTTGTATGTCCTGCATGGCGGCGGCACCGGTTACTGGCTGGTTCATCATAGCCTCACTACGCGTTTACTTTACCGAGACTTCAATCGCCCCCCCTTCAGGGCAAACGAGCCCGTGCATAGGGGAAAAAGCGATCTATTTATCTCATGCGGTTTAACGACTGTGTATCTAAAATCCCCCCAATAGTCACCTTTAAGATGATAAGGGGAGCTTAACTCTAGCCGTTTCTTTAGCTGTTTTTTTTTCGAGCAACAGTGATTTTGCTCACGGTGTATGGCGTCGTTTTTTTGGCCATCAATAGCCATGTGGCATAAGCACCACATAGTATGCAGGCAAATACCCCCGAAACTCCACTACAAAGCAGAAATATCGTTCAGTTGAGACACACATTCAGTAAAATACAGTACTCTCAGAAGCATTTGTTGCGCATTTACACGGCATAGAAAGCCGATAGCACCAAAACTCCAAGCACGCTAGCTCACCTGCAACCGCAATCACAACTGGCAATGTTATTTTATAAGGAAAGAGATAGAGCGCTAAAATGAAGAAGAACCCGTGTTCCAACGCCCTTTTCACTGACGATATCCAAATGGCCCTTATGGGCCTCCATCAGCTTGATACAGATTGGCAAGCCCAATCCAGTCCCCTGTAATTTACGGGAAAATGCGCTTTGGACTTGGCCGAACATAGAGCAGGCGATTTTTATTTCTTCCTCGCTCATACCGATTCCCTGGTCTTCGACGACCAACGTCAACGGATAACCGTGACTGCTTTCCGACCACAAACGGATCGTCTTATCCGATTCGGTAAATTTGACCGCATTCGACAAAACATTAATCAAAACCTGCTTAATCCGCAACTCATCAGCCAGAATCTGCGGCACGCAGTCGTCTAAAAGAATATCAATATGAACCCGGCGTGCCTCGGCGCGCGCGCGCACCATACGAATAGCGCTTTCCACCAAATTGGGAACATCAATGGGTTCTAGATCAAGATCTAGCTCCCCGGCTTCGATCTTGGAAAGGTCAAGAATATCGCCAATAATTTGCAACAAATGACGACCACTATCATGGATACCCTCGGCATACTCCCGATAAACGGGGTTCCCCAGCGGGCCAAAAAGTTCCTGCCAAAGGATTTCCGAAAAGCCAATAATAGCATTAAGGGGCGTGCGGAGTTCGTGACTCATATTGGCGAGGAATTCAGATTTTGCCCGGTCGGCTAAGCGGGCCTTTTCCATCGCTTGGCGCAATGCATCTTCGCGCGCTTTTTGCTGGGTAATATCGGTGGAAATACAGACCACGCCACCGTCAGGGGTGCGTGTTTCCTTAATCTCTAGCCAGCGTCCATCCGCCAAGGCGCGGGTCCGAATGGCACTGGGGTCATCGGCTTTCAACTGGGCGCGCTGCCTCAACAGTTCGTCGATGTCAAAGGACGGGGGAGCATAATGCCCTTGCTCAACAACGGCCTTGGCCAAGGACGCATAAGACACACCTTCCTTAATCGCGCCAGCGATCGTGTCATACAGGCCATAAAAGCGGTCATTCCACGAAACAAGGCGATCATTTCTATCAAATAAAACAAATCCATCGTCCATTGCGGCAATAGCCTCGCGCAACTGGGCTTCGGCTTTAGTCGCGCGCGTTTCGGCATTTTTCCGCGTGGTAATATCCACCGCCTGACCAATAAAATACAATGGCAGGCCCTTGCTATCTCGCAACAAGACCATGCTAAAATGTGCCCACAAATCGCCGCCATCAGGCCGTATCAAGCGCTGTTCAGCAGTGCGAACCGCGGTTCCACCATTGATCGCCTTTGCCATCCATTCCATCGCCATCTGCCGTTCAGCGACGGGGAACAGATCAAAGAGTGACAGGGCAAATAGATCATGCTCACTGGTGCCAAACATGCGGCACAAAGACGGGTTGACCCGCAACCAGCGGCCATCGGTGCCAATCAGCGCCATCCCGGGGACCGAATGCTCGAACATGCTGCGAAAGCGCCCTTCGCTGTCGCGCAACTGCTCTTCGACCACCACGCGGTCGGTAATATCAAGCACGGAAACAACCGCGCTATCAGGGGCCTTGGAACGCCCGGCTTGCCCCTGAACCTGGGGCGGACGGAACAGCATCAATAAATGGCGCATACCATGCGAAGACTTCCACGGCACATCACAGCGCAAAACCTCACCCGAGGGAGCATGATACCGGCCAAAAAGCGGCGAAAACAGCGCCTTCAGCGACGAAAGATCATACAAAGACCGGCCAACAAGGGCGCTATCGGCATGAATGCCAACTTGTTCTAGGGCAGCACGATTGACTCCATTGATCGTCACCTCACCCAACGCTTGCCTGCGCTCTTGCTCGCTACTATCGGCAGTTAACCGTGAAATCGACTGCAGATTAAAATCCCACAGACCCACTTCCGAGGCATGAAAAATCGAGCGATAGTTTTGATGTGTGGTGTCTAGAGCCGCCTCGGTGCGCTCTTCCCGGGTTACATCGGTACTGGTGCCACGATAGCCCTGGAATGTGCCATCGGCAGCAAAGAAGGGGCGCCCGGAAACCGATACCCGGCGCAGCGTCCCATTTGGCAAAGTTAAGCTAAAACGGAAATCACGAAAGGGGCGGCGCTGTCGCAGATCACTTTCATGCTGGTCCCAGGCGATTTGATCTTCGATTTGGGCAATGTCGCGGCGATGGCGACCAATGACATGGGAAAAGTCAAAGGGACGATTTTCCGACGCCCGCTTCGATATCCAGCTAAACCGCAGATCGGGTCCCATTTCCCAAAACCAATCGTTGGCCGCTTCGGCAAAGTCCAACAGCCGCCGCTCGCTGGCTTCGATTTTATTTTGCGCCATCACAAAGGGGGTGACGTCACTGATCAAAGCTTCGAGGTGGGTTACATAGCCGTGGTGGTCGCGCTCGACCATGATTGATGCTTCGACCCAGCGCACCGCTGCATTCCGCGTCAGCAGACGAAACACCTGTCGCAAAGCCTCGGGCGTTTTAGGCGCGGCGAACCCTGACGCGGCTTTAACATGCGCCCGCAATTGGTCAATCACCATATCGCGGTCAGCTGGATGCAAAATTTTTGTTGCCGACAGCGACCCACTGGTCAGCGCCTGCGGCGTCCAGCCGGTTAAACGTTCTACGTTTTCCGTAACATATTCAATCGGCCAACCGGGGCTATAGCGCAAGCGCAGGCCAATAACCGGGCTCGCCTCGACAATCCGCGCCACACGGGCGGCGGCGGCTTGCTCTTGTTTCAGGCGAGTGATATCGCGCCCCACCGACTGAAAGGCAACCAAACGTCCTTGAAGGTCAAAAATCGCCCGGCGTCGCCACCACTGATGCGCTCTGATCCCCGCAGCGAGTTCAAAGCTCTCCTCGCCATCACGGATATTGTCCGTACGGGTAAAGGTGGCCAAATAGGCGGTAAAATCCTGCGCATCCTGGGGGGCAATCAAATCAACCAACCGCCGACCAATCAGCTGGCGTGGACTGCGTCCAAAGGCCTGAGCATAGGCATCATTCACAAACCGGATCGTGGTGTCAGGGTCAAATCGACAGACCAGCTCGGTTTGCTCGTCAAAAGCTTCGCGGTATTTATCACGGGAGTGTTTGATTTTGCAGGCGAGGCACTTTTCATCGGTGACGTCAGTGGCGGTCAGCACCAAATACGGCGGCTCCTCCGCCCCGACTGACCATAAGCCCAAAGTCCAAGAAACCTCGAGCACCACCGTATCAGCGCGAGTCATCGAGGCATTCCCTCGGGCGGGAAATTCCATGGTCGAGGCAACCTCGAACAAATCTTCCAGCACGCCATCTTCGTGTTGGATCTGCAAAAGATCCAAACGCATACCTTCAACGGCAGCGTAACCGCTCAGAGCCTCAAAAGCGGCATTACAGCTCAGCAAAACCCCGTTTTGATCAAAAACGGCAGCGGGAATGGCAAACGCATCTAAGGGCGGTGCAGAAAGGGTGCGTGGGGCACCACCGGCAATAATTTTGTTTGATGTCACGGGTGATTCCTACGCGCCTGACGCTTTCTCCGTCGCCTCTTTTCACCACTGAAACTGAAAAGACCGCCCGTTGATCATGGCACAGAGATTCCCCGCCAAACAATAGGACGTATGACTAAAGGGAAACATTCGGTGGTAAAAAAATCTTCCCACGATCAGCCACGGGGAAAGCTGAGGAAAAAGGCGGCGCCGCGCCCCTCACTGCTTTCCAGCCAGATGCGCCCCCCATGACGCTCGACGACCTTACGGCACAAAGCCAGGCCAACGCCAGTCCCTGAACTACCGTCCTGGATTTGTAACCGTTGGAAAATCTGGAAAATCCGCTCGAAATAGCGTGGGTTAATCCCTTGACCATTATCAATCACCGCAATCAACCACCCCTTGGCGTCTTGTTCGGCCACCACCTGCACCCGCAACGGCTGATCGGCCTTGCGGTAAGCAATGGCATTGTCCAACAGATTGGAAAACAGAATGGTAAAATCGTGCGAATCCCCCATCACCGTCGGCAAGGCGTGAAAGGTAATCTGCCCCTGACAAGCCTCAAGCACGGATCGACGCTCGGCCACCACTGTGGAGATCAAAGCCTGCAGAGAAACCGGGTGCCGGGGGATAGGATTGCGGCCAATATTGGCATAGAGCAACAGATCACGGGTCAGGGCATCCATGCGCCGAGCCCCTTTGACAGCGAAATCCATAAACTCATGCGCCGTTGCATCCATCTTCCCCGCCAGATGGCGCTCTAGCAAGGTCAGATAGCTGACGACGGTCCGCAACGGCTCGCGCAGATCGTGCGAGGTAATCCAGGCAAACTGTTCCAATTCCCCATTGATGCGGGCCAGCCGTTCGACCGTCTCGCGCAAGGACTGCTGGTTTTGCACCGCCTCGCTGATATCGTGCTCGGTGACCACCACCCGCAGCAACGGCTGCAGCGCCGAGGGCGGAGCTAGGCGCGCCTCAAGGGCATGCCAACGCAGGCCATCTGCGGTCTGCACCTGGGTTTCACACCGATAGGGCCGCCCCTGACGCACCGACGCCCAGGCGCTCACCGCGTCCTGAGCATCGGGAAGCCGATTTAAAAATGCGCCTAACTCATCGGTACCACTGCCATAGGCGGCGCAGGCCGCAGGGTTTTGGAAAACAACCCGTCCCCCCTGATCAAAGACCGACACCATCACCGTGGTCTGCGCCAAAGCATCCTCGGCGGGCCCGCTCAAGCCCTCCGCAGCCAACGGCAAGCAGGCAACACCTTCGACCAACACTGCCAGCGAAGCATCTTCTAGACTAACCAAGGTGGCAGAGCAGGCAATGTCCCGCCAAGCGGAAACACCATCACCTCCCCCCGCCTGTTGTACAACCCGCAACAGGCCTTGCAACGGAGAGGTCAACGGCATACGCCCCTGCTCTAGGGCGTCCTGAACAGTTTGCGGCAGGCGTGAGCGCGCACTATGCGCCCATTCATCCACCGACCGACAGGCAAACAGATCAAGGGCCGCAGCATTGGCATAGATCGGCTGGACAGGAGCACAAGCAACCACCCACAGCGGCGCTTGCAAAAGGTCAAAGGCCGCAAAAGCCCGTGCCCCCAAACAGGGGGCTGCCTGGTCGGGCAAGGTCGATACCGTCATACCCAAGCCCCCCAACCATCAGAACGAAAGGGGATTGCTGACAACAATCCCCCTTGATGAATTCTAGCAGCTTTGAGCGTGAAATAAATATTATCGGTGGCTTGTCGTCGGCAAACACAGGCCTTTCGGCGCCCCCCTCGGGCAGAAAGCAACAGGCCTAAGGCGCCGTCATCGCCCCAGACTCCAAGGCAAAAAATCCCGCGATCACCCGCTGATAAATGGCGGTCAAGGCTTCTAAGTCTTCGAGGCGGCAACATTCGTTGGCCTTGTGCATGGTTTGCCCCACCAAACCAAACTCTACCACCGGGCAAATGTCTTTGATAAAACGCGCATCCGATGTCCCGCCCGAGGTCGAAAGCTCGGGTTGACGCCCGGTCACATCGGCCACAGCCGAGGCCAGCAAATCAACAAAAGGACCGGGCTGGGTCAAAAACGACTCGCCGGAAATGCTCACCTGTAAATCCCACAGCCCGGTATCGGGGCAGGCGCTCGCCAACAGATGGCGCAGGTGCTGTTCTAGGCTAGCGCCGCTCCAGTCGCTGTTAAAGCGGACGTTAAACATCGCCTCAGCCTTCCCCGGAATGACGTTGGTGGCGCTGTTACCCACATCAACCGACGTAATTTCCAAATTCGAGGCTTGAAAATGAGCATTGCCAGCATCCAACGGCTCTGCCGTCAGCGCCTGGAGCAAGGTCATCAAACGCGGAATCGGATTATCGGCCCGGTCAGGATAGGCCACATGCCCCTGAGACCCCCAGGCAGTCAGCCGTCCGTTCAAACTGCCCCGGCGACCGATCTTAATCATATCGCCCAGCGCCATCGGATTGGTCGGCTCGCCGACCACACAGGCATCAAGGGTTTCCCCCTGATCGCGCAGCCAGGACAGCATTTTCACCGTCCCATTAATCGCCGGGCCTTCTTCATCGCCAGTGATCAGCAAAGCAATCGAACCGGGTAAAGGACCCTTGTTTGCCTGCTTTTGCCGCGCAACCGCAGCCACAAAAGCGGCAATGGCGGTTTTCATATCATTAGCCCCACGCCCATAGAGCACCCCATCGACCACAGTGGCCGCAAAGGGATCTTGGCTCCAGCCTGTGCCCGGCGGCACCACATCGGTATGACCAGCAAAGCACAAAGTCGGCCCATGGGTTCCCATCCGCCCGTACAAATTGGCAATGTCGGGGGTATCGCTATCGGTAAAAACCAAACGATGAGTAGCAAAGCCCATATGGGCCAGCGCCTGTTCCAGCACGCCAAGTGCACCGGCATCTTTGGGGGTGACAGACGGGCAACGGATCAGCGCTTGCGCCAGCGGCAACGGGTCAGTCAACGAGGTATCGGCCAAAAAGGGCATTTTTTAATCACGATCTTTGCTGAGCAGGAAAAAGCAACAGGAACCAAGCCTAAAAGATAAAGCGGGGCACGGAAAGAATTTCCGACGCCCCGCCTGATAGGCAAACTCTAAAAACAGAAAAGACCTGAGAGCGTTTTTGCCTTTACTCTGAAACGCAAAAACCCTCTAGGATCTTGAGTGGTCGCATTGTTTTTGCGCAAAACCGGTACCCACTTTTGCGCACAATGCTCTAGGGTCTTGAGTGGTCGCATTGTTTTTTGCGCAAAACCGGTACCCACTTTTGCGCACAATGCTCTAGAATGCGGC
>CEGC01000106.1_pt1 | contig 47946 bp, 77 predicted proteins | sample 302731 | NCBI WGS metagenome assembly CEGC01 (sample SAMEA2755656, study PRJEB7226) | microbial mat metagenome | biome: microbial mat; feature: hypersaline; material: grass silage | place: USA | collected 2014-02-19 | depth 0 m | reverse complement strand
GTTTTAAGAGCCTGTAAGGGATTAACTATCTAAAGTGATATCAATATGCCAGAAACATCTAAAAGTGGCTTAAAAGTGAGCCAATAGGGGTTAAACGGCAAATAAAGAACAGACAAAGCAAAACTACAAGAAAGACCGAACCTTTAAAGGCAAAACTACAAACAATAGAATAGAACCAATACAATAAGAACAACTAAATAGAAGCAGGAGAGTAAAACAATAGTTGATAGCTTGGATTAGTTGCATAGCCCCGTGAGGGGTTTGCTCACTTAATATAGCCGTCAGGCTTAATGTTGTTCTGTATCACCGCTTTGCGGCTTAGTTGGTTGGTTGTGGGTTGTGGTATTGGTGGGCTTGTTGGTGGTGGTGAGTGTGAACTAAGAGTTTAGTTGTAGTTATTTTAGTGTAGATTGCAGTTTTTAATAGAATGTTTACCTTTGCAAATGGAAGGTTTGTCCCCAGTGCAAATAGGACATTATGATGAAATATGGAGCTTTAAACACAAAAACAGGAGAGTTAAATCTATTTGTGTGTAAGATTGATCTGGCTAAATTGGTAGGTGTGACAACAAAAACGGTCTCCCGTTGGCAGGAAACAAAGAAAGTAAAACAGAAGGGTCATTTTCTGATCTGCTTTGATGTTGTGATGAATGGAGCAAGCCAGAAAGCCAGAGCCGGAGCATTAAATAATCTAAGGAAAGGGAATCCCCGTATTTAAGCCACTGTTCTTTCAAGGCTATACAAACATCCAGCCAAACAAAGAAAGTCCCTTATATCTCACCTATGGACACGAAAAAAGCCTATCCAAGTTAATGGATAGGCTGTAAGTGTGGAGATATGTTTGGTTTATTTTCTGTAAAACTTGATATACTCCAAATCTTTTGTATAGGATACTCTTAATTCTTCTCCAATCCCCCAGTATGCGCCGCCCTTATCGTATGCGCCATCGCTTAACATTGGTACGCGACAATCAAAAACCCTTTTGTTGGTTGGTTTTGTTCCTTTATTGCTTCGCCCAATTGGAGCGCCCTGCCGTGTATTTACTTTTGTGATAATCTTATCTATTGTCTTCATCTTACTAAATCTTTAAAGGTTGAAATACTAGTGTTTAAGCCCGTTTAATCAGCCTTACCACTTATTTAAGCTATCGTACCCAATCACCATTAATGTCATTAGAACGGCGAAGGACAGAGTAATAACTGTAAGGATGATCTCTCCTGAATGTTGTTTAATGTAATTAAATAAAGGGTTCATAGGTGTAAGTTTTAAGTTTAAAATTCGTGCCTGCTCAAAATAGAATCTCACAGCGTTAATAAATAACCTGACAGGCTAAAAGAGTTAATTTACTTTAATCTCATTAATGCGCTCTGCTAGCATATCAGTATTGTATGACTGAAATACAATGCCTCCGCCGTATTGTTTATTGTGAAATTTACGACCGCCAATTTTATTTGCCAACTTAACAGCTTCGTTGTAGTTATCAGATATTTCTAAGAAGTGGCAAACGTAACGCGGGTTGCCATTTACATCGTTGTTGATGCGTGTAAAATTAATTTCGTTTTTCATGATATTTATATTAATGGTTAATATTAAATTACAATACAAACATATGTAACAGATTAACACGATGCAACATGTTGCACAACATATTTACCTTTAACATATTAGTTGTCTTATAGTTGTTATTATGTATATTACTAACATGCTGTGAATCAAGTGCATTTCACTACACCACACACGAGCCAAACACAAAACAACATTCAAATGCTCTACAACACATGTTAGCCTATTGGATTAGTGCTTTCTTTTTTATATGGGGTGGATTTGCTTTTAGTGATTATGTTTACAGCTGGAAAAAATTATAGTAAACATACCCCCGGCAATCGCAAAATACGTTTCTGAACACAATTAGCCCCCGTCTATCTATATGTTTAAGTACTTTATGACGTCCATCAGCCTCAAACACACTAAACCAAACACAACCAACCACTAGTCTAATCCCCACACCCCAAACACACTCCCCACTTCATTTACCCTCACCCTATACCAACAATCTAGCTAAGCCACCCCTCTGCTTAACACCAAGCACACTACCGTGTGTATGATCTTCTCTTTACACTACCCTATAATACGAAGAAAGCCCCTTCCGGGGCAGTATTGTTCGTTTTAAGCTATCATCTCCCTATTGGGGTAGTTGTGTACCCTAACAGGAAAGATAGTTGGTTGTAGGTAAGCTAACATGGGTCTATGGGTGTCTCATATTACTTATGTGTTATTGTGTTAGTCTATTTATATTATAGGTTACTTTACCTTGAAGGATTAGGTTTCTAAACGCGTCCATCCAATCATATATCACAGACACAAAGAAAACAAAGTTGATGAGGACTACGTCCCTCCACCCCACAGAATCTAAGTATTGTGGATTTATAGCCCACGCCACATAAAGTAGCCCAGTAAATATTGCTAATCTCATTTGTTTTGTTCTAGATATTCTTCTACGTAATCGTTAACTGCCTTCTCCCATGCCTCAATGGCTTCAGGAGATGTGTTAATCAAAATTATTCCATCCTCGTAAAGTTCCAATCCCTTACATGCTCTTTTGAAATCTTCTATCGTAAACTCTTTCATATCTCTTCTATTCTAGCTTATTAATACCACCACCTCTCATACCTCCATGCAAATATCTTCCACAGCAGTGTCCTAGCCTTATCTTCCCATAGGTCAGAGGGGAAGGATAGCTGCCACGGGGATTCTTCGTTGTATTCGTTCTTGATTAACTGGCTGTTGTTTCTTGTCATGTTCTCACTGAAGCCTCTATTGCTTGGTTTTCTGCTACCATAATCATCATCCCAATACTTGTTCTCGGTGAGCATAGTAAGTAATTCTATACAGCGTGTCATCCACTTTACTTCGTTCTCCCACCCGACGTAGAACTGACGTTTTTGGTGGTATTTACGCATGAGAGTAATCTTTTTAAGGAGCATTCTCTCTATATATACAAAGTCCCATTGTCTGTCTCTCCAAATGGTAGGTAGCCAAATCAGTACTGTCTGGATGGATTCTATTAGTCTTCTTATTCTCCGCATAGTCTTTTGTTTTCACACACGTTAATAATTTCATTCATACAGTCTGTTGGTGAGCTCATCAGTGCTCCATAGCCCCATCCGTCCTTGTTGTCCATCGGATAACCTTCGTCATAGCATTTATCCATCGGGAAGGGGAATACGTCTCTTAGCTGTGCTACCAGCTCTCTTAATTCGTATAGTTCTAGTTCTGTTGGTGTCATTATTTTCCTGAATTGTTGCTAAATATGTTGAAATACTTTGATTTTTCTTTTATTTCCTTTAAGGTATTGGTGTTTACCCATTTAAAGTCATACTCTTCAAGGAACTCATTGAACTCCTCTATTTTATTAGTAAATATTCTGCATTCCGATATGGCATAGGGACAATCTCCCTTCCCTACCTCGATTCTCCCCGCAATGTAGCCTTGATATTCCTCTGCAAAGATCGCTTCTTGAACAAACGATATAAAGTATTCTTTTTTCATTCTACCTCCCCCAGATCCCTTAATATCTCTCTTTTGGTACGTTTTAGAGTACTATAGCCACACCCACACACCAATCTGTCTACTCTACGATTGAACCTACTGCCCTTTATTATGTTTTCTTCACTCATCGTTGAACCACAATTGGGGCAGATGGTGTCTGATTGCATCTCTAGGGCTATTGGCCTGTCTATGTCTACTGGTTTGTTCATAATACTAGTTGTTTGTCGGTGAAGTCAATACCGATGAAGCCAACATCCTCCCCTTCATCTTTCAGGGACTCATCCATTACTACTATCTCATAGTCGTTGGCCTGAGCAAAGTCAATGATTGTTTTTATTAACTGTTCTGTTGTCATGATGTTTCCTTTAAAGATTAGGTTCATAGCTTCTCTATCTCTGATTTAACTGCCTCACATGAAATAATCTCATCTATGATGAATGAAATGCCACCATCTTTCGTCGCCAACACCGAACCTAAGTCTTTGAATGATTTCAGGTAGGTAATGATCTCATCAACGGTAACTAAAGCACACTGCTTAGCCATATAAGTGTCCATCCCAGCCCATCCTGACTTCTCAGCACCATTCGATTTTATGTTGAGGAAGGACATCACTAACTCTTCTGCTTGTTCTTTTGTTGTCATAATTCAACATTTTTAAGAATCAATTCACCATTTGTTGCCTCTGCTAGGTCGTGAAGTGTTAAATCATTAAAGAGCAAATACTTCATATCACGTCTTGATGCTCCATTACTGGGAACAAAATATTTCATTTCATCAATATGACCATCAAATATCACTTTATTTTGGGCTGCTTCGTACTTAGATAACTGCTGCTGGTAATTCACACAAGCAATACCATCTGCGCCGCCATTGCCCTCTCTCCAATTGTCATACCCCGTTGGCTCAGTAGGCTTTTCAGCCTCACAAACAAACATATCCTTAGTTAATGGCTGCTTTAGAAACTGATTGTATCTTAACGCAGCTTTAAAACAAAAAGCATTTATGTATATATTATCCGCTGACTCCTCGCTGAGAAGGAATCCTTTGGGGCTAGGGTTATCCAAATACTCAATAAATTGACTCAGCGTTAAAAGTTTTGGTATTTTCATAGTCCTATTTCTTTTTTTAGTTCTAGCTCTACCATATAGAACGCCTGCGACTCAAGAGGATCTGCATCAGTGCATCTTCTAACAGTTTCCTCAATGGCTTCTTTTCGGGCTTGCTGGATAGCTTGAATAACTTCATCTTCGTAATGACAAAACTTACAGTCATCATCATGCGTTTCGTGCTTCCACCCATAAGGAGTATAGGTGTCGTGCATTTTTTCTGTATATTCCTCTGCTGTTTTCATAGGTTTTCTCTCTTTGTCTATTTTACACACTCAATGAAACACTCTAATCTTTGATTTAAGCTATCTCAGAGCGTCTACAATCAATTATCTATTTGTTTTGGATAGATTATATGCCTGAGAGGATAAAATTGCTTATTCCTCCTGTTTTGAGTATTGACTGAACCACTCGTCGAAGTTTGGTTGTTGTGTCGGCATTCCATCGTCCGTTGACAAGCATGAGTCTCTTCCGTAACTTGCTCCTGCTTCAAAGCACTCACGTGCGAATGTTTGTTCTGCTTCTGCTTGAATGTATAGTCTCTTTAATAATAGTCTGAATACTCTTCTTACTTCTTTGCTCTTTGCTGCGTATAATGCCTCTTCGACTAATACTGTTAGCCCTTGTATTGGTGTTTGCTTCATTTCCTTTAAAGATTTAGTTTTCCGCTTACTATGTCTTTCAGTTGATTTAAGATTCCGTCCTGTGTCTTTCCCCAAAACAATTGACAGCTAAAGATTCCATCTTTTACCTTATACGGAGGCATAATATAGCTCTGGTGATCTGATGCTATATCCGTGTATCTGCGGCAGTGTTCTTTTAGTGGGCACTTACCTCCGTGGCACTTGCTTATACTTGTCATTGTCTCTTAGTTTTAGTAAATGCTGTTGTGCTCCGTTTAGTATTTCTGACAGAGTTCTTACTCCTTTAAAGGTTAGGTGCTCGGTAGGTGTAATTACCTCCATCGTCCATTCATCTTTCTCTGCAAATATACCATCTTCGTCCATATCTACCAATTTATCAGATATGTTGTTCAGCATGTTTTACTCCAACTCAAAATAATTCATGTCATTTAACGCTGCAAATAGCAGGTCTAATTCTTTGTGACATAGAGACAACCTCTTTGTGTCGGCGCTCTCACCCTTAGAGCTGTGAAAGTTAAACACGAGCTCGTACCCCTCTCCATTAGTCCACTCCATCATGTGAATCATATAGGCGTTGTGCTTACCGTTACCTATTGGGTCTTTAGATTCAAAGCACACAGCCTTTAGGTCTCTTTGCTTCTCTGGATTCCACGAGTATGGTTCTTCTAACCACTTTTTAATCCACTTCTTTATCTTGCTTTTTATTGCTGTGCTCATCTTGTTACTTCTTTAATTGCCTTTAATATTATGTGTTCCGCTTCTTTATCGTAGTATCTTTCATTGCCATTCACATCAATACTATACATGAACCAAAATACACACTCAATACACATTTTTGAATAATCTGGAGGCAAATCTCTATCATAGTGAGTGGGATAGCCTCCCTCTGCGTACATGGTGGTGTCTAGGTTGTATCGCAAATCACCAATGTCGTATTCTACATCTACGTGGAATGGCACATCAAACACTACCCGATCCTTTAGCTCCTGCTCGTAGATGGATTGGATTTTATCCATCAACGACTCCTCCAACAGCAATTCCTTAAAGGCTAAGCTCTTCATCTACTAATTCTTTTAGTTTATCTTTTGATGTATGATAACTTACTCCATATCTACCACAAAGAAGATAGTACAGGTTGTCGATGGTGAAGTTTCGGGAGTCGGTCACTATTCCGTTCTTTCTTAAACGATCTTTCAATCCATCAACCTGCTCTTCCAACAACTCAATCGCATCTAAAGATTCATCCACTTCGTCCCTAAGCTTCTCAATCTTTTCAATCAGCTCGCCTATGCGCTCGCCTCTCGACTCGGCCTCTGCCTCCAAATCCTCAATGATCTCAATTAGTTCTTTTTTGTCCATTGCCTCATAATCTTTCTTGTCCATGTCTTTTAATGTTTAATTTTTTAATAGTATTTGTTGTTGTGTGTCAATGTGTTCGTCTTTAGTAAATGTTATACATAACACGTCATAAACAGGTTTTAGCTACTGCATACCAAGCCATTCCGTTTATAGCAAAAGAAAAAACAATTCCTGCAAATAATTTAGCATATTCTCTATATAGATATATTTCGTCTTTTTTGAAGAATACTTGATTGTTTTTGCAGTCCAGCAATAAGCCTTTGATATTCCAAACCATTATAAATCCAGACAGGAATAGTAAGGCAAAGCAGGCGACAGTAATTTTTACTGTCAACCACCGCCAAAACCAGTTTATAACATTGGCTAAAACTCCATTGCCTTCAATTATTTTGTCATTCGTTTTTGTGTTCATGTGAGCTCTTTTTTTTTAAAAAATTTGTACTTCGTATTTAGGTCGGCAACGAGAATTTAGCCGAGTACCGTTACATTTAACTACAACAAATATAGGCACAAAAAGAAACACCACAAAATTAATCGTGGTGTTTTATAACATGTTTGTGTTATTTCTAGTTACTGGACACTGGATGGTATGTAGTTAACAGTTAGTTCATCCATCTGCACCTCTGAGGCGTTTGTATTAGTAAGGGTTAGTGTAGCTACCCTAGCTCTCATTGGTGAGCCTGTGGCGTACCGGAGGTTGCTTATTGTGCCGTTCTTGTCCTTTAGGTTTTTGGGTATGTCTGAGAAAACTATCCCTTCAAGGTATTTCTGTCTTGCTAATGGTATAGAGGTATATTGTCCTTGAGGGAATTGGTTGCTTGTTTCTGTCTCAATAGTTATTCCCCACTTATCCGTTGACTGGTAGCTTAGTGCTTGCAGTACCTTAGTGCTAAGAGGCTCCTGATTAACTACACACTCAATTCGTGCCTCTTTCTGATCTCCTAGTATGTTGTTGTAGCCAACTCCTTGCTCTGATAGGTGGCTATCCCCATTCACATAGATCATCAGATTTTCTCCGTAGTGTAACATCCCTTGTGTCGGATTGCCGCTGCCATCTTCAAGTTCTAACATGTGCGTCCAGTTGTTAGTCCCCTCGTTAAAGATTGCCGTCTCTGCGACTCCGTCAATAACAAAGGTGAATATCACTTCCTCATTCTTGTCGTTATAACCAACAAACACTTCATATGCCGTTGCAGCGTTAATTCTTGATGTAACATCGCGCAGGTAGGTCTTCTGACCAAAACGTTCTACCTGCTCTTGCCCGTTCGGGCTTGTCCTGACCAGCGATGCGTTCTTTCGGTCATAGTAGTACATATGTCGTGAGTTCACCATCACCGACTCTGGATTTTCTGTTCCTAAGTCTGATGGATACACATTAATAGAACCAATAGCTGACCCAGAGAAGGATAACGATACGTTACCATTAGCATCAACAGACTGTTCTCTACCCAGATAGAAAGATAACTCTTTATTGGGTGTCAACACCTTTAAGGTATTACCTATTACTCTCATGACGGTGATTTGTCCATGTTCATAGGGTACATAGCGAATGTTGGTCGATGAAATCTTATTTGTCTCGTCTATGTCTGTGTCTGCGAAGTACTTGCCTGTATAAACAATGTTGTTTTTTAGGGATAGGTCTTCATCCAGCTCAATGTATGGACGACCTAGGCTGTGTTCGTCTGATGGGAAAAAATCTGAGTAATTTTTAGATTGCGCTGTGAGAGTGGGGATAGTGCCAATGGTCTCTGGGATCTCTACTACTTTAAGTTGAACATCTACACCACTCTTTATGGTTAATCTAGACCTTTTTGGCTGATTGACGTAAAACATAAGAAAATCATCGTTCCCTGCGGTTACCGTCTCGTTAATGACCCCATCGGCAGTGTACGAATTACCAGACGGGGAAGTGGTCACTGTATGGGATAGAATAATATCCTTAATTACACCAGTGCTTCTATTTGCCTTACGAAGAAATATACTATACCCCTCGTCATAGGAGAACGAAAAGTTAAAAGTGCCTGTCACTGTTACCAACTGATCCTTTCCTGTCGTATTCTGATAAAAAGCATTAGCTAGATAAGCTGTCCCTACGAATCCTGTTACGTTTTTCACTCCTGCTCCGCTCTTTACAACATCTAGCTTTAGAGATATCCCCGTGCTACCATCGTTATCGTAGTCCCATTCAGGGTCTGAAATTAACTCCCCAGACTCATATACCTCAAACTCTACATCCCGAACGTAGGTGTCTCCAACAGATAGAGTTCCACTGGACGTTTGGACAACTCCAGCTATCACCTCATATACTTGCCCGACCTCATAAAAAATATCATCTGAAAATTCTTTTTTGGGTGTATATATCTCAAATAGAGAGGATTCCCCTATATTATTTGACTCCCAAGATACTGTGTCTACATAGATGATGTTATCATAAAGGACTCCTTGCGAGGTTCCAGTCACTTCTGGAACATAGCCTAATATCTCCGTATCCATATCGTCACTGATAAGTACACCATCTTTATCTGTTATGAAGCGAATGCGGTCTCCTTCGTTAAATGTGTATGGAGATAGTGTGGACTTAGGATTACTTGGATCTAGGGCACTTCCTCCGTCCTTATACTTGTTCATGGTGGAGATGTCAATGTATGTGTACTTCCCTTGATCGTATATGTCGTCCAATCCATATTGTACGAAGGTCGACATCGTTTTATTCCCCAAATAAACCAAGCTGACGGTTTTTGCCCATGAGGGTGCAGTTCCTGTTATAGTCCAGTCTAATACTGCCTTGGCCTCAGGGGTAGTTGCCTGCGTTTTAAATGATGTTTCGGTATAAAATGGCACATAAGCCTCTGCTCTGGCGTGTACTCCACTGGTGCGTCCATTCTCGTCTCTAAACACCAGCCCGTACTCATGAGTTGCTCCAAACTTGTGGCTGGGCTCACGCCCTGTGATGGGACTGATATCTACGGATAGGGTTAATTCTATATCGGTGGGGTGTTCCAATCCATCCTTTAGCCCTCCATATATCAGGAAGTTGTCTCTGGATATTGCTTGCGTCTCAAAGTAGTAATAGGGGTTGGCTGTATTTGCTAACACGTCTGCTTGGTCTATGCCCTCTATGTATCTTTGGTTAAAAAATCTATAGGTGTAAGTTGTGTCATCACTTATGCTTAACTCCTGCTTATCTAACGTCTCAGACATTATCCAGTCTCTGTCTTCTCCTTTCCTTGAAGCTATTAGTATTTTTGATACAGCAGAGCTTCCGGTTTTCAATGTTACGTCAATGGAATTATTGGTGAAGGTTATGTCATCATCCCCAACCGACGACGGAAGTACGGACAACGAAAATGGAGACCATGAGGATCTCTCCCCATCATTATACTCATATGAGTAACAGAATTGAAAAGTGGTGCTTCTTATATTATTTCCTTGAAAGGTAAGGTCGTTAACGGGATTTACTGTTGGTGGATAAAGTGGCGGCAGCTTGTCGATGAGAAGCTCATTGGCAGAATATCTATTCAGAGTGGTATCCTTTGATGCCGATACGATATTTAGCTTACGTGCCTTGCCAGCTCCGTCTATCCAAAACAGTAAATCATCCAACACCCCAACATGAGTGACTCTCTCAGAGTTATCAATGACGCTCGATTTAAGGATAAAAGACTCTGTGTGGGTCTTGGTGTCAAAGCTGACAATATAAAGCGTTGTAGCCCCTCTTAAAAACCCAATAATGGCGTCTCGTTTTGAATCTGCACATCCGCCTATGTAATCTACCGATTCTCCAATAGAAAGAGTATTAACTTTCAAGGTAGAAGGTATATTCTTAACTACACCTCCACCTTTATTATTGATGTCGTTTGGACGACAGTTAACCATCTTCTTATAATCTCCTTCGGACATTAGCTTGTCTGCCACATCAGAGGTCATTCGCTGGAACTGTATGATTTGCTGCTTCATTATATGCGTTTAACAGTTTGGTATAGCGTCGAGTAGTAGTTGTCCATTATCTCATCCACGGATGGTGCTGTGTAGAAGAACTGTAAATCTTCTTTTTCACGTTCAAAGGCTCTCTCCCTTTCTCTGCGTTCAGATATGGTTACCGACTGATCATATTCTACTTCACGCCAAAGCGCGTAGGCCAGTATAGCTGGTTCTGCTATTTTAGGTATTTCTACTCCCTCTGGGTTATCGGCTATTCCTGAAGAGATGTAGTGCAAGGTACATTCTGTTCCTGTGAATCCTATCATCTGTATGTATCGCTGACGCTCATTGAGATGGAATGTAACTTCATTAACCCCACCTCCCTTGCCGTACGAGTAATGATAGGTGGCTGGCACTGACTGGTTCTCTCCGTACTCAGTATCAAAAGACTCATAAACATAGGTCTTATCGCTTGACTGCACCATCAGTTTATCGCGAGTAAAGGTGAACAGGCGCCCTGCATAAGGTGTTCCTACGGATAAAAAAGACATATAATCTGCGGGCAACTGTATGCGCCCAAGTGAGTCTATGGTAAGCTTAACAACATTCTTAGCTGGAGAGGTGGATAGCGATAGGTTGGTTACTGCATCAATGACAAGCTGATATACATGGGCGTCCCTATTTTCGGGGATACGTCCTCTACTCTTTATCTTGGATACGATACGACGTATGGTGGTTGTTCCGCTTAGATCTGGCATGTCTTAACTGTTTGAGTTTATGCAAAGATACACAAAAAAAGCCACTCGGTTTGTTGAGTGGCTAATAGAAACGTAATCTTTAAAGGAAAACTCATCAATGTCATATAATGGATAACGTAGTGTATAGTTCATTTAGCAACGAACCATACACGGGCGTTACCGCCAATTAAAGCGGATTGGCGTATTTATAGCCCCTGTGTGTAACACCTGTAACATACCCCTGCTCATTCAATGTTTCTCCGACAGAGTTACCAGTAGCATACCAATGTTTGTGATGTGGCTCAAAAGCTAAAGCACCTTCTTTTACCAAATCACCTGCGCCAATAAGTTCATAACCAACTGGAACAAGTGCTTTTTCTTGATACATTTCATCTACTAATTTGTTATACTCTTGGCGCATAGCTTCTACTTTCGCCTCTAATTCCCTTACTTTTGCTGGATTTCTATACATTTCTTTGTCTTTTAGTGATTAATAACTGGCGGTAACACTATGTCATACTCCATGTTCCGCTGCGCTACATACAGCGCATACATTTGTTCATTGTGGTGCATTGCAAATAAAAGAATCTATCTGCAATCTTTGAACGTCTTATTGCTTACGAAAGAAGCAACGACACCACAACAAGTTATATAAGCAAAAAATAATACTACGTTGGTACATTTAATACCGGGTTATCCGTTTTCACTATCACAAAGCATTTACCGCTTCCGGGGTCTTTATCCGAATATAGGTAGTAGCCATTGCAGTATCTTTTAGGGTCTTTAGTCGCCAAGCATAAATCTACTCTATGTCTTGCAACTTTGTGTTCATACCAATACGTATAACCCTCGTGTTCGATGTGTTCTAAAGTTTCGCTCATTTAATCAAATTTATATGTTAATATTCCGTATTATTTTCGGCTTATATAACAAGCCCGTTAGCCACAATAAAAAATGGCTACTGTTCGAGTTCCATTAATGTGAGTTTTTTACCTGCATTTCCATCTTTGCAATCGCCCAAGCAATCAGCAATTCCATCATTAAGCCAGTAATGTATCTCAGTCATTTCTTTTCCATTATAGTAGCCTGTTCTCACGCTTGGTCTTAGTGTCGGTTTTTCTAAGTCACCGTTCCATGTCCAAGCATTTGTACCTTGCCTTGTTCCTTTAGTTATTACAGGCAATTTCATCAATCCAATTTCTTCAGTTACTTTAAATGTGAGGTAACCAACTCCGTCTATTATTTCATGTTTAGCTTTCATTTCCGCCATTTTTAAAAGTGGCTAACACAGTATATAAAATATAGGCGAGTAAGTGCTGTTTTAGCCGTTATTCCACTTAATCTACCTTTGTTGTTAGTCCGAAATGTAAGTGCTTCTATGAGCCTACATTTCATATACTCGGCACGTTATCCCAACGAATCCCTCAGTCTAACAAACCGCTTAATTAATATTTCTATGTCCTCTACGCTGCTAAAGCTCCATGGCGTCTTAGTCTCTAGCTGGTAGAATGTCCCGTCTACTCCGTCTACTGCCTTTAAACGTAGGTACTGGTCTTCTAGTGTTCCAATTTCGTCTGCATAGCCTACCTGATCATGCAGCATAGAGAAGTTGTCTATTCGCTCGCTCATCACATAAACTCCTTTACTAATCCAATATACACCAGTCGTTCGATAACATATCCGTCTGAGACGCCAACCACCCGTTTACTACCTCTCCGGTTGCGCTCCACATACACAAATAGGCTAGAAACTCAATGTCTCTGCCTTGCTCGACAAGAAATGTTTTAACCGTTTCAGGCAATGATTTCACTTTGGGAAGGAAGTCCTTGTCCAACTTGTCCGCAGGTCTTTGGAAAATAAACATTCCTTTCCCGTTCCAGCCTTTACGGCTCACTCTTTTACCTTCTTTGAGGGCTTCTAAAGCCTCTCCATAACTCAGATTGTCTACCATATTCTCTTTTGTTATTGGTGTCTTTTCGCTCATCACTTCTTGTTTTTAATGTATCCACGTATCTCGTAGTTCTGACATACCATGTAACGATTGCCGTCAAAGTGTAGATATGGCTCCATTTCTAGCCACCGTGGAACCATGTCTTTAATAAATACTGTCATCCCTGTCTCTAGATCTTCATCATCCTCTCTGTCCTCAAACTCGTATTCTGTGTTTAGTCGCCCTATAAAGGCTATTTTAGCTACGGTAGTGCGATCAATTACCTTTTCGTAAGATAGTGCCTTGACGGTTTCCTTAATGGGCTCTAAGAGGATGTTTGAGTTAAGCGGTATTACCTTGTTCCCTCTTTTAGCGACATATAGGTCTTGGTAGTGAATGAGGATGTATTTCTTTCCTTTAAAGGATAGCTTTTCTCCTGAGTGCGATGACATTCCTGTAAACCACACGGTATCTCCAACCTCAATCTCCATCTCTGTGCGCCATGCCAGCCCACTCTCCTTATCCTCTTCCCAAAACGTCAACCTTTTAGGTAACTGAGCAACTATCCCATGACGTACTGTGTACTGATGTAATATATGGGTATCATCAATGTACAGCTCAAGTCCTGATTTAGTCTTAGTAGTCTCGTAACGCAGCTGGTCTACTTCTACCAGCACCCTATTATTTAGAAGAGTACCCCCAAGCGAGGGCACTTCTTCTAATTCTAAGTTATCGTTAAATAGCTCTTGTCTATCTTCAGAAGCCATAGTAAAGTATTTCTGATCGTTTGTACTGCTTGTAGGTATTTTTCTCATCATCCGTTGGAACGCTCATGCCTGCATGCCTGAGCACTATCACGTTGTCTCCCAATGAAAACTCTTTGGATAGTCCTCTAGACGTTGCCACAATCGTTCCTGTGAAATCTGTCTCTTTCTTTGCTGTGTTGGGGATGATAATTCCTCCCTTAGTTACTTCCTCTGGCTTGTTTAGCCTGACCAGAACTTTACCCACGGATGTCTGAATCTCGTTCCCATCGTATGTTACTAAGCTCTTATTTGCCATTCTTTTTCTTTCCCCTTACTTCCAGCCACGCCACCAATGCTGACAGCGAAACTAGAAGAAGTATTGTTAAATAAAATACAATCATAACTTATTCTGTTAGTGCAAATTAAAATGGCAGATCAGAATCGTCACCGCCACCACTATCCGGCACAAACGCTGATGTTGGTGTGCCCGACGGTGCATATTCCATTGGTGGCGCCTGCTCCTCTACGACTGGGTCTACGCTAAACGCGTTTACATTCGCTGACCATCTAGTGTTTCCTTCTTTATCTGTCCATGAGCGTGAATCTACATTGCAATCCACATCCACGATCATTCCTGTTGACAGATTATCCAGCAAGTTTACCTTATCGTTAAAGCAAGTGACGCAAAGGAAGGACTGGAAGTTTCCTGTTGTCTCCTTTTCAATGATGAAATCTCGCTTGCGCCACTCTTTGCCTGAAGCTTTACCTACTCCTGATTGAATCTCTGAAATCTCTACAATCTTTCCTCTTTCTTTTAATGCCATAATAGTATTTGTTTTATTTATTTTTTATTTAAAAACTCTTCGTTTGTTCTTAATGGGTGCGTAAATAGTATCTGACATCCATTCTCTGTGTTAGTATTTCTCTCAAGAACTATTAGATATGCCCTTGAAGGGTTTAGTTCTTCAATGTTGCTCTTAAAGACTCCTCCCCTCCCCTTAAATTCTATTCCTGCAAAATCCAGCGTGTCTGTCCTGTTCGTCAGAATAACATGGTCTATGCTGACAGTTTTCATCTTCACTGCGTATTTGCGCTCGCAAAAAAAAGCCATAGCACACTTGTTGTAATGAGAAATAAGGAATTCTTGTATAGAGTCAAAGAAAGAAAGCCTCCCGTACATCTTTGTTTTCAAACTCTTCTGAGACTTTCTTTCTGGCAACTCCACTAGCCATTGATTCTCATTGCCAGCTATCAACCTTCTTTCTCCATCGTAGTCAATGACAAATGGCTTCTCCTCCAACCTAACAATATGCGACACCTCCTCATCAATGAGCTTATTGCTCTCCTCAATCGTTCTCGCTATAATCATTTAAATTTTTTTTATAGATTTGATACATACAAACATACAGCTTTTTGTTGACTCCACCAAATTGTTATAAATGTTTTATAACATGATCTCGTTTTTTCCACCAATCATTCATGTCTTTGCGACCTTCATACAGGTAGCGATGGTCTAAGAAACGTTGGCTACGGCTACGTATCATGTCCATCACTCTGTTTGCTGCATCATCATCATCCATAAGTGCGTTTACCTCTGTGTATTTGTGTATATCATCCATAATGCGGTAGATTAGCCCTAATCCGTTTAGTACTACTACTGTTCCGTTAAGGGTGTAGGTTCTAAAATATGCTAATGCACTAAGGTAATCCATGAACCCTTCTATTATCCATAGCTTGTGGTAGCCTCCGTTAAACGTTGTTACGTTTTTTGGTGTGCTGGCGTACTTCTGGAAGCTGTTGCGTAGTTCCCATCCTCCACTGTCATTCTGAAATCCCACTCCTGTGTACTTATTCTCTGGGTTGTTGCGAAAGGAGTATTGCACTTCTCGTGTATAACGTTCATAACACCACTTAGGTATCTTCCGCTCACGTAGGTATGCTAATAGACGAGAGTCTCTATACTTTTCTGATATAGAATCAATGATCAATGGTGATTCAGTAGGTGTAATCTTAGGAACTTCAAATTTCTTAATACCTGATTTTACCTTTAAGGAATTGATTGCTGCTGCTTCATCACACCCATTCATCTCCATTACTAGGTCAATGATGCTATGTGTACGCCCATCAAACCCATGATCTACCCACCTGTTTATTGTCGTTATCACATAGAAGCTAGGCTTTGTTTCGGATGGTCGCAGGGGAGAGAGGAACCAAACCCTAGCTCCTGACTCCTTCTGCGGCTTATATCCGAAGCTAGACAGAAAAGAAACAATGTCTATATTTCTTATATCGTCTAGTGTCATTATAGTGCCACCTGTGCAATCAGTGCTTTAAAGTTACGTTCCCCAATTGGGTAGATCATGACAATGTTTCTTCCCACTTCAATAGTACATCGTTCCGTGTCGATCTTTGTTAAAACCTCCATCATATAGCGACTATTCAGGGCTATGACCACCTCTTCTCCGTCATATACTGCATCTACGCTCTCGTCTGCCTCCAGCCCAAAGTCTACGAACTCCCCAAGTACGGTTAAAAGTCCCGCAGTGAACTTTAATTTAACCACCTTACTCTTACTGTTAGCAAAGACAGAGACTCGCTTCAGGGCGTCAATAAGAGCTCCTGTGTCAATGATAGTACTTGTATCTAGTGTGTCTGGAATAATTGACTTATAGTTAGGGTACTGGCCCTCTATTGTCCTTGAACGGATTGTGGTATATCCCATTCTCGCTACAATAGTTTTGTCGTTGAACATCATTGTAACGTAGGCTTCGTCCTCACTAGCTGACCCAATAATCAGGTTAGCCATCTTCGTTGGGATGATAACACCGGAATCTGATGCAACAATGGGTTCTGATGAGTAAATAGCAAGCTTTTGCTTATCTGTTGCTACAATGGACGTTCCATTCGTTGACAGGTCTAGATATACCCCACACAGCGTTGGACTATACTCGAAGTTATCAAAGGCAGCAAACAGTGTTTTTTGTACTCCGCTCACCAACACCTGCATGGGTAGTTGAAGCACGTCAGACTCGTTGACTTTATGATCTAAAGGAAAGTTCTCTGCTGACTCTACTGGAACATAGAAGTTACCGCTCTTAGACTTGATAGTCATGTGTGTATCGTTTAGCTTAAAGGTCAACATCTCATCCTTGAAGTTTCGTACCACGTCATATAACTTGTCTGCCAGCACACATGAGCTACCTGTTGTCTCCACTGATTCTGGTGTGAGCACGCTAGTGATGCTAACCTCCATATCCGACGCTGTGATGAATAACTCATCGTCTGTTAGCTCTAGCTTGAAGTTATCCAATATGGGTAGCGTTGTCTTGCTCTTAGCTATCTTAGATAGGTTGTCCAATACTGGCTTTAAATCTCTACTGCTGATTGTAAATTGCATATTATTGTTTTTCGGTGTTTAGTAACTCAATACCAAATATCTCAAGGACATCTTCTCTTGTTAGATTATAAAACTTAGCTAACATTAACACTTCTTCTAAGAAGTCTCTTCTCTTGTTCTCCTCTGTTTTACTCATAGCTTCTTCATTTGTTTTGTTTTAGTATTTTATATAAGGGTTCTTCTCCTTGAAGGATTAACTCATGGATGAAGATAAACACCGCAACTATTACTGCGATTATGAACCCTAATCCCTGCAAAAACCACAACAAGACTGTCAATAGGAATATATTTGTTTTATTCATCTTCTTCTATATGATTATAAACTACCTTCATTACCAGTGCGTTTGGGAATTCATACATACCACAAACAATAGCTGCATCTTCGAGTGAATCATACACCTTAATATATCCACTCTCATCCTTCATGTAGTCTTTAAATGAGAGGTCTCCAACAATAACGAACTTTCCTTCGACTTCACTGTTATTTGGAGAAGGTCGCTTACACAAGTCCTTTTCAGCTCTATCTGCCAAGGTTGGATCAACGTTCCATAGTGTTTCCAGCCATGCTGGTCTTTCTTCTTTATTCATGTCTTTTCTTTCTTTTAATTTAGTAGGTGTTTGCTCTGTTAGTCAGGGTGTTAGTCTGTAGTAAAAGTGTACATATATACTAGTTATGTGCAACCTTGCAATGAAACATCTCCACCACAATTTGCACAAAAACATTTTCCATTTTCTACATATAAATAATCACTATTTTCGCAATTGCAAGGCTGTCCGCTTCGCCACATAACATGCGGTTTATTGCAGTTGCCCAGCTCGTTTGAACTTTCTTTGCGCACACACTCATCTTTCATTAATTGTAATAATCTACACACTTCAACATAATGGTAGTAAGTGCCGCTTTCTGTTGGAAAACTTTTCTTTGCATTTTCAATCAGCCATTTGCCAATTGGTTCTGGAATGTCTTTTAGTTCTATTGCCATCGCACAGTATTTTAAACGTTATTTACTCGTATCAACTTAGTCGGTTGTTGAAGCGGCAACCGACAACAAACCGCCAGCCGTTAGCAACAAGCGGGTGAAGTGCTTCGATTAAGCGGACTGCAAGTTTGACCATAATTATTTTTTTGCCCTCCCACGTTGGTTTTTTCAAAACCATTTAGAAAAGAAAAAATGTGCTTAATAACTTCAACGGTCCACCCATTACCAAGCATCCTATAAATTTGAGTATCGGAAACAATCCATTCATACCATTCTGGAATAGTCTGCAACCTTGCACACTCAATCGGGGTTAATCTTCTTAGCTTATATCCATCAGTTAATAAATTATCTTTTGAAACACTTGTTAAACAGTTTGTTTTACCGTCTGTTTTTGGCTCTAAACGCTGTTCTGTTGGGCTTCCTGTTTTTCTGTCGCTTTGGTTCTCTGGGTTACGCCCTCGCATTGCAACACAAATGTAATCAGTCGTTAAGTTTTGTTTAACTTGGGCTGTTGCTGTTAAACAGCCCGCTTTTTGATTTCCATCTAATTGTTTAATTTTTGTTTCTCTCTTTAAGCTATGTTTATTAAGCCACTTTACCATTTTATCACTCAAAAAATATTTGTCCGGAACGTTCGTTTCTAAAATATCTTTGAGCAAAATACCTTTATCTTCTGGCTGTGGAATATCCGTCCACAATTCAGCAAATAAACCTACATCTTTTGTTCTTATATTACTCCAATACCAACGGTCCCTATTTTGAGCAGAAACTAAATTGCTATTAATGCGAACAGGAAACACTCCCAAATATTCGCTAATAACACGTAAATACTCTTTTTTCATATTCACGTTTTCAAGTAGAAATACTGCATTTGGGTTTATGGCTTTTATTTCTTTCCAAAGGCGTACATATTCAAAAAATAATGCACTTCGTGGGTCATCAAAGTTCAATTGTTTTCCTGCAAAGCTGAATCCCTGGCACGGGCTACCACCAATTAGCAAATCTATCTTTTCAAGGTCTTTTGCTTTTACATCGGTAACACTTCCTAATTGTATCGTATTTGGGAAATTGTGTTGTGTTTGGGTTATCGCTGGCTTATCAATTTCGGCTGCATAGTATTTGTCTATTTTAAAGCCTAATTCAATAAGGGCAATTTGTCCGCAACTCATACCGTCAAATAAACTTAATACATTCATAAAATAAATTTTTAAAATCCCCCCTCAAAAAAAAATAATTATTACGGTTGTGTTTCAAATCAGCGGTCGGAGGTTAAAGTCCGCCAGTTGCTAACACGTTGTATATGTCAGTTTTGCCAATTGGCTGTATTGCTTTTAATCGGATTACGTGCGCGGCAAAACCGAACACATACAACCATTCGTTAGCCCTCATTCTCGCTGCTCCCGCAGCTCGTTATTAGCTTCATTTAAAATTTTAAGAGCTTTTTGTAATTGAGGAATTCTCCTTAACGCAATTCGCTGACTTATTTCAAAAGCAACCTGACCAGCCTTCGTAAATGACTCAAAACCTCCTGGCAATACGGAGATTTTTTGTTCCTCACGTAATTTTGTTTCTAACATGTCTATAATGTACTTCATGGTAAAATTTTAAATTTTCACTAAAAAACATGAGGGCTAATGGTTCGCGCTTGTCTTTCCATGTCGCAAACGTCACGACACCCTAACAAGCATTAAGTTGAATTAATCCCTTACTCCTTGTCGTGCCTCCAAGGCGGAATTAACATCAACTTACCGCCCGAGCGTTATTTCAGCCTGTAATAACACCGTCTTGCACGATCTACATCTTTTTCACAATATGTTCTGATTTTATCTATTTCTCCTTTAAGGTAGTAGTCAAAGACCTCTGAACCACGCATCTCGTTTTTAGGCGTAGATATGCCCAACAGATTACACATATTCTCAAGGCTAACTCTAGGCTTCCAAACCAACCCTCCATAGAACATCTCCATAATATCCCAATCCCTACCCTTTGAATATCCGTTATCTACACGAATGATATTTGCCAACTGCTTCACGCCGAAGCGAAATGCTCGGTGTAGGATAAACGGGAGGTCAAACTGAATTACATTACATCCAACAAACCCAACCGTCTTGTAGTCTTTGATGTCATTATAGAAATCCCACAACATACGCGCTTCCTCTGCCTCAAAATACTTCTTGTTAACGGTACTGTCTAATGTTTTAATCGCTCCATCACCAATAGCATAGGAAATGCATAGTATTCGTCCCTTGTAGCTAACCAAGGATTCTGAGCGTAGCTCTTTCTCCGCCTCTTCCATTCTTTTAGCTCTTAGCTCAGCTAGCTTGCCCTCTTTCCACTTGGCTATCTTCTCTGGGTCTTTTAGTGAACCATGCTCTCCTATGTCCTCTAAGGTAGGTTCCTTGAAGGAATAGGTGTCTTGCGATGGAATTGTTTCTATGTCGATCGTCACCAATGCAAACGTGTTTTCTTTTTTGCTCATATTTTATTTGCTTAAAATTTCCACTCAAATCCCCTATGAAAACGCCTGTGCCCATTGCAGCAAAGACTTATTTTGCTACTTGAACACCCAGTCTTCCTTGCGGCATCAGAAAGTCCAAAGAAGCAATCTACAACCATTCCGTCCTTATAAGCATATACTATCTTGCTTTTCTTATTTTGCCTACCAAGAACCCCAGTCATGTGGTGATCTCTTTTCAATACTCTGTATTTATGTATATGATTTTCTCTAACAGTAACCCATTCTAGGTTTTCAGCTTTATTGTTGTCTCTCACTCCGTCTATGTGATTTACTTGTGGCTTGTCTTCTGGATTGGGAATGAAGGCCTCAGCAACCAGTCTGTGAACTAAAAAATTATATGTTCTGCCATCCATGACCGTTGACAATCCTAAATACCCATTCGTGCAACGACCATGCTTTAGTATTTTTCCGCTTTTCCTCGACCAAATATCTCCGTTGGGAAGAATTAGGAATCCTTTAAGGTAGTCAAGCTCAACACCAACGTCATATATCCATCTTTCATATACTCTGTCAGCCAGTATTGAGTCAATTGCTTCTGGGGTCGATATCAAACAATCTCTTCGAATCCCCCATGTCGATTCAATACATGATTTTATTGTTTGATCTCTAAATCCCATGTTTCTGGTTACGTCTCTCATTGATAGAAAATCCCTTCTTTTCTTTGTTCGAAAATCATACATTGAAATCCTGCGACCAACTGCTTTGTCTGTCATTGTTGCTTACTTAAAGTGTTAATATCAACCGCCAATCCGCCTTCAATAAGGTTGTAAACATCGAAATGCCATTCAAAAAGCTTTTCAAAGAGTTGGAGTTGATTGGTGTCCATTTCACTACCACTAATAAAAAAAGTAAATTCATTCCTGTTAAGATCTTTGTCGTAACTCAAAGACACACGCTCGTCAGAAGTATGCGCAATAATAGCGGCACTGTCCCCTTCATCGAGCTGCTCGTGAGTTAAAAAATAAGGAGTTGTTGCATAAATATTCTGAAACGCAATTTTAGACAACTCCACAATTGGTGTCTTCCCATCCGGCAAACATGGTTTTGTTAAATCTGATAATGGGCGAAGGATAGGCTTACATGTCTTCCAATCTAAAACTTTTCTAAGAGTAAAATCAAATGGTGATATTTCTCCAATATTTTCAATTATATTTTCAACTCCTTCTTTTATTGGAAAATTTCCTTTTAGTTGGTATTTCAACCCATACGGCAAATAACAAGCAAGGTGTTTTAATTCTAGTGTTTTCATTTTCTTTTAATTTTAACCTTAGCAAATATAGCCCTATTATTCGATATACACAAGCAAAATAGTGTGTTTAAGAACATACTAGAATGGAAGATTGTAGTCTTCTGGAAGCTTGTTTCTAGGGCTCATTTCAAAACAGACATTGTTATGAAGTATGTCGTCCATGTGCTTCTTTACTCCATGTAGTGCGTATCTTAGTTTAGCCTCCCAAATCTCAATATCATCCTGAACAATCACGTCAACTCCGTGTATCTTGCGAACTACTCCATGAGCGTTTGCGTTCCTTATAACATCATATTTCTCTCCATAAATTCCGGTGCATGAGGCTATGGAGTCCCTTGAAGAAAAGTGTTTTGTTTTAGCCATTCCCTGCAACTTTTCTAGAACAGCATTAGTGTCCTCTTCCGTTGTAACTATGTCGATGTCGCTTATCGGTCTGTTGATGTTGTACCCATGCGCTTTAAGTGCGTATGACCCGCCGATTATAAACCCATCATCATTAAAAGCTTTTAGGTTCTTGACAAGTTGTTCTTGCGAGACGCCATTTAACAACTCTTCTTTTGTTAGCTCTCTAATGATCTTCAGTTTATTTGTTGCAGACTTGTCTACGCCCTCTTCAACATCCCCCAAAACCTCAACCACGCAGAACCTGTTTTTACCATTATTTGGATAGTATTTAAACACGTCCTTAATAATATCGCAATAGTGCATTCCAGCACCACATATCCTTGGTTTTACGTCTTCGCTTTGAATTTGTCCAATGCGATATTGCAGTCCTCTGCACTTAAGCTCTGAATTGAATCCTTTAACTCCTAGTTTTACGTTCATCTTCTTTTTATTTTAATTACGATAACAAATGTATATGAAATGTCACAATAAAACAAGAAAAACAAACATGTTTTTTAACATATTCGTGTCCTAAAAGTTTGATTATTAGGGATATTATTCGTAAATTGCATTAGCAAAAATCAATAAATACTATGGCTGATAATTTAAAAGAAGTGGCAGATGCCATCCGATTTAGAGGTGTGACCGAGTCACAAGTCAGAGAGATGGTGCAAAAAGTGTATGGGATGGGATGGAGTCGTGGTGCTGCATCTCAGCGCAAAGTAACTAACCGAATTAAATGGAGATATGGAGTATTGCTAAAATGGATGCATACTCAGCTATCTTTGTTTTCTATATATACAAGACGTAGAGAGTATAAGGAGATTGTTAATGGCCTTCTGGATATTAAGGATGAGTTTCTGTATGAGAACAATCTTAATAGCTCTTATTCTCCTGTAAAATATGAGGTTGATGTTTTGGGTGAGCCGTTCGAGATTGATCTGGACAAGGAGATGACCTATCTCTTACAGGACATCGTAGGCAGATTCATAGCAGAAGAAGACGAAAAGCAATCATTACAAGAAAACAAAAACAACTAAATCAATAATACATGAGTAGAATAAACAAAGAAAGCCTAGATACACTTCTTGGCTATGGAAAAAAGCTGTCAAGAAGTGAGATCATGTCAATCTTAAACATATCAGACGGTGAGGCTAGAACCTATTCAGGCATCTTAGAGAATACTGACATCTTAACAGAAGTGTTGCTATCAATGGCTGATGGTGACCCAGAGGTATTGGAGCAGAACGTTAAGTTGGCAAAGCAGAAACAGAAGATGCAAGACCTAAATAGGGTTGAGAGGAAGTCATTCAGGGAATACGCACGAGTAGAGAATGCAGTATCTGAATACGCTAAGGCTCTATGTTCTGTATTCGATGCCAACCCTTACAAAACAGAGGGTAATGCTCACTCTCCATCATCTTCTGCTGTTGGGGTGATCCAGTTATCAGATCTTCACTTCAATGAACTCATCGATATCAGGTCAAATAAGTACGACTTCACAGTGGCGTCTAAGCGCATTTATAAGCTCATATCTGAGTCTAAGAGGTACTTTGCTATACATGGGATAAAAGACGTATTTGTGTTGATGAGTGGCGACCTTATGAACAGCGACCGTAGACTGGATGAGTTAGTGGCTATGGCAACTAATCGTAGTAAGGCTACGTTCATTGGAGTACAGGTCATCGAGAACGCTCTCGTTGACCTCAACAGGGATTTTAATGTGTATGTGGCTGGCGTGTGTGGCAATGAGTCCAGAATCAGTAAGGACTACAACTGGAACAAGGAAATAGTATCTGACAACTATGACTTCACCATCTTCAATATTCTTCGCTACAAGCTTAAGTCAACAGTGGGCATCACGTTCCTTGGATTGTCTGATAAGCACGAGGAGGTTGTCTGCATCGCTGGAAAGAACTTCTTAGTGATACATGGTCACCAGATTGGGAAAGATGTGTCTAAGGATTTGTCTAAACTTGTGAGAAAATATGCGCAATCAGACGTGGACATAGACTTTACTATATGGGGGCACTTACATGAAGCAATGATCTCTGACTCTTATGCTAGGAGTTCGGCTATGTGTGGGTCTAATAGCTACTCTGAGGATGCTCTGCTACTTATTGGTAGAGCTAGTCAAAACATCTACATTGTGTTTGAGGCTGATCGTATTGATGCAATTAAGGTAGATCTTCAAGATACATCAGGCTATGATGGATATGACACCAAGGATTGGCAGGATGCTTATAATCCAAAGTCTGTGGATAAGGTTCGTCGGTCGGAGACAGTACTTCGGATAACTATCTAGACTATGATTAAGACGCTACGATCTAAGATTAAGTTGATGTATAGTGTTCTTACCTGCAAGGGATGTGTTGTGGTTTATTCGTCTCAGAGTGAGGCTTCTTTTCAAATCCATAGCATTCCTTTACGGGAAGTACCACTAATGTTAGACCACACAGCAGACCTAGTAGAATACATAATAGCCCAGCGAGACTCAGACTAATTGGGAGAACAGATGATTAGAAATATAAATAGAAACTAAAGATGGCGCAAGCACGGAGATACAACACAGGAAAACTAAAGTACGGATTAATACCAAATACTGCTTTAAAGGAAATAGCTAAGGTCTATACCCTAGGAGCACACAAATACACTATCTATGGTGATGCTAATGGCAATGAAATACTTGGTAAGGACATCTCTCTTGAAGAAGCATCCAAGTACGAGGTGCTGGACTCAGGAGATAACAACTGGAGAAAGGGTCAGTCTTGGACTGGTGTAATGGAGAGTGTTAAGCGTCACATCCAAGCATGGGAGGATGGGGAGGACTATGACGAGCTGACTACTTTGCATTTAGCTAACGCATCCTTTGGGCTTAATCAGTTGTTGGACTACTACTCCACTCATCCAGAACTTGACGACAGGCAGAACGCCTACTTCGACAAAAGAGTAGCCTTGGACGTCGATGGTGTGATTTGTAACTTTGAGAAAGCTTTCTGTGAACGAATGGGTATTGAGTCTAGGAATAACCATTGGCACTTCACCTATTTATGGAAAAAGCATAGAGATGAGATTGCCAACGATAGAGACTTCTGGCTTAATATGGAACCTCTAATACAGGGCAATGAGCTGCCATTCGAGCCTGTTGCTTATGTGACAAACAGAGGCATACCTGTGGAGTGGACAATGGAGTGGCTCGAGCTGAATAATTTTCCCTGTGAACCAGTGTATAGGTCGAAGGACTCAAAGGTAGATGTGTTGAAAAACATAGGGGTGGATTTGTTTGTTGAAGACTCTTATCGTAACTTCGTAGACTTAAACAACAATGGTGTGTTCTGTTATTTGCTTGATCGTCCATACAATCAGAAGTTCGACGTGGGACATCGCAGGATTCATCACCTAAACGAAATAGTAAAACGATAAAATTATGGAAGAAAAGAAAAAAGAGGTATTAGTTTTGTGCTCACAAGATGGAGATTGGGAGGGTCTTTTCATCGACGGAACATTAATTGACGAAGGTCATACTCTTGGAGAGGGTAACGCTAGAAAGTATTGGGTTTCTATGGCTAACGAGCATGGCTTTAGTGCTGAGGACATAAAGGAGCTTACAGTATCAAATGAACTGGATAACTATCTTTGTTTACGGGGGTGCTTCCCAGTGACCCTTTCAGAAATAGATAATCCGTACTAAACGATGAAGAAGCCAACAATTTATTCGGAAGAAAAGAAAAAAGATGTTATCCCTATTGCCAGAGGCAAGGTTGTGTGGGTAGATGCCAATACAGCACCATCAGAGGTCGTAGAATCGAATATCTTCTCTAGCGAGGGTGTTTGTACCGCTAGACTACTTAAAGCTAAATACGAGCTTAAAACATACCTTGAAGAGAAAGGTTTTGTTTTCTTTGATGAAGCAGAGACTGTATATCGGTATAAGCTTAATAGGTTAGGTCGACTAATAGAGTTTGGTATTAACTATGCGGGTATTAAATAATATGAGCACATTTGTAGTAGTAGACGTAGAAAGCGATGGCGAATACCCTGATACTCTTACTGGGTATTCAATGGTATGTTTCGGAGCGGTAGTAGTTGAGAAGGGATTGTCAAAAACATTCTTTGGTAAGACTAAGCCTATATCTGGTAATTTCAAGCCGGAGGCTCTTGCTATATCTGGATATTCAAGAGAGGAACATGAATCTTTTGACGACCCTAGAGCTGTTATGATTTCCTTTAAAGATTGGCTATCTGAGAATGTGGCAGGGAAACCTGTGTTCATATCTGACAACATAGCATACGACTGGTCTTTTATAAACTGGTATTTTCACAAGTTCATAGGGCATAATCCATTTGGATATTCAGGTAGACGAATAGGCGACTTGTGGTGTGGGTTTAACAATGATCTATACCTCCGATGGAAATGGATGCGTGAAACTAAGCATACTCACAATCCAGTAGATGATGCTTTGGGCAACGCAGAGGCAATGATTAAGATGCAGGATAGGGGACTTAAACTTGGAATAAAGTAAGCAGCTATAAGCGAAAACAGATATTATTTACTTTGTAGTTTAACTGTCAGGTCTATCCTTACATAAACGATACGAAAAACAGTTATTACACACGAAATTTAATTACAAACAGACATGAAAAGAGAAAAAGAGTTAGCATTAACACTAGCAGTAAGGCTAGTAGAACAAGACAAGACCATCACGTGCTCCTCTAAGATGGCTAACGCCTCAGTAAAGGTAGCCAAAATACTAGAGCAATACTTAAAGGAAGATACCTCTGAGTGTTATAAGAATCCATACGAACAAGTATTCATGGGAGGTGATACTACTGGAGACGTTCCAAAAGACTTCACCTACACCACATGTAAGGCATGTGGGGACTAGCAATCATCAATTCGCGAATCACGAATAGCCAGCAATTAGTTTTGTTGGCTATTTTTTTGTATCTTTGTTTTGTCATGTTCGGTAAAGCCTCTTCACTGCATGTGAACGTAACCGTACTTTAGATTGGTTATACGCTTGCCGAAAATGCGGAAGATAATCTGCTTCGGGGTTTAAGGTAAAGGTGCAACCCTGCGGCTGACAACGGAAACTGTCGTTAAACGAAAAACCTCAAGCACACACAGCACGGTCGCAGAAGCCGTGCTGTTTTAGTTGCATAGAATTTGCACAATAATATAGCTTGTGAAATCGTGCAAAATTTGTATTAGTGAAAGAAATTTATTATAGCAGTTGCATAATTCAAATATTCTTTTTATCTTTGTCTTCTTAACGTATTAAAGTAGATGCACCGAAAAATCTTCAAAAATATTAGCGCCCACGCAAACCCAACGTTCTTTTCAATGTTCGGTGCATTGATGGGTGTGGGCGCTTTTTTCTTTCCTTATAAAAACACTTCTTAATATTAGCCCATAGGTCAGCTCAGTTATGGGACGCTCTGAGTATAATAAGCACCCTTAGGATCGATCAAAGATTAGTCTTTTAAGACAGTTTTGCAGTTAAATGTTGTAAATGGGCTTTTAAAAAATTTGCTACCCGACAACAGCCTAGTGGACGATGCGGTGACGTGACGGAGTATGTGGTCTTGCAGATTTCTATCTTTCCTTCGGGGGGAGGGGGGGTAGAAATTTGCTTTTTACAGACCAGTAAACTCAACAGCTCAGTTCAAGAGTATGTGAACTCTGTCACTGATTATTATTTACGTATTATTTTACTACTATTCTTTAAAGGAAAAATTATGAGAAAAAATAGAAACAAAAAGAAAGACAGAAAATATCGGATGAACAGAAACCGAGAGATATGGGATTCTTCTGACATCGAGAAAAAGGTATTTCTTTCAAGGGTTATTGACGAAAAGAGAAACGTCGTCTTCTTGTGTAAAGAAAAGCTAATAGAAGCTGGAATCTCTGAGATTGATGGTATAGTTACTGATGCAGCCTCAACTTGTTCTTCGTTCGATAAGTATCAGGAGGTCTTTGGCACAGACCCCATTGTTGATTATTTTGAAAAAAGATATGAGAAGAGAAACGAAATTGAAGCTCTAATTAAAAAAAGTACGACAGACGGCAAGTCATACGTTTATTTCTTCATTAACAGTAAAAACAAGTACTGCAAGATAGGATACAGCAAAAATCCAGTACTTAGGCTGAAAGAAGTTCAGGTTGGATGTCCAGTTGAATTAATGATAGCTGGAATAATTGAAGGGGACAAACACTCTGAGAAGGATATTCATGATGTGTTTGGACGATATAGAACACATGGAGAGTGGTTTCAGCTCAGAGGAGACTTAAAGAAATTCATCGTGGATCAGTTCTATTGTTAATTCTTTAAAGGAAAACATGTTCTAAAACACATCAATATTCTTGCTAGACTAATTTAATTGATGTATATTTGCGCAAACTAAAAAGAAAAGAGTATGCAGTTTTTAAAGTATCAACATGTAGAAAGATTTGGAACCTCTGAGACAAATGGAATAGAAAACGGCATGTGCTATGTATTTCCAAAAATAGATGGAACCAATGCACAATTATGGATGAATGGAGGATTGAGGGCTGGTAGCAGAAATAGGGAGTTATCTCTGGACAACGACAATGCAGGATTTTTCAACTGGGCATCTAAGCAGTTGAAAATCTTTAATTTCTTTCACGCATATCCTAGACTCAGACTTTATGGGGAATGGCTTGTTCCGCATACTTTAAAAACATATAAAAAAGATGCTTGGAATAATTTTTATGTGTTTGATGTAATGGATGGAGACAGATATTTGCCATACGAAGAATACAAAGAGTTACTTGATAGATATGAAATTGAATATATTCCACCTATTTGTAAAGTAGAAAATCCAACATATGAAAGATTGGTTAATCAACTCGAAAAGAACGGGTATTTGATAGAGGACGGAGAGGGAGTAGGTGAGGGCGTTGTTGTTAAGAATTATGAATACACAAATAAGTACGGGCGCAAGACTTGGGCTAAGATAGTTAGAAACGACTTTAAGGCAAAACATGCGAAGTGCTCTGTACCCGAATTAAAGGAAAATAAGATTATCGAAGAGGAAATTGTAAGCAAATATGTAACAGAAGCGTTAGTTAAAAAGGAGTTTGCAAAGATAGAAAACGAGCAGGGATGGAGTAGCAAATTTATACCAAGGCTTTTAAATACAGTATTCTACTGTCTAGTTAAAGAGGAATGCTGGAACTTCGTAAAAGACTTCAAAAACCCAACGGTTGATTTCAAGAGGCTTCATTATTTTACAATTAACAAAATTAAAGAAATAATGCCAAACTTATTCTAGCACGGCTAATCTTTCAAGGAAAACACTCCTACCTAAAAATTGTCTATATTTGTGTTCATCAGTAACAACTAAAGACAAGTAGAATATGAAAAGCATTATAGGAAAACACATGAGCGACTACATGAAAAAGCGCAAGAAAGGTAAGAAAGCAAAAAAGATGAAAGAGGAGAAGAGCTACCACAACAAGTAAATAGTAACGGATGACAAACGGAGACCTATATAACCTCTTTCTCTTTTTAGCCAATAAGCAGCAGTTATCTGGATATTTAAGTATTCCAGACTTTGCCTTGGAGCTAAAATCCAAGAACATACTTCTCTTAAGGGAAAGATTAGGGTTAAGTAACGACTACGGAGTAGGTCAGCCACTGTCACGTCAGCAGAAAGGACAATCAACGCTGCTGGACGACCAGACACGCATCTTCAAGAAGAAAGGTAGTGTTACATTCTCCGGTGGAGTAGCAACGCTTCCTAGCGACTATTTCCGTTACGATTCGATACTTATTGACGGAGCCTATGATGGAGTGGACATCCTGTTTGGATCAGAGCTTGGGACAGTCCTTAATTCAAGCATCGACTACCCAACAGAAGAGTTTCCATATGCTACGTTCTACCAAGACAAGATGGAGATATACCCATCGACAATATCAGCAGGAACCCTGTACTACTACCGGATGCCAGCAACGCCAGTCTTTGACTACTATATTGACGAAGCCGGAGAGATACAGTATTTAGCAGTAGGACAAAGCTATACTTTACAGGCAGGAGAAACATACAGTGATGGAACAACATCAGGAACCAAAACTTCGATAAGTGTAGAATTGGAGTGGGATGATGACAACAAGCTGGACATCCTCTATATGATAGCCTCAGATGCAGGAATCAATTTGATGCGCCAAGACGTGACACAATATGCGATGTTAAAGAAAAACGAGGGTAAATAGATGAAAAAATGCAAGGTATGTGGAGATGAGACAGAGGTTGTGTTTAACATCGACTTCAAAGCGACGCCAATCTGTGAGAGCTGTGCTACTAGAATTTTCCTTCAACAAGCAGAGTGGTATGCACGAACTGCAAACAGGACGATTAAAGAAATTGTTAAATGAAAAAGAGACAGCTAACAGAACTCATACGTCGCAGTGCTATTAAAAACGGAGTAGGAACCGCTGACGATATTGGACGTATTTCACTTCGTCAAATGGAACTGGAGATAGACAAAGTTTACGCAGATGCGGTAGCCTTGGTTGTCAGAGACGGACAATCTCTTGACTACTGCACCAAGACCTATAACGACGTGGATATTGCCTTAGATCGCACCGAAAACGTCTATTATTCATCCCTGCCAGCAGTAGTATTACAGCTACCACAGAATAAAGGAGTAAGGCAGATCAAGGGAACAGGCACAAGCCGCAAGTTCTATCCTGTAACCTATGAGGATGTAGATACCTTTGAAGATATGGATATAGCCACCCACTACGATAGGACACTGTATACACTCAGCGGCAATGACAAGGTTATCTATAAGAACTACTCATATGACCAGCATAACATTAGGAGTGTGACTATGAAGCTTATTGTAAGGTTTACGGAATTTGGGTGGGATGAAGAAATCAGCATACCATCAGGTAAGTCCGTAGAATTTGCCGACATAGTAGCAAAGGTAATCTTTCAAGGGAAAAAGTTTCTAGACACCAGTTCCGACGGACAGAGCACCTAAACTCCCATCCATATATGTTATAAAGCATCACTAATAATTTGGTGGTGCTATTTTTTTGTTGTAGATTTGTGTAGGTTGAATTAAAAAGAAAAGACAAATGATTAAAAGTAGCGTTGAAAAAATATCAGACATCATTGGGTTTGAAATTGGAACATCCGACGATGAGACACAAGCAAAGTTGTTAAACTCGTTTTGTAAGGGGCTTAATAACTCAATTCCGTTTACCAACGACTTAGATATGCAGTTGTGCTATATAGCAGACAAACTAGACAGTAATGCCGAAAAGACCCTTGAAAGGTTAGGTGAGTTCATTAAGGTAAAGAACGAAAGCAGAAAGTGATGAGACAAAAGGCAGTACAATTTTTTGACGAAACTGAAGCCATAAGTGCCAGTAAGTTACCAAAGGAGCGCAGGAGATTCACATATTGGGACTTGATAGCCTTTGCAGCATTATTTGCCAAAGAACAGCAGACTAAATCCTTACAGGAATTTAACAACTACTTATTAGACTTATACGCAGACAGAGACTCTTACAGTAGGGGTAAGTTACTAGACTTAGCCAGAGACAAGGCAGAGGAGCTGTTTGGAGGGGAGTAGGGCTAACGTTGAATGTTTGTGGCGTTTTTTCCAGCTACTTCGATTGAAATACGGACTTAAAAAAAAATTAAAGAAGGGAGGGATTTTAAAAATATTTTGTTGTGCATAATGGTTGCACACATTAAATATATCTTTGAAGTATAATTAAAAACGAAACACTATGACAATTGAAGAGGTAAAAGACGCACAAGACATTATCATTAACAAACTAATGGGTATTCGTGGATTATTAGACATACTTCCGCACTCATTTGAACAAAATGGATATGACATTAATGCCAAAGTTGTAGTCCACTGTGATGAAACCATAAAAGAAATGGTTGATAAAGGACAAAAGCGAATAAAAGAAATAGGTGAATATTTGCATAGTTTAAAAGCAACAGAATAAATAACAACATTATGACAGCAAGTGAAAAAATACACGAATTAGCGACAAAAACAGGTTTGAGGTTTGATTTGGAATCAGCTTTTACTGCTGGTAAAACAAATGGCATGGTTTTAATGGGGACATGGTTAAGCATGATTGATACTGAAAATTATCAAACCCTTAGAAGTATTTGTAAAATTACAGACGGGAGTTATTCATTAAATTCATTGGCAGATGCCATAATTAAAAATAAAATAATAAAATTAGCATGAAACATTTTAGCGTACAAAAAACAAATGGATGGTGTTCCGTTCACACATTAGCAAACGTGTTTAGAGATAATGATTTTTTCAAGTATCTCGATAATCCAAAGTATAAACGTGGTACATATATTCACGATAACGAAATACTTAAAGAACTTGGATTTGATGTATTTCTAACACCTTTCATTAATATGCCACAAAATTGGGGAGGAATTGATAAAGGTTTTGTTATTAGTATTTTGACTAATAAAACATTTTTTGATTTCGCGCAATTTACGGAAGGTAGAAAAGACCATGTGTTTGTATACTTTTTAACGGTAAAAGTAAAAGCCGAACACGATGATATGCACTCTGTTGCTGTAATAAGACATGGAGACAGGTATATTTTTAGCGACCCAAATTTTGATGAATACATTGAACTTGCTAATATTTGGGACTTATTTGATTATTTTGAATATTGCAATTCAGTTGAAACATTAGGAATAATGTTAGAAAACGATATTCATCTTGCTGCACTTCTTTATGAAAGTTTGGGATTTGGTGAGATTTTTGACAATGAACGACCCGTTGATTATAAATCAATAGTTGCAAATTAGAATATTAGCCGGGCAATTTTTCCAGAAAGATAGTTGCAACAGCCATGCTTCGCTCTATTTCCTTAAAGTTTTGAAAAAAAATAGGCGCGTAGGCTTTTAATTTTTTTCTTATTACGCACAATAGTTGATTAAATGAAAGTAAAATGCCATAAACATATTGTTAGCTGCTGGCCGTTCCAATTTTTGAAACTGAACGGTCAAAAATCAGCTATAAATTTCATTTTACGGCTTGCAGCTAACGCCCGTGTATGTTTTGTCCGACGTTTAGGAGGATGAAATATCACACTACGTTAGCGCAGCAAGCTAAGCAATCAATAAAATTCCATATCTTTGCTTTGTTAACATTAAATCTTGAAAGATAATGGGATTGTTTAAAGGAGAAATCAAAAAGATCAATCGTGATACCTTAGCCACTACTAAGTATCGTTTGTTTAATACAAACAGGATTGGTGAACTGAAAGCTGATGGAACAGACTCAGTTCTAAAATACACAAAGAACTTTTTAGACCGCAGAGAATCAGCGGACGAGTACAAACTGGAAGAAACTTATGCAGCCGTAGAAGGCTTTTGGGGCGGTGATGACCAAGAGTTAAAGCTTAGTGTATTAAAGAAAAAGATTGACGCTAAAACTATCGACTATGTGGACACCATCACCATTGGAACAGACAAGGTAGGTTTTGGATGGGCAGACCCAGATGACGCCACTAAATCATGGATTGAAGTTTACCCCAATGCCTTTAAGAAAGTACTTTATCAGATAGACCTATCTATTGACCAGTTGAACGGCACGGCCAACATCCTTACATTCCAGTTCTTAGATGCAGACAACGCAGCTCTTAGTGCCGATGCAGTAGGAATCATCGATTATGCAGCTAAAACTATCGCTGTTGAAGTTCCAAATGGAACGACAGTAACTGCCCTTGTTGCTGATTTCACGTTGAGCAGTGGTGCTATCGCCCTGATTTCTACCACAGAACAGGTCAGCGGGACTACGACCAATGACTTCACCAATCCTGTGACTTTCACGATCAATGGGGCTAATGGTGAAACCAATGACTTCGTAATAACTGTAACTATTGCGGCATAGCAATCAATTTTTTCATATTTTCTTTTTATTTTAACTACCTGAGGGGTTGATTAAGTTCAGTCCCTCTTTTTTACGTCCACCCAGCTGCAAGTAAAGGCTTCGTAAACATTTAGTATCTTTGTGTTTACAAGCGAACATCTATGAAGCTACAAGATTTAGACCTATCAAAATGCCTCTACGACCCACGCAAGACGACGTTATTGAACGACGTCAAGCACATCCCTGAGTTTAACGTAGAGATATCCTATAGACCTTCAAGGAAAGGATTACTAACCTACATCATACTCATGTATGACCACCAATCCCCATTATGGAGAGAGGTGCGTAGCCTACCCGCACGAAAGGGAGTAGCTATGGAGTTAGCCGGATTCAAGACAGACAAGAACGGCAGGTTTGAGAAATACATAGAAATGGTACTTGAAGGCAGACAGCAGCCAGTGAATGCCATGATAGTAAAATATCTATCTCTGCTTAATTCACCCAAGTGGAGCCAGCTCATAGCCTTTGAGAACATATACTACATGGAGCTTGCTAAGGTACAGAACGGAGTATATGGCAAAACAGTAGACATCATTAAGAGCTTAGACTCACTATCCACCTCCATTGAAAAGCTAACAGAAGAAATCGTTGGAGGTAAGGGAGAATCTGAGCCAGTACTAGCAGCCATCTACAAAGAGGTTACCAAGGGATTGAATGTAAGCGTAGAGAAAGTAGCCACTTATATCATGGAGAGCGGAGATGTACCCGAAGACTGGAACCCTTACTCAGAGAAAGACAAAGACGGAGAGATAACAGAAAAATATGAAGTAGACAAGCTCAAGTATGTCGGAGACCACTAAATACATAGACCAATATGTAGCTCCAGATAGCTCAGTGCTGTATCACGACGATGACCCAGCGTTGACGCCTATACGCCTGTCTCTACCCAAGCCACCACCCATCCACAAGATAGCAGGCTATGGTCTGCCAGCCAAAGACCAAAGGTTTAAGCGTAGAGAATACCCAGCTAAGCTAAAAAGACTAGAAGAGTTATCCTTACAGGAAGTAAACGAAAAAGCAGAGAAAGATAAATCTTTTAGAGCAACTGTATATAAAGTCCAGAGAGTGTTCTGGGACACCCTAGACCGTAAGAGAGATTACTACGAAGAAGAAATAAAGTGGATGAAAGAAACATGGTGGCATGTAATTAATGGCTATTGGTTCTTCAATAACGGAAAACCAACCTACATTACAGGATGGCACTACTTCTACTTAAACTTTTGGAGTATTGACGGGCAATTCCATCCAGACTATCGCGATAGAGACCGAAAAGAATTTCTATTCTTCCACTACTCCTACGCCACAAAAGAAACATTTGCCAAGCTAGATAAAAATGGCATAGCCATATCAGAGCCCGATGGAACCTATGAAATGATAGAAATGGGGAACCGCACCTGCTATGGAGTGGGGCAGAACAAGAACAGACGATCAGGAAACACCAACAAAGGACTATCCATCGTTTACCTCATGACCATAACACACAGAGGAACCGACGGAGGAGGTATTATGTCCATGTCAGGGGATAGCTCAGAGGAGCATATGAAGCAGAAAATGCTTCCTGCATGGCGTAAGATGCCCATGATCGTAAAACCCATCACATCGTCCAATACAGACCCCAAATCAATCATACACAAAGCCCCACGTACAGAGATGGGGATAGATTCGCTGGAAAACAAGATAACCTCAGCAGCCACAGCAGAATCTAACTTCTATGATGGCAAGAAGCTATGGGTTATATTGATTGATGAGTCTGGTAAAGCTAAAAACCTAGATGTGAGGGAGCGACATGGAGTGTTGCAGCACTGTCTGTCTCAGGGTAATGGAACGCTCATCCACGGATGGGAATATCAGCCATCCACGGCAGAAGAGATGGCAAAGGGAGGTAAAGCCTATAAAGGACTATTAGACGACAGTAACTTTTACAGGAGAAACGAAATAACAGGACAAACACGATCAGGGCTATTCCGCTTGTTCATGCCAGCAGATGAAGCTCTAGATGGATTCATAGACGAATACGGCATGAGCGTAAGAGGAGCTAACCCTACGCCAGAGCAGAAGAAGATGGGATTTAAGGCTACCGCTACCCAGATGCTGCTATCCGAACGAGAGCAGCTGATGAGGGACAGCAAGACAGACCCAGAAGCACTTGTTACCTATCGGTTAAAGAAGAAGCAGTTCCCATTGTGGTATGACGATAGTTGGATTGGTACGGCAGGAGACATAGGCTTTGACGTAGAGATTCTAGACAAGCGACTGGCAGAGCTGTCGCGTATGGGAAACCCTACTCAAAGAGGAAATTACGAGTGGGTAGGCACACCATTAAAGAGTGCTGTAAAGTGGGTTCCAGACCCTGTAAATGGGAAGTGGAACGTATCTAAGCTGTTATCTGATTCAGAGGCTAACCAGAAGTTCAGAGACACATATTGGGATGGAGAGTCAGAGATTGACACCTTCCGACCAAAGAGTCCAGACAGGTTTACCTGCGGAGCTGACCCCTTTAACTTCAAAACAGAAGCACAAGCACGTATCAGCAACGGGAAGACCAACTCGTCCAAGGGCAGACTCTCTGATGGAGGGATAACCGTCAAGTGGCACAGGGACCTAAATATAGACCCAGAAGACAAACCTTTAAAGGAATGGGAAAGTAATCGTTACGTATGTACCTATCGTTACAGAGAGTCAGATAACATTAAATATGCAGAAGACGTACTAAAAACCTGTATTTACTACGGAGCCATGTGTTTCCCAGAAGTAAACATACGAGTGGTATGGGAGAAGTTCCACGAGTGGGGCTATGACGGATACCTAAAGTATGCAGTAGACCTCAATGGGAAAGTAAAAGAGTACCCTGGGGTGCAATCACTAGAACGCTCCAAACAAGAAGGTTTTGGGGAACTACGAGACCACATCTCTTTACATGGACACCGAGAGATGCACGAAGACCTACTCACAGAGTGGAAGAACATAAAAGGGACGGAGGAGATGACTAAATATGACCTCTTGGCAGCGTCTATGTGTGCTGAGCTTGGAGCCAAGTCAGAATACTCAAAATGGATAGCAGAAGAGAACGAAATTGATTATGACATATCACAAGGAATAATAACATCATGGTAAAAAAGGCAACAGACATAACAGAGGGCTATGACAAGGAAGGTAAATACATGAACCCAAGACGTGATGGGAAACCTATGACTAGGGGATATGTCCTTGAGAAAGCACAGTACATCTTCTCTAACTACGTGAGAGGCATTGACGCCACATCCTACAAGTCCAGAGGCACCTATGAAGAGTACAGACGCTATGGTGCAGGGCGTCAGAGTGAGAACAAGTACAAGCCATACATGATAGGTTCGGATTCGCTCAACGGAAGTGGAGGCACCTTTAATGCCCAAGGTATCGACATAGGTGGTAGCAATAGCAAGTTTGACTCTAAGGAGTGGGCGCGTAAGGCGATGGGTCACATCAATTGGAAAGTCATGTCGCCCATGCCTAAGATCAAGAACAAGATACACGCATCCTTTCAAGGAAATCTCTATGATATAAACATAGAATGTGTAGACGAAAACTCAATCAATGAACAATACAACAAAAAGTGGCAAGCATGGGTAGACTCACAGGCAGAGTTCATATCCTTCATGAAAGAACTATCCAACGTAGCCGGAGTACCCTACCAAGAGCCAGACAAGAAAATAAACACCATTGAAGAATTAGAGCTGCACGAAGCTAATGGAGGATTCAAGCTAAACTATGCCAAAGAGGGAGAGAAAGTCATTAAAGACGCATGGGCTATCTCAAACCAAGACGAGATAGACCGCAAGATCATTGACGACCTCATAGACATCAATATAGGAGCATACAGGGTTTATTATGACCGAGAGGTCGGTAAGGAAATGATTAAATACGTAGACCCAGCATACGCAGGCATACAGTACTCAAAACACAACGATTTCCGAGACTCTACCTACGCCTACGAGCTAACATTCATTCCAGCTCACAAACTACAATCCTTTGGTGTAGACCTTGAAAAGGTACCTACGGTCGCCCAGCGCTATGCAGGACTGTTCGGGAACCCAGAGTGGGACGAAGAATATGAGCAGCAGACCAATATAGAAACAGACCTGCGCTGTGGTTTTTTTAAAGTACCAGTGCTGGATATAGAATGGATAGATGTTGACGTAGACAAAAAGGTCAAGTACAGAACAAGACTAGGCAAAGAGCAGGTACGGGATTATGAAGATGGAGAGAAGCTGTCTGCTAATAAGCAATATATTGAAACTAAGATACCTAAAGTATATCAATGCAAGTGGGTAGTGGACTCAGAGATTGTTTATGATTGGGGGCTAAAGCCCAACCAGCCACGCAGAGAGAAAAACCAATCAGTACTATCATTTCATTTCATTAAAGGAAAAACAAGTCAATCACTCACAGAGCAGCTAATACCAGTGCTTGATGACTTCCAACTGACATGGATTAAGTTCCAAGACGCCAAAGCCTCAGCCGCTAAAGCCGGATATGCTATTGAGTGGGATTCACTAATGGGGATGAGCATGGGAGGCGACAAGCTTAACCCACTAGACATGCTTACCGTACATAGAGTGTCAGGCAATATGTTCTACCGTCGTAACAGCAGACATGGAGTAAGTCAAGCCAAGCCTATTGAATACATGCCTAATGGAATGGGAACAGCCATTCAGGACTTAGTATTAGCGCTGGACACTAATGCACGATTAATTGAGGAGATTACAGGTATTAACCCAGTATCCCTTGGAGCCACAGCAGACCCCGACGCAGGGAAAGCAGTGACACAAATGTCCGTAGCCGCCTCAGCAGCGCCCATCAAAAACATCTTTGACCAAATCTTTATACTTAAAGGACATACCTCGCTAGACCTACTCATGAGAGTACAGTTAGACCTAAAGAATAGTCCAACAGTACGAAAACGGTACTCAGCAGTCATTGGAGAGTTTGGAGTAAAGACACTGGTAGAAGCCGAAGGAAAGGGAGTTATGTTTGGAACCAAGCTTGTAGCTCGGCCAACGGACGAAGACATAGCAGAGATGACACGCTTTGTTGACATAGCACTGCAAAACGGTAGAGATGGACTCGTAGGGATAGACGTTACTGATGCTATATATATCAAGCGCAGACTGAGAGAGGGAGGCAATATTAAAGAGATCGAAGCCTACATTTCTCACAAGATCAATCAGAAGCAGCAGCAGCAAGCACAGCAAGCTTCAGTCGCAGCAGAGCAAAATGCACAGCAGCAGCAAGCACTGGAACAGCTCAAGCAACAGTTCGAGCAATTCAAAGCACAGATCGATGCAGAAAGACAGATGCTCATTGACGATAACAAAATAGCAGGGGACAAAGAGATCGAAAAAATCAAGAGCGAGAATAAGATTAAAGAAATAGAAGCACAGGCTAGGGTATCCCCAAGAATGGAATAAAATAATTATAAGTAATTTTGTAGATACAAATACACACACTATCAAGTATTAACAATTATGAGCGAAGAAGTAGAAAAAACGGAAGATAGATTCATTCTAGGAGGAGAGCCAGATAGCCCATTCTTCAATCCGTCGGACGATCCAGCGGAGCAGCCTGCGGGTGACGCTCCAGAGGAACCGACTAAAGAACCAACGGGAGACGAAAAACCAACACTTAAAGGAGACGAACCATCATTCGACCTTCTTTCGGAGCTTAATAAGACGTTAGATGCATCATACGGCTCCATAGACGAACTTAAATCTCAAATAGATGCAAGTACTAGCCAAGAAGAATTAAATGGCTTAAAAGAGACAAAAGAGGCCTTAGAGAAGAAAGTAAATATAGTCCTTGAAAAGTATAAAGAATTACAGGATCCAGAATCGTTCTTTGAAAGTGAGGCAGCCTTCAAGAAAAGTCTGTTACTGAAAGAAAACCCAACTCTGAACAGGGACGTTGCAGAGAAGATTTTCACAGTAGACTTAGAAAGCTCAAACCCACTTGACATCATTGCGTTGGACATCATGTTAAAACATTCTAAGATCAAAGGCGGGGAAGCCGGAGCCAAAGAGTGGTTTTTACGTAAGAATGGCATTGACGCAGAAGATTTCAACTGGGACGACCTCACCTTGGCACAGCAGAACGACATCAATATTGCAGCAGAAGATGCCGCAAACAGCATCAATACGTTACGAGATAACGTGAAGAAACCGGAAGCCCCAAAAGAAATTGAGGAGCTCATGGCAGAGTGGGAAGCACAGAGTAAAGAACCGGAGTTCGACATGACCCCGTGGGATGGCAAGGTGGACGACATCGTAAAAAACATCAGCACCTACGAGGTTAAGGACAGCGAGACTGGAGAAGTGCTTTACTCAGAAGCTATTGACGAAGAGTTCAAGGAAGGGTTAAATGAAGCCATCAGAGACGCAATCTCTAAAGGAAAAATAGAACCCACACCCGAAAACATCAAGGAGATCACTGCGGAAGCCTACAAGATTTACGCAGCCGAAAACCACGAGTCCATAGCCAAGAGGATGATAAAAGAGATGAAGCTACGTCAAGCCGAAGAGAACCACAAGACCCTTCATAACGACGTAGACCCAGACAAGATCAACCCACAGGCAGCAAAAGACGAAGGCAAGACAACCAACATGAGAGCATTCTGGAACTTAGATTAATACAAATAAACACTAAAAAATTAGAACACAATGGCAGACAATACAATCAGAGTAGAAGGTAACTATGGAGCGAATTTTCTCTCCATCCACTCTGGCATGCAGAAAGACCAGTACCTTCCAGACCTTTATCGCACCTATGGACGTGGATTTGACATACTCGATTTTCTGTGGATGCCCAGTCGTGCAGGGCTAGTAAAAAACCGTACCGTCAAGCTGTGGGAAGAAGGAAACATCAAAGCCAACATCACCACCTCTACCGCTATCACCACTGGCGCAGTAGGCGCAGATATCACATTTAAGATTGGTGCTGGAGATTATGATGCCAATGGCAATCCAGCAGTACGTGTATATCAGACAGTATATATCCCTCAAGCCTACCAGCCAGCGGCTGTTAACGTGCGCCAGAACTACCAAGTAGTATCTCGCTCAGGCTCAGCAGGTGATTATACCTTCACTGCACGTCCATTTAACAGCGGCGTAGCACGAATTGCCACTGAAGTACCTATCGGCACTGTACTGTCTTTGGGGCCACTGCAATTCGCACCCGGAACCGGAGCACCGACAGGAACAACCCAAGCAACCTTCGAGCGTTCATTCAAGACTACAATCTTAAAGGAACACATCGGATGGGAAGGTGGATTCTTATCTCACCAAAACTGGGAACCTATTTACAACGGTGGAAAACTGATGGGATATTACAACAAAGCCCTGTTAGACACAGAGTTCTTGTTGGACGACCAGCTTAACGAATACATCTTCTCTGGACAGGAGAACGACAATGCAGCCTTAGTGCAGACCTCTAACTTCAGCGGCTCACAGAAAGTGCTGTCAGGAACAGGAATCTGGAACTCATTGGACGCTTCAGGTCAGCAACTGTGGTACACCGACGCCTTCGTCAATGGAGACTACGTGACTGCCAAGAACCTGTTGGAATCACAAGGTGTGATGGACACTGATGTTATCTTCGCTATGGGCTCTGAGCTCTACGACGATACAGACCAAGCAGACTTGGATTACCTGAAAGAATACTCTGGAGGTTCAGACCTGTTGAAGAACATGACCGAGCTAGGCTTCCAAGCCCAGGTAGTAAACCGCAATGGAGTACGCTTCAACAAAGTTAAGCTGAAATCTTTCTCTAACCCGTTCACTATGGGTAATGACGCCTATGACCTGTCAAGCTCTGGATTCATGATGCCTACTACTAAAGCTAAAGTGAAAACTGCTGATGGTAAGTCTGTTCGTTTGAACAACGTATCACTGCACTTCTTAGGCTATGGTGGTGAAGACCGCACACGTGTTGTTGGTACTTTGGCTGGCATGAATGGCTTCCAAGGGTTCAACCCAGTGAACGCCAATGATGGAATGACTGTTGAGATGTTGACCGAGCCAATGCTCGTGTTCACCAACATCAACCAGTGTATCCAAGTACGCAAAGAGTAGGATGACCTGATATAATGGGGCGGCTGACCACACATCGGTCGCCCCATATTTTTCTAACACACACAAGCAAACAAAAGAGACATGTTATATAAAAATCACGAGAGAGTAAGGCTGACCGACGAAGAGCCATTATACAAGAAGCACAAAGCTGAATTTGAGCAATTCCTTAAAGGAAGAAAGACAGTAACCTTCCGCACTACCGATAAGATCAGAATCAACCCCACAGGCTACGCAGAGAAAGACAGGTTCCAAACTATCCCTGTAAAGGTAAACGCACCATCAGCAGATGGTTCAGAGTACGACACATGGATTTACTGCGAGACAGCCCCCAAAGTCCTTCAGAACGGACAGAAAGAATACGACACTAAGCCACTGAAGATTCTTAGGTCAATGATTATTCCAGTACAGGAGAAAGACAAAATCTTCTTTCTTATGTACCTAGCTAAAGCAACAAGCAACGGGAGAGTACTGCTAGTAGACGAAAGTAAAGAAGCAGACGCTAAGGTGCTGGAGCTGTCTAAGAACTCAGAGATTCCATTCTTGCTTACCAGCAAGCTATCACCGCTAACAGCCAAAGACAAGCGACGTATCGCCAAGTCCTTCGGCATTGAGGGTATTGATAAGATGACAGACTCACAGGTCATTCTAGCCCTTAAAACCATGATCGAGATAGCCGATAAGGACAGGGACTTAGAGAGAGGCTCAGACGCCCTCCTAGCTTCTATTGAGAATGATGAGATCACATCGACCAAAGCAATGATTCAGGAAGCTATCGATTCAAGGAAAATAATCTTTGATGAAGTAGAGAGTAAATACTCCTATGCCAATGAAGAGGGAGAAGCCATCCGTAAGATCATCGGCATTGAACTACTTATTAAGGACAGCAAGATAAAACGCCTTAACGCACTATACAATTACTACGCCAACAACCCAGACAAGAAGCGAGAGCTACAACGACTATTAGGCTACGCAGACTTAGATAAGATAGACTTCAGTAGGTTCAGCTACCAGACTAATAAGCAGTTTGCAGCAGCCAACGGAGTACCCAATAAGTGTAAGCAAGACGAGTTGATTGAAAACCTAAGCAAGTGGTACGAAGACAACAAGAACAAGCAGCACATTGACCTGTCCTTGCTAAAAGTATCAGAGTTGGCAGAAGCAGAAGAATAGAAAAACAACAAAAAATGTTTTATAGCACATCAATTAAATTTGGTGTGCTATTTTTTGTTACTACATTTGTGTTTATAACGTTTTGGCTAAAAAGCATAGCCAATAAAGTGTAGTGCCAATTTTTAAGTGTAATTATATGGCTATGCTTTTTAGCCGTTGTTGTGCGCCGTTAATTTTAGAACTATGACAAGTAACGAATCAAAAGCAAAAGCAAGCTTAATTTGGGATAAACTCTTCTCAGTCAAGAACGAGAACAAGACTAAGGACGAGCAAATATCAATGATTGAGACTGTAATTATTGAAATCGCTCAAGAACAGCGAAAAGTTGGTAGAACACAAATACTTAACCATATGCAAGACGAGGTGAACAAGTTGAGAGACTAATGGAGCACAACGATTTGGCTAAGTGTAGTGCCGATTTACAAAACTGCACATAATTTCAAAATATAATATTATGCATAAAACAAGAGAATCTTTAGATAAACAGTAAGAGGCATTACATTTAGCTGGTGTTAAGGCACGTAATTTTATAGTTTTATGAAATTAAATGATAGAGTTAAAATATGGATAGCACAAGATGATAGTGCTATGGCTTCTGATTGTTTTGGCGTTGAACCACAAAATGATTGGTTTGATGTTCAATATTATCCTGAACAAATAGAAGCAATAATAATCTGGAATAAAGGTTTGCTTTTAGCACAACAAGTATATAAAGGCAAACAAGGTATTGAAATGCGTGGAAGAGTATTTGATATTTCACGAAATGGGATTAAACAACGAATTGAACACATAAATGGAATGCTTGAACATTACCATATGACTATTCAAGATTTTTGGGATGATGAAGAAATGTCAAATCTCAATTGCTTCTTTGATGTCGCTTCTTTAAATGGGGCATAACGCTCTACCGTATGTAGAGTGGAGAAAAGAGAGAGCAAATAATGTAAACGAGTATAACTAATATTTAATTTTTTAGCGATGGATTTTGATAAAATGACATACATGGACTTGCTTGATAAAAGGCAAGAGATTAATAACGCTATAAATGCCTACGATGCACGAGAAAAGAAAGCTGTTTATACAGTATCTGTATTTGGAGAAAGAGAACATTACGAGAACCCAAAAGATGCAGCAAAGTACGCAATTGATACTATAAACAGCGAGATGAAAGATGATGAGGATTTAGTTACCTTATTTGATATGGGCATGGAGTTGAAAATAACCAAATACTCACAGGCTGAAATTGACCAGTTTGTAAACCGTGCGGAGGGCAATTAATTTTATTCCTCGAATACGCACCGACTTCGATTGAAGCACAAGCCAATTATTTTTATTGTATGTTGTGCTTAACGAAGTGGCATTTTAATGAAGCACAACTAGTATGTATATACACATTTACTATAGAGTAATGAACACGATTACAATAACTTATACTATTAAATTTGAGGTATATTTTGCACCGAATTACAAGTGGTTGGATGGGTTTCTTTATAATGCAAAAACAGGACGAATTATAAAGCAAGTCTACCAAGGTGGAAGTATTGGATACATTATTGATGGGAAATTCAAGACACTTAAACTTTTAAGGAAACATCTGAAGAAACCAAGAAGTATTATACCCCATTTCAAACACCACATTAAAACCCCACTCTAAAATACAGAGTGGGGTTTTTTGTTTATCTTTGTAAGGACATGTAAAACAATACAGTGTGAGTAAAGAAAACAAAATAAAGATAAAAAGAGCCTACTCCCTTCGCAAGTTAAGAAAAAACATAACGTTTATGTGTAAGGGAGACCGCTATTTTAGGTCAGCATGTGGCAGACCACTAGACATCTTCTTTCACATATATGATGGAATAACTAAGTACATCGGAGATGCTAAGTTCTACGTGTTCTATTACAGCGACCTTCCAGTAGCCTATGTCGCTATATCCAGAAAGACTAAATACATGAACTTCTATGTAGACCCGAACTATCGGTCAAGTAAGTTTCTTACAGCGATGTTTCAGTTTGTGGAGAGCAAGTTAGGGCAGGATTTTGTTACTGGAACAAGAAAAACTAACGATAGGTTTATAGCCTTTGCAGAGAGAAATAAATGGGGTGTATTAGCTACTGACGACACATACGTATACTTTAAAGGAAGAACAACGAAATCATCTAAAAGACAATAAGATATGCCAGCGGGAGGTTTACTAACAGCCGGAGTCATAGCAGCGGGAGCCCAGACAGGAATGGGGATATTCCAAGCTTTTAAAGGGGCACGACAAAGAAAAAAAGCCATGCAACAATTGGCAGATAATCCTTATGAGATACCATCCTCAGTAACCAGAGCCGTAGATTTAGCAGGATCGCAGGCACAGGGAACTAAGATGGCGGGACAAGAGCGAATGGAGGAGAGGCTAGCCTCCACCACTGCCTCTACGGTAGCGGGAGCACGGAGATCCTCGGCAAGTCCCTCACAGACTCTACAATCAACGATGGACGCCTACCTATCCCAACAGAGACAGCAGCAAGAAATTGATATAACGGCAGCTCAAGACTACCGCACACGCCAACAGAACTACATTAACATACTGCCACAGCTTGCACGATATGAAGAGCAGAAATGGAAGTACAACACACTATATCCAGTGCAGGCGCGACTTAATCAGGCATCAGAAACCTCAGCGGCAGGATGGCAGAATATAGGGACAGGTATTCAGAGTGGGATGAGCATGATGGGCAACCAGCAATATCTAAGTCAGCTTGGCGGTGGAGCACAGGGGGCGATAGGAGGAGGATACACGCCACAGGGCATAGGAGCGATTAAAACGCCCACCTATCAGCCACAACAGCTAAACATAGCAGGAATGCAAGGACAGATGAACCCGTGGGTAGCTCCAAATAGATAGGAAGAAACGCAGACATGTTTTATAGCACATCAATTAAATTTGGTGTGCTATTTTTTGTTACTACATTTGTGTTTGTAACGGTTTTGGAATGGCGTTCGTTGCGCCCTGATTAGAATTACAAACTTTTGAATAACAAATAAAATGACAAAAAAGAGCAACATTTCAGAAACCACAGCGCAATGCGCTATACCTGTTTTTAACAAATGTTTTTGGGGTGGGTTTGGGAGAATTAAAACCGAAGTTGAGTATTGCACTCTAGCAGACCCTAGAATTAATTTCGGTATAAACGGGTTAATGGAGAGAGCAGGTTTTAATGCGCATTGGTGGGAACATAGATTGTTTATTGCAGGAAAGCCAATGTTTAGATACAAAAGCAGACAAAGGCACAGCATTACAGTTAAGCGATTTTTAGGCGTGTGTTGGGTAAATGTTTGTTAACGGGCTACGACTAAACTCTCGTGCCGTAAATCGAGAACGAAACTTTCAAATGTTATAAAATTATGAACGAAGTAGAAAACATTCAAAAAGCAAAAACAAAGGCATGAAGTATGAGCCGGTGTTATGTGACGGTTTTTGGGAGGAAAATATGCCTGATGGACTTCGAGAATATACACAAAGCAAGTGGGTTGCAGAATTTGGAATAGTACTCCAAACAAAATGCAAGGAACCACCTATTGGTTATGCTATTGTAAAAAGTGGACGTGTAAGGCCAGGCGATGTATTTGGAAATATTTTCGTGGGCTGGGATTTAAAAAGACCTTTGAAAGAAGAACATACACAAGTCGTTGGTACACCTGTTGGCCATTTTCACGCTGTTGCGCGGAAAACTGGCACATAACGTTGAATGTATGGGTAGTTTGCCCATCAAAATTAGTACAAAACTTAATAAAAAGAACATAGATATGAATACAGACAAAGTAATAACAAAGAACGGCAAATTACCTATACATAGTGTTATGCCCCGTTATTTTTACAAAGACGGAACAGAGGCGTGCGTGGGGGATATTTGCTTTTATAGTGAAGCTGACGAAGATGGTAGCTGGCATTATGCAGACGGTATTTATGAATTTACTGAACTAAATAATGACATATATCCCAAAGCAAAAGTAATTACAATGGATGATGCAAAGACGTTTATAGACTATGATGAACCCGAGCATAATATGGTAAGTTTGAAATACGGAATAAACGACTTTGTAAAGATAGGCGTGCGAGGGCAAAATGATTATATGCTTACAAAAGAATATGCAATGGAACACTATTGTTTTAATGGGGCATAACTAGTATGTATATACACATTTACTA
>CEGC01000457.1_pt1 | contig 49738 bp, 46 predicted proteins | sample 302731 | NCBI WGS metagenome assembly CEGC01 (sample SAMEA2755656, study PRJEB7226) | microbial mat metagenome | biome: microbial mat; feature: hypersaline; material: grass silage | place: USA | collected 2014-02-19 | depth 0 m | reverse complement strand
TACTCTGAAATGCAAAAACGCTCTAAGGTCTTGAGCAGGTGCATTGTTTTTGCGCAAAACCGGTACCCACTTTTGCGCACAATGCTCTCTAACGGCGACTAAACGCGGTGGCTTCTTCGGCAGCACGCATCAGGGCACGGGCTTTGTTGTGGCATTCCTGCCATTCCATTTCGGGATCAGAATCGGCGACGATGCCCGCGCCAGCCTGGACAATCATTTCACCATCACGCACCAGTGCGGTGCGCAGGGCGATGCAGGTATCCATTTGGCCATTGCAGGAGAAATATCCAACCGCGCCGGCATAAAAACTGCGGCGTTCGCTTTCTAGTTCGTCAATGATCTCCATTGCTCGCACCTTGGGTGCCCCCGATACGGTTCCCGCTGGGAAACCACCCATCAGGGCATCCATAGCGTCGCAGCGAGTGCCATCAAGCTGGCCTTCGACGTTGGAAACGATATGCATAACATGGGAATAAAGTTCGACGATCATCTGATCGGTGACTTTAACGGTACCAATTTTAGCCACCCGGCCCACGTCATTGCGGCCCAAATCTAGCAACATTAAATGTTCGGCGCATTCTTTGGGATCGGCCAACAGATCTTCGGCTAAGGCGCGGTCTTCATCGGGGGTTTTGCCGCGTGGGCGCGTGCCTGCGATGGGGCGGATGGTGACCGTATCATCCTTAAGGCGGACCAAAATTTCCGGGCTAGAGCCAACCAGGGCAAAGTCTTCGAGTTTAAGGAAGAACAAAAACGGTGATGGATTGGTGCGCCGCAGTGCCCGGTAAAGCGAAAAGGGCGGTAAGGTGAACGGCAGGCGCATGCGCTGCGATAGCACCACCTGAAAGACATCTCCGGCGGCGATGTAGTCTTTGGCCTTGGCGACCATGGCGTGAAATTCTTCGCGGCTGACGTTGGCCTGCGGCTGCGGCGTTTCTTCCTGGGTTTTCTGGCGATCGCGGCGATAGGGTAGGGTGCGTTCGAAATCGGCCTCGATATCAGCCAAGCGCTCTAGTGCTGCGTCGTAAGCGGCAGCGGCTGAGATCCCATCTTGCGGGCGTACGGGCGTGACCAGGGTTACTAAGCCATCAACGTTGTCGAAAATGGCCATGACGGTGGGCCGCATGAAAATACTATCGGGAATGCCGATGGTGTCAGGATTGTTATCGGGCAAATGTTCGACGCGACGGATCATGTCATAGCCCATATAACCAATTAGGCCCGCTGCCATCGGCGGCAAATGCGGCGGCAGGTCCATCACGCTTTCAGCCTGTAAGGCCCGCAACGATGCCATGGTTTCGCCTGCGGCTTCATAAGCGTCGGGGGATGTGCGAGCTTTTCTGTTGATCTCGGCCTGATCGCCACGGCTGCGCCATAAAATATCGGGCTTTAGTCCAATGATGGAATAGCGGCCACGGGTCGCCCCGCCTTCGACTGATTCCAGCAAAAAGGTGTTGTTCTGACCATCGGCGATTTTCAGCATTGCCGAGACTGGGGTTTCTAGGTCGGCCACCAAGCGGCTCCAAACGACCTGCGGGCGCCCTTGATCGTAAGTGGCGCTGAAATCGGCGAGAACGGGCTTGGCGTTCATGGTCTTTCCAATCTGATCATCAGGAGGTCTGTTGATGCTAAGAGAAACGCGAGCGATTTCAGGGAAAAATCACTCGCGTTCTAAGGCTGGTTAAAAAGTGCTATCGATGGCGGCTTGGTTGACCTTAACGCCAAAGCGGTTACCGAGGGCATTGGTTGCTTCGACCAGCATATCGTCGCCAATAGCTTGGCCAAGGCCCTGGCGTAATGCAGCAAGAGCCGCCGGATTATCTTGCGGGTTGGCTTGGGTAATGCTCAGCAGGCGAACCACTTGCTGACCTTCGGCGCTTTTGGCAGTTGCGATGCCGTTTTGCGGCAGAGCGAACAGCCGTGCGACCATCGACGAGATTAATGTCGGCAGAGTTTTATCAGCATCACTGGCAACGTTGCCATCACGGGTTACCGGGCTATGCTTGCTATAGGTGACCGTCGGTGCGGCCTGCAGGCTCTCTAACGTTGCGCCTTGTTCGGCTTTGCTGGCCAATTCGGCGGCCAATTTTTGTGCCATTTCGGCTTGTTGGTTAGCGGTCCACTGGGCAACAAGTTCGTCACGCACGGTATCAAGGGCGCGCGGGGCAGGGGCCTGGATTGCATCGGTACGGGTGATCAAATACCCACCGTTATAGGTCTGCAGGCGGCTGTCTTCATTAAGTTCGTTGGCAAAGCCGGTTTCCAGAATTTTGCTGCCAGCATCGCCAGCAGGCAGACCCGATACGGCCTTGCCATCTTGATCCTTACCATCGGCGTCAACCATGGTCAGAGTCACCAACGGTAGGTTCATTTTTTCCGCAGCTTCTTCGACCGTGGCGCCGCCGCCAAGCATATCTTCGAGTTCAGCGGATTCGGCGTAAAGCTGATCAACGGCGCGCTCATTGCGCAGGGATTCGGCGATGCTGTCTTTTACAGTGTCGAGTTCTTGTAACTGCGGGGCAATGACACTGCCAACTTCAAAGACGTGCCAGCCCAGGGGGCTTTGCAGGGGTTCGCTCACCTGGCCTGCGGTTAAGGCAAAGACAGAATCGGCAATGGCGGGCAACAGGTCTTTATGGGCAACGGCGCCCATGATCATTGGTGTCGATCCATTGTCTGCGGCGGCTTGGGCGATCGGAGTGCCTGCGGCGATAGCAGCGGCAACAGCGGCAGCGGCCTCTTGCGTCGGCACAATGACCTGCGTCAGGGTGCGCTTTTCTGCCGAGGTATAGGTGTCGCGATTGGCTTGATAATGGTCGGCAATATCTTGATCCGAAACCGTGACACGTTTGGCGGCGGCTTCTTGCGGCAGTAAAACGCCGACGATGGTCCGATATTCGGGGGCCATGTAGTTGGCGCTAGCGTCCTTGTAAATCGCTTGCAGCTCATCGTCGGTGGGGGTTTGCGTGACGGTCAAAGTGTCTGCGTGAACCGTTAGGCTTTCAGCGCTGCGTTGCTCTTGCGTATAGCGATAAAGCGCAGACGACAGCTCGGCGGGGGCAGAAACGCCACCGGCGAGGACTTGCGCAAGGCGGGCACGCAGCAGGTCTTGACGTAACTCACTGACATAGCGACTTTCGGTGTAGCCATTTTGTGCCAGCAAGGTTTGGAATTGTTGGGCGCTAAAAACACCCTGTTGGCTTTGAAAGGCGGGGGTAGCCGCGATTTCATCGCGAATGGCCTGATCGCTGATCGTAATGCCCAGATCACGGGCGGCCATGTCCATGGTCGCGCTGCCGATTATTTCACGAATCGTAGCGTCCATGAGTCCCATTTGGCGGGCAAATTCGACGGTCATTTGATCGCCCAGCATTTGGCGCATCTGATTGACCTTACGATCGAATTGTTGGCGCACGGTGTAGGGGGCAATTTCCACCTCGCCGACGGCGACGGCGACATCTTTGCCACCACCCCCGCGCACCACGTCGCCGATGCCCCAGATGCCGAAGCTGAGGATAAGAAGACCGAAGAGGCCCTTGGCGAGCCATGAACCGGCGGACTGGCGGAGCATGTTAAGCATGGAGCAGGGGTTTCCGATTCCGAAATGAAGTCACAGGGTGGAGGATAGGCACAGAAATGAGGCCTCTTTACGACCTAAAGCGGCGGCATGATAAAAGGCCGATGGCTCCCCTGCAAGGGCGCCTGTGACAATTCGCTGATTCCGTTGCGCGCTTTGTGATGATGCAAGCGGTTGGCAAGCGGTTGGCAAGCGGGCGGGGGCATGGTAAACACCCCTTATCAAAGCTCATGCGTCGGGCTTTATGAAAAGACGTGTTTTAAAAAGGGAACTCAGGGGATGACCACTCGCCGCCCGCTTATCGCCGGTAACTGGAAAATGCATGGCCTGAAAGCCGATGCCGAACTGTTGGCTGGGGGATTGGCCAGTCGGTACAGGGATCAGAAAGATGCAGCCTTTGATATGCTGCTCTGCCCGCCTGCGACCCTGGTGTCCACTGTTGCAGCTTTGGTTGCCGGAAGCGGCCTATCCGTTGGTGGCCAAGATTGTCATCGCAATGAAAAAGGCGCTCATACGGGCGATATCAGCGCTTGGATGCTCAAGGATTTGGGCTGTACTGCGGTGATTGTTGGTCATTCTGAACGCCGCGCCGATCACAGCGAAAGCAACGCGGTGGTCAAAGATAAAGCCCAGGCTGCACAGGCTGCTGGTTTGTTGGCGGTGATTTGCATTGGCGAAACCGAAGGCGAACGTGATCGCGGCGAAGCGCTGGCTGTGGTCACCGAACAAATTTTAGGCTCTTTGCCCGCAGGGGCTTCAGCACAAAATACCGTTTTGGCCTATGAACCGGTGTGGGCGATTGGGACCGGGCGTACCCCGACCCCCGAAGACGTGGCCGAGGTTCATGCCGAGATTCGCAAAGTCGCCGGAACTGCCATGGGTGGTGGTGCAGAATCGTTGCGGATTCTTTATGGCGGCTCGGTTAAGCCGTCGAATGCCACCGAGTTCTTGGGTCTAAAAGATGTCGATGGGGCCTTGGTTGGCGGTGCTAGCCTAAAGGTCGAAGATTTTTGGGCCATTGCCGAGGCGGCAAAAGGCTAAGGCCTGTCAGTATCTTTTGCCCGTATAAGCGCAATGATTTGCAGAAAATATGGGCAGAAAGACGGAAAAATGAAACTGCCCCCTAGCCAGCAGCGCCGTGGGGGATTACAAACCCGCTCAAATGAGTCTGCGTTCGGCTCATCCCTGGACGTTCCTTCTGTTGGAAGTGAAGCATGATTACGGTCATTCTGGTTATCCATCTGCTAATTGCCTTAGCGCTTGTTGGCGTGATTCTGTTGCAACGCTCAGAAGGCGGGGCCCTGGGGATCGGCGGTGGCGGCGGTGGTGGCGGCCTAGTTTCAGGCCGGGCAGCCGGGAAACCTGTTGACCCGCGCAACAGCGATCTTGGCGACTATTTTTTTCGTGACCAGCCTCACCCTGGCCATCCTGGCCAATCAAACCCGTCAAGGGGACTCTATCGTTAAGGGGCTTGATCAGCAGGCCCCTGCGGCTGCGCAAAGCACCGGCGATGCTCCGGTCGCTGGCGAGGCTCCGGCCACCGCGCCCGAAGTCCCTGCGGCCCCAGCTCAGCCGAGCGTGCCGATCGCCCAGTAAGGGCCGACGTAACAGCAGTTATCCGAGGCGGCGACAAAGCCGCCTCGCTTCTTTTTGAGATATGACAGAGGGAAACAGGACCCGTGCGCCATTTCGGCTTGCCTTTGGCAGGCAGGGGGCTAACACTGCATCCAACCTTGGTGGTCCTTGCTTCGTCTGTTCTTTGTGGAATCCTGTGCGCGCCGATGCTCCCCTGTCGGGACTGTTGGGCGTGCGCTTTGCATGAGGTATAGTTGCGCTCCATGACGCGGTTCATCTTCATCACCGGTGGCGTTGTTTCTTCGCTGGGCAAAGGCCTGGCTTCGGCAGCTTTGGGCGCCAGTTTGCAGGCGCGTGGCTATAAGGTCCGCCTGCGAAAGCTCGACCCTTATTTGAACGTCGATCCGGGCACTATGAGCCCGACCCAGCACGGCGAAGTGTTTGTCACCGATGACGGCGCTGAAACCGACCTGGATTTGGGACACTATGAACGCTTTACCGGCGTTCCCGCCCGCCAGAGCGATAACGTGACCTCGGGTCGCATCTATAAGACCGTTCTGGAAAAGGAACGCCGGGGTGACTACCTGGGTGGTACGGTGCAGGTGATCCCGCACGTTACCGATCAGATCAAAACCTTTGTGCTTTCTGACCTCACCGACGAAGATTTCTGCCTGTGCGAAATTGGCGGGACCGTTGGTGACATCGAAAGTCTGCCGTTCCTTGAGGCTATTCGTCAGCTGTGCAACGAATTGGGCCGTGAGCGCGCGATGGTGATCCATGTCACCTTGCTGCCCTATATCCCGACCGCTGGTGAAATCAAAACCAAGCCGACACAGCATTCGGTGAAAGAACTGCTGTCGGTTGGTATTCAGCCCGATATGCTGCTGTGCCGGTCTGATCGCCCGATCCCGGAAAGCGAGCGTCGTAAGATCGCCCTGTTCTGTAACGTCAATGAAAAGAACGTGATTGCGGCGCTTGATGCCCCGACAATCTATCAAGTTCCCATTGACTATAATGCTCAGGGTTTCGACAGTCAGGTTTGCAAGTTCTTTAACCTGCCGACCGAACCCGCCCCGGATCTGTCGCGCTGGCACGAGATCGTCGAACGCGCAACCAAGCCCGAAGGCGAAGTCACCATCGGCGTGGTTGGCAAATATACCTCGCTGCTCGATAGCTATAAGTCCCTGGCCGAGGCTTTGATCCATGGGGGCTTGGCCAACCATGTGCGGGTGCGCTTGCGCTGGTTTGATAGCGAAATCTTTGAAAAAGAAGATGCGGTTTCGCACCTCGAAGACGTTCACGGGATTTTGGTTCCTGGCGGCTTTGGTGAGCGCGGAGCCGAGGGTAAAATTGCGGCGGCGACCTTTGCACGCACGCGCAATATTCCCTACTTCGGCATTTGTTTTGGCATGCAAATGGCGGTGATCGAATGCGCGCGCAATCTAGCCGGTATTGATAGTGCGTCGTCGTCGGAGTTTGGCTATACCGAAGAGCCGCTGGTTGGCTTGATGACTGAATGGATCCGTGGCGAACAGCTGGTCAAGCGTTCGGCATCGGGTGATTTGGGCGGGACCATGCGTCTGGGCGCTTATAAGTGTCACTTGATCGCAGGCACCAAGGTGCGCGAAATTTATGGCACCGATGTGATCCAGGAACGTCACCGTCACCGTTACGAAGTCAATATCAACTACAGCGAACAGCTGGAAAAAGCTGGGATGCGGTTTTCGGGTATGTCCCCCGATGGGTTGCTGCCTGAAATCGTCGAATATCCCGATCACCCGTGGTTCATTGGCGTTCAGTTCCACCCTGAACTGAAATCTAAGCCGTTTGATCCGCACCCGCTGTTTACCTCGTTTATTGCGGCGGCAATTGCGCAATCGCGCTTGGTCTAAAACGTCTTTTCGCGTCTCTGTCCTGTGGGATAATCCCCAGGGCAGGGGACGTTTTCCGGCATAAGGAAGGTTCCCCCATGTCCTTGCCCGAAACTCCGCAGCAGCGGCATGTTTCCGTTGGTTCCGTTACTTTTGGCAATGATTTGCCTTTGGTGGTGATCGCTGGCCCCTGTCAAATGGAAAGCCGTGATCACGCTATGGCAACCGCCGGAGCCTTGACCGAGATTTGCGGTAAGCTCGGGATGCCCTTGATCTATAAGACCTCTTTTGACAAAGCGAACCGTACGTCTTTGTCGGGAAAACGGGGCTTAGGGCTTGAGCAGGCGCTGGATGTCTTTGCGGAAATCAAGCAGACCTATGGCTGCCCGGTTTTGACCGACGTCCATGAAAAAGAGCAATGTGCGATCGCCGCCCAGGTGGTGGATGTTCTGCAAATTCCCGCTTTTTTATGCCGCCAAACCGACCTTTTGATTGCCGCGGCTCAGACGGGCAAGGTGGTGAACGTCAAAAAAGGTCAGTTTCTTGCCCCGTGGGATATGAAAAACGTCGTTGCTAAGCTTGATGAAAGCGGCAATACCAAGGTTTTGCTGACCGAACGTGGGACTTCGTTTGGCTATAACACTCTTGTCGTTGACATGCGCGGCCTGCCGACCATGGCGCAGGGCACTGGTTGCCCGGTGATTATGGATGCCACCCATTCGGTGCAACAGCCCGGCGGTCAGGGTACGTCGTCTGGCGGTCAGCGCGAATTTGCGCCCGCTCTGGCGCGTGCGGCGATCTCGTTGGGGATTGCCGGGGTGTTCATCGAATGCCACGAAGACCCAGACACCGCGCCGTCTGACGGCCCGAACATGATACCGATCCACCAAATGGCGGATCTGCTCGCAACGCTGGCGGCTTTTGACCGTCTGGCGAAATCTCATCCGCTCTCCCAAGGCTAGGAGCTTTCTCGATGTCCGCGATTATCGATATTCACGCCCGTGAAATTCTGGATTCCCGTGGCAACCCGACCGTCGAGGTTGATGTTGTTCTTGAAAGTGGTGCTTTCGGTCGCGCCGCTGTTCCCTCGGGTGCCTCCACCGGCGCGCATGAAGCGGTTGAACTGCGCGATGGCGACAAAAGCCGTTTTGGCGGCAAGGGCGTTTTAAAGGCTATCGAAGCCGTTAACGACGAAATTTTTGACGCGCTGGCTGGCATTGATGCCGAAGATCAGGTCTTCATCGACAAGGCGATGATTGAACTTGACGGCACCCCGAACAAAGCCCGCTTGGGCGCGAACGCTATTCTTGGCGTGTCGATGGCTGTTGCTAAGGCTGCCGCCGAAGAAGCCGGTTTGGAACTCTATCGTTATATCGGTGGTACCTTTGCGCGCACTCTGCCAGTGCCGATGATGAACATCATCAACGGTGGGGCGCATGCTGATAACCCGATTGATTTCCAAGAATTCATGATCATGCCGGTGTCGGCTCCGTCGGTTGCTGAATCCATCCGCATGGGCGCTGAAATCTTCCACCAGCTGAAAAAGAACCTGCAGGACGCTGGCCACAACACCAACGTTGGTGACGAAGGTGGTTTTGCTCCGGGTCTGAAGTCGGCTGACGATGCGCTCGGCTTTATCATGAAGTCGATCGAAGCCGCAGGCTACAAGCCCGGCGAAGACATCATGTTGGCCCTCGACAGCGCCTCGACCGAGTTTTTCAAGGGCGGCAAGTACGTCATGGAAGGCGAGGGCAAGACCCTGGACGCCGAAGGTATGGTTCGCTTGTACGAAGACCTGTGCAACCGTTACCCGATCCTGTCGATCGAAGACGGCTTGGCCGAAGACGATTGGGAAGGCTGGAAGCTGCTGACCGACACCCTGGGTAAAAAGGTACAGTTGGTCGGCGACGATCTGTTCGTGACCAACCCGGTGCGTCTGCGCGACGGTATCAGCAAGGGCGTTGCCAATTCGATCTTGGTGAAGGTTAACCAGATCGGCACCCTGTCTGAAACCTTGGAAGCTGTAGAAACCGCTCATAAGGCTGGCTATACCGCTGTTCTGTCACATCGCTCTGGCGAAACCGAAGACAGCACCATTGCTGATATCGCGGTTGCCACCAACTGCGGCCAAATTAAAACCGGCTCGATGAGCCGTTCTGACCGTATGGCGAAGTACAACCAGTTGATGCGTATCGAAGAACAGCTGGGTGATGCCGCCGTTTACGCAGGCAAGTCGATCCTGCGCTAGAGTAAAATCCAAGCAAACAGAACCGTTTGTCGGCAATACTCTAATTTGTATGTTTTCTGATGAAACACCGCTGAGGGCTATAGCCCTTGGCGGTGTTTTTTTATCGCTATGCAGAAAGGCGAAGAGCTGACAGAAGAGGGCATGCGATTTATCACAGACATAAAGGTAAATTCTTGTTAACCTTATCGTCGGATGGGGAGTAGGACGGTGATTGACACATGCGCCAAGAGAAACTTGCGCGTATTGGTGCTTAGAAAGGGCAGATAAGCCATGGAAAACATCACCCCAGGCGCCGTTGCGCGCCCAGTTTCAGCGCCTTTGAGTCTATCGGTCGCTGTTGCGCGACCAACCGTTGTTACCGGACCGGTTAAGAACGAGTCTGGTCAAGATAGCCGCGGTGGTGATTCGCAAGGACGGAGTTGGGAACAGGCCGACGCTAAACGGGCGTTGACGTTCCAAGACGCACTTTTATCGTCAACCACCTTGTCGAGCTTACGGGAAGCCCTTGATCGTTTGGGCGGTGACCGTCAGGCAACGACGGAAAATCGCTCCGTTTCGCGCAAATCGGCGAAAGATAGCGATCAGAGTGAAACGGCAACGGCTTTCTCTTTGCCTCAGGGCAAAGAGAGTGGCGATAATCCGCGAACAATTGCACAAAGCCGCTCTTCTGATCATCAGAGCGAGGCTGATAGCAATGGCGGCGACGGGTACTATGGCCCTGATTGGGGGGCAAGCGGCCAGCTGCTTGATGCATCACGACGCGCCGTGGCTATCTATCAGCAAAGCATAGCCACCACACCTGACGCACCGCTGGTTGCCCGGGCCGAGGTTTTGGATATGGTGGCATGAAGCAATTTCTTTGCCTGCAGTGATCTCGCCGCTTTCTTTGGCGCCACCGCATTTGGTCGCCTATGCATCGCCGCATGGCTATGGTCACGCGGCGATCATGCGTGCTGTTACTGTGGCTTTGATTAACAGTCACCCGACAATAAGAATTTCACTGATCACCGAGGCACCAGAGCACTTTTTTAACGAGTCTATTCGTAGCCCGCGCATTTCCATAATCCGTCGCCGTTGTGCGGGGGATTTTGGAATGAAAATGGCATCATCGGTCGACGTTCTTAGGGATGAAAGCCTGAGAGCCTATCGCCAAGTTCATCGCCATTGGGATCGTCATGTCGCCGACGAGATCGCGTTTCTTCGTTCTCTGCGTCCTGATATGGTCCTCACCTGCGCATCATATTTACCGCTTTATGCAGCGCACCTGCTTTCCATTGCCGCCTATATGGTCGGGCCGTTCAGCTGGTATGACATTTTGGCTCATTATTGCCCAGATGTTGTTGAACATTCTGAAATAGGGGCGCCCATGCACGACGCTTATGCTGCGGCCAGTGGCGTCCTTGCCTGTCAGCCTGCAGTTCCTCCACAGATGGCCTATCCAGAATGGTTACCTGTGGGGCCAATTGGCCTTCCTGCTGTTTCTTGTCGCAGCGAATTACGCCAAAAGCTTGGACTGAGTCGCGGCGAAAAGGTTGCGGTGGTCAGCTTAGGGGGGATCGCCGAGCCAAATCTGGACTTGTCGCGATGGCCGTCGTATGCGGGATGGCGTTTGATTTGTGCAGGGGATGGGGTGTCAGATATCCCTGGGTTGAATGCCCTGGGGCTATCGGTTGGGCAGGCGATAGCCAGTTGCGACGCTGTGATCACTAAGCCTGGTTATGGGACTTACGTAGAAGCCGCTTGCGCAGGAACGGCGATCTTGTATCGCGAGCGATCTGGCTGGCCTGAAACGGTAGGTTTAACCGATTGGGCTGCGCAGTATGTTGCGGTAAAAGAAGTTCGAGAAGAAGACTTTTGCTCTGGCCATCTTGGTGAGGCTTTATCTGGGATAGCAGAGGTCATATCTCGCCCGTTGGGTTTTCCTTTGGGAAATGAGCATGTCGCGAGGTTTATTTTGGAGAAGTTGGGGTAATATTACCGAATATGTGACCGTTTGGTAAGAAATTGAGGCAGGGATATGAATTTAAACAATGAATCAACAAGCGCAGTAAAATCTATCGAGGGGTGTGTTATTCTTTATTGCACAGCTTCATCGCGTGGGGAAGCGCTGAGTATATCTCGTGCTATAGTTGCTGAAAAATTAGCGGCCTGTTGCAATATCTTAGGCTCGATAACATCAATCTATGAATGGCAAGGTGACGTTTGCGATGAAGAAGAAATATCCTTTATTATCAAAACATCAGCGCAAAAATCTACGGCTGCAATTGAACGAATTTCGCAGCTTCATAGCTATAAGTGCCCCTGCATAATTTCGATTTCGGTTGATGGTGGCTATGGGCCTTTTCTATCATGGATAAGTAAATCTCTCGCTGAATAATATGTTCGATTATTAAAATGTGCCGTGGGAATAAAGAACTATATGACCCAGTGGGTAGTTCTTAATAGTTAGAATCTAAATTTGATTAACCGTTGAAGAACGCGCCGCATGAGCGATATCTTTCATTTGTCGAACGACATATCTGCGTTCTTTCGTCCGAACAGCGAAAGGGCGCAGAGAGCTTTATAGCCCTAGAAAAGGGCCATTTACCATCAAAGCCAAAAGGCACTCGCTCTTGAGGAGAAGGACGTGATTGAGTTCCTGCTCTTAATTTTTGCTTCCGTTGCCATTACGAAGCTTTTTGGGCGCCGCGAAAATCGTCGGCGTCGTGTTCTGGAAAGCGCGTTTTATCGTGCTTCGGATGCTCGCTTATCGGGGACTGGCCCTTGTGGATCGTTGAATTCGATTTATGGCGAAAGGTTCTTTAATCCCCGCTAGGGTGATTGCCATTTTGCTATGGTCACGTAAAAAGCCCGAAGACTTTGTTTTACAAGCCAATATGTGGATTCAGGTGAACTCACCTGTCCGGGATTTTCTAGAGCGGCTTTCGTTCCCTGATGGTTACGAAAGCCGCTCTAGCTTTTTGTTTTTTTAGGAAAATATTCTACGCTCGCAGCACAGTGACGGTTGCTTGTGCCGCAATTCCTTCGCTGCGCCCACAAAAGCCTAATTTTTCGGTGGTGGTGGCTTTTACGCTTACACGGCTGCTTTCTAGACCAAGGGCGGCACAGAGAAAAGCCGTCATTGCTTGGCGGTGGGGCCCGACTTTTGGCGCTTCGCAAATAATGGTCAGATCAACATGAGCGATGTATCCGCCGCTTGCCTGAACCAACGTTGCTGCATGGTCTAGGAATACCTTGGAGTTACAGCCCTTCCACTGTTGATCAGATGGGGGAAAGTGCAAGCCGATATCGCCGGCACCGATGGCGCCGTAAAGGGCGTCAGTGAGGGCGTGAAGGGCAACGTCGGCATCAGAATGGCCAGAAAGGCGGGCGCTGTGGGGAATGGAAATTCCACACAACGTAACGGCGTCGCCAGGGCAAAAGGCATGGACGTCAAAGCCAGAGCCCACACGCGGCTCGTAGGATGCTGTATGGTGACACGGCTTGTTTTTGAGATCGCCCGGCAAGGTGATTTTCTCGTTTTGGTCGTCACCGGCAATAATATGGACAGATAAACCTGCTTTTTCCGCAACGGCTGCGTCATCGGTAAGAGTATCGCCAATACAAGCACGATGTGCCTGCAAAATAGCGGGGAATCGGAATGCTTGCGGGGTTTGAGCACGCCATAAGCCGTCGCGCGAAACGGTTTCTAGGACGGTTGTGCCATTAACCCTTTTGAGAGTGTCGGACAGGGGAATCCCAGGCACAACACCAGCGACGGCAGAATCGGAAAATGCCGCCAGACTGCGGTCGATCAACGCGCGCGAGATATAGGGGCGGGCGCCGTCGTGGATCAGGACCAAATCAGGATTATAGCTTTCTAAGCTTTCTAGTCCCAGTCGCACGCTGTCTTGTCGCTCGGCGCCGCCGTGGACCGGATCCATGAGGTTTAGGCCGTCTGCTGCTTGTGCGTAAAGGGCGTGATCATCGGGGTGAATGACCGTACACACCTTTTGAATGGCCGGATGGGTGGCAAATGCTGCCAGGGTATGACGGAGCACAGGCTGCCCATTGAGGAGGCGATATTGCTTTGGCAAAGGACCGCCAAAGCGGCTACCGCGCCCGGCAGCAACGACCAATACGGCAACAGTTAAGGGGCTGGATGGCACCGGAAGGACCTTTGTAAAAGGGGAAAACAAACGTGGCGTAGGGTAGGGCGCAGCAATCGCAATGGAAACCCCATTTTGCTGGAAACGATGGCGCGGCGCGCAACACCAAAGAGGACGGAAAGTCGGGAGTAAGCGATTGCCCCCCATTGCCAAAGCGCTGCAACTCGATATGATCAGCCTCATGTTACCAGGAGTCCTCCATAGCCTGACGGCGCTGCTTTGCCTCGTGCCAGCGGTCTTGTTGCGGTTTCGTCCGCAGCAAAGCCGGGATTGGGCATTTTGGGGCGCGGTTTTGTTGGCTATTTCTGGGCCCGGCGTGCTGTCGCTGGCCCTTTTATGGGGACATTGGGTTACCGGCTTGGCTCCTGCTTTGTGGGTGAGCCTGACGGTGAGCGTCGCCGTCTTTGCTCTGGTGTCTGTGGTCCTCCCCACCGCGTGGCGGCTATTGCCGTTGTTATCGCCGTATCTTTTTATGGTTGGTGGTATCGCCACCGTTTGGCAACAAGCGATGGGGCATACTCTGTCGAAAGCAGAGCCTTCAACATGGTTGGGTCTGCATATCTTGCTCGGAGTCGCGACCTATGCCTTACTGACCTTGGCCGCCGTTGCCAGTTTGGCCGCCTTTGTGCGCGAGCGGGCCTTAAAACGCAAGCAGCCGACCTCTCTAAGCAGTCAATTGCCATCTGTGACTGATTCAGAGTGGCTGGCAACAATCCTTTTGACCGTCGGCGAGGTGGTGCTTGGGGTTGGCCTGGGGTCGGGTATGGCGGTGAACTGGCTTGATAGCGGGCAATTGCTTGTGTGGGACCATAAAACACTATTGTCGATTCTTGCCTTTGTGTTGATTGGCTTGCTGCTCTATGCGATTCGGTTTTGCGGCGTTCGCGGGCGCCTAGCGGTGCGAATTATCTTGTTTGCGTGGCTTTTATTGACCCTTGCTTACCCGGGCGTGAAGTTCGTTACCGGTGTGCTTATTGGCTAGGCGATAATTCTCGTTGCTTTTAGGGCGGTTGCCTAATTATTATGCACGAGACGCCCAATCGAGGGGCGGTTATTGAGCCGGGGTTCCATGTCGCTAACCATTGGTACGCTTACCCTTGAAAATCCAGTGCTTTTAGCGCCCATGTCGGGAGTAACCGACATGCCTTTTCGTCGTTTGGTGAAACGCCATGGCGCAGGGCTGGTCTATTCGGAAATGATCGCCAGTTCGCAAATGGTGCGGGCCCATCGTGATACCTTGCGAATGTCAACGCCATGCGATGAAGAATTCCCCATGGCCGTCCAGCTGGCAGGGACTGAACCGCATGTGATGGCCGAGGCCGCCCGTATCAACCAAGATCGGGGCGCGGCACTGATTGATATCAATATGGGCTGTCCGGTAAAAAAAGTGGTCAAAGGGTATGCAGGCTCTGCCTTGATGCGCGATGAACCTTTGGCCGGGCGGATTATGGAGGCGGTCGCGCGCGCGGTTGATATTCCGGTCACGGTGAAAATGCGCCTTGGCTGGGATCAGGAGCATTTGAATGCTCCATCGTTGGCGCGGGTCGCGGAGCAAAGCGGAATGGCGATGGTGACGGTCCATGGTCGCACCCGCTGTCAGATGTACACCGGAACGGCGGATTGGCAGGCAGTCCGCGCTGTTCGGGATGCGATCTCACTGCCTTTGGTGGTCAATGGCGATATTGATGGCGCCGAGGCCGCAGCCAGGGCTTTGGCACAATCGGGGGCTGATGGGGTGATGATTGGCCGCGCCGTACAGGGCCGCCCGTGGTTGCTGGGGCAGGTTGCTGGGTTCCTTGCCACCGGGGAGCATATCCCCGACCCGGCGGTGCAGGAGCGCCAAGAGCTGCTGTTAGAACATTACGATTTGCTGCTTGAGCATTACGGCACCTACAAAGGCCTGAGAGTCGCCCGTAAGCATGTTGCTTGGTCTGTCTATGGCTTGCCCGGAGCTAATATTTTCCGCGAGGATTTTAATACGGTCAGCGACGCAGGGCAGGCGCGGCAAATGATTGAACAGTTTTTTACCCTTTTATCTGATCGGATGGCCGCTTGATGTTTGGACGTTCCTCGCGCAAACAAACTACCGAGAGTGCCGGCCCTGATTTGGCCGCCGTGCTTGGGACGCTGCCGACGGCAGTGCTGGCAATCGATTTGGACGGGGTTATCCGCTACGTTAATTTGGCGGGAGAACAGTTGTTTGAATTGGGGGCGCCGCATATGTGCGGTCAACGCCTTGATAGTTTAATCCCCGAAGACAGCACCGTTTGTTCGCTGGTTCGTCAATCCTTGGCCAACCAGAACCCAGTTTCTGAATTTGGCGCTACGCTTGATTCTTTGCGGACCGGGACGCGCACGGTGACTGTGCAAGTGTCGCCGATGGTTGATCGTTCGGGCTGGGTGCTTTTATCGCTGCTGGAACATTCCCTGGCGATGAAAATTGGGCAGCAACTATCCCATCGCAACGCGGCGCGGTCGGTGACGGCGATGGCGGCTGTTTTGGCGCACGAGATCAAAAACCCCCTTTCGGGCATCCGTGGTTCAGCGCAATTGCTGGAGCAAGGGGTGAGCGAAGAAGACCGCGTTTTGACGACGCTGATTTGCGATGAAGCCGACCGCATCGTTAAGCTGGTCGATCGGATGGAAGTCTTTTCCGAGCAGCCGCCGCTAGAACGTGAAGCGGTAAACATTCATACGGTGATCGAACATGTTCGCCGTTTGGCGCAAAATGGCTTTGGCAAGCATGTTCGCTTTATTGAAAACTTTGATCCATCCCTGCCGCCAGTGTGGGGAAATCGCGATCAGCTGGTGCAGGTGTTTTTGAATTTGGTCAAGAATGCCGCCGAGGCCTGCCCCTCTGAGGGGGCTGAAGTGGTGCTTAGTACTGCCTATCAGCATGGGGTGCGGGTACAGGTGCCTGGGACCAGTTCGATGATGCATTTGCCGTTGCTGGTGAGTATTCAGGATAATGGTGACGGCATCCCCGATGATATCCAACAAAATCTATTTGATCCCTTTGTAACCACCAAACCGAAAGGCAGCGGTTTGGGGTTGGCATTGGTGGCAAAAATCGTCAATGACCATGGCGGTATTATCGAATTTGATAGTGCATCCCGGCGTACGGTGTTCAAAGTTTTGCTGCCTATTGTAAAAGCGGATCCCGTTGATTGGTCCAGCCAGACACGGGGAACACAGTCTTCGTTGGTTGGCTAGAAATTTTGCTCTTTCACTGCGGCGGTGCTTATCGTCGTTCTGACTATTTCACAAAACGTTTTGTTTTCAGGATCTATCTCCCATGACTATGCCCTCGACCATTCTGGTTGCCGATGATGATCACGGTGTGCGGACAGTTTTGACCCAGGCTTTGGGGCGGGCGGGCTATGACGTGCGCACCACGGGGAATGCGGCGACCCTGTGGCGTTGGGTTGCCGATGGCGACGGTGATTTGGTGATTACCGACGTTGTGATGCCCGATGAAAACGGCCTGGATCTGATTCCGCGCATCAAAAAGCTGCGTCCAGAAATGCGCATTATCGTGATGAGTGCGCAAAATACGTTGTTAACTGCGGTTAAGGCCACCGAACGCGGGGCGTTTGAATATTTACCAAAGCCCTTTGACCTGCAGGAATTGGTCTCTGTGGTGCGTCGGGCCTTGTCTTTGCCCAAGCCGGTACAAGGCGGTGTGGTAGAAACACGCGAAGACGGCGAGCGTCTGCCTTTGATTGGCCGTTCGGCGGCGATGCAAGAGATCTATCGCACGCTTGCTCGCTTGATGAATACCGATCTGACGGTGATGATCACCGGCGAGTCTGGGACCGGGAAAGAACTGGTGTCGCGTGCCTTGCATGATTATGGCAAGCGCCGCAATGGACCCTTTGTTGCGGTGAATATGGCCGCTATCCCGCGTGAGCTGATCGAATCCGAGTTGTTTGGCCACGAAAAAGGCGCTTTTACTGGCGCAACATCGCGCGCGCAAGGTCGCTTTGAGCAGGCCGAGGGTGGGACGCTGTTTCTTGATGAAATTGGCGATATGCCCCCCGAGGCTCAAACGCGCCTGTTGCGTGTTTTGCAAGAGGGTGAATATACCACCGTCGGTGGCCGCACGGCGATTCGGGCTAACGTACGGATCGTTGCCGCCACCCACCGTGATTTGTCGCAGTTGATCCGCCAAGGCTTATTCCGCGAGGATTTGTTCTATCGGCTTAACGTGGTGCCCATTCGCCTGCCGCCATTGCGCGAACGGTCGGATGATGTGCCCGAACTGATCCATCATTTCCTGTCGATCGCCGCCGAAGAGGGACTCCCTCTTAAAACCGTCGAGCCCGCGGCGATGGATCGGCTTAAGCGTCACCGCTGGCCGGGAAATATCCGCGAGTTAGAAAACTTAATTCGCCGTTTAGCAGCGTTACACGCCTCGGAAGTCATTGGCGTCGAAGCCATTGAAATGGAACTCGCCACCGTTGAGCAGCCGCTGCTGAGCGAAGGCAATCCGGATGAAGGCCTTGCCGATGTTATTGAGCGCCATCTCAGGGTCTATTTCTCGGCTCATCCCGACGGCCTGCCGCCTGCTGGGCTGTATGATAGGATCTTGCGCGAAATGGAACGGCCTTTGATTTCGTTAACCTTGGATGCAACGCGAGGGAATCAAATTAAGGCAGCGCAGGTTTTAGGGCTGAACCGAAACACTTTGCGTAAAAAAATCCGTGACTTGGATATCTCGGTTATTCGCGGCATGAAATAGAGCACACCGTGGTATTTTACAGCCGTTTGGCTGCATTTGTGGGGGGCATAGGGTGTCGCTAAAACGGACGGCCTTCCGGTTGGGCTTGTGGTTTCGGCGGGCTAACATTGGCCGTAAGCTTGCGTTAGCCTTGACCGTTGCAGCTTTGCTGAGTGGGACGGGGACCTATGCGGTAATGACCGGCTGGGCGCCGGTTGATGCCCAGTCGAATGCGCTCATTATCTTGCTCAACACCGACCTTGTGTTGCTGTTGTTGTTGGGGGCGGTGGTTGCCCGGCGCTTGGTGGCGCTGTGGCTGCGGCGGCGCTCTGGTGGGGCTGGGTCTCGGCTGCATCTGCGCTTTGTGGGTCTTTTTTCCGCCATTGCGGTGGCCCCAGCGATTATGGTCGCTATCTTTTCGGCACTGTTTTTTAACATTGGTGTGCAGGCGTGGTTTGGCGAACGGGTTAGTACCGCGCTTAACGAATCTCAACAGGTGGCGCAGGCGTACTTACGAGAACACCAGCGGGTTATTTCTGGTGAAGTTTTGGCCGTCGCGGGAGATTTACAGCGCAATTGGCCCAGTCTGCAGCTAAACCCGGCAGCGCTGGAACGATTTTTGGCCAGTCAGGCCAATGTGCGCGGCCTGACAGAGGCGGTGATTTTTGACCGTGCTGGTAAGGTGATTGCGCGGGCTGGCTATACGTTTTCTTTGCAGTTTGAAGAAGTGCCTTTTTGGGCAATGGACCGGGTTAATAACGGCGAGGTTGCCGTTTTGACCGGCGAATCCGATGATCGGGTCCGCGCGTTGGTCAAAATGGACACGAATCTCGACCTGTATTTGTATGTTGGCCGCTTTGTCGAGCAGCAGGTGATCCAGTCCATGGAGCGAACCGATCGCGCAGTGGAGGAATATCGGCGGTTACAGCAAGGGCGATCACATTTAGAGCTGACGTTTTCGCTGATTTTTATTGTTGTTGCGCTGTTGGTTCTGATGGCAGCCGTCTGGGTTGGGGTGAGCGTTGCGACACGCTTGGCTCAGCCGATCGGAGAGCTGATTGACGCTGCCGAAAGGGTGCGAGCGGGGGAACTTGATGTCAGGGTTCCCGAAATCGCTGCCCGGGATGAAATCGCTACTCTTTCACGGGCATTCAACCGCATGACCAGCCAGCTTGCCACTCAGCAAGCGCGTCTTTTGGCCACCAATCGCGAATTAGATGAACGCAGTCGTTTTACCGAAACCGTTCTCGCGGGCGTATCCGCAGGGGTTATTTCCATTGATACGCAGGGCATCGTAACCTTAGCCAACCGTTCGGCATCGTTGCTATTGCGCCAGGAACTTGACTATTCTCGTGGCGAGCCGCTTGCTGATGTGGTGCCAGAGTTTGCCGAATTGACGCTCGCCGAACAGACTATGCCGCGTCGAACAGACAGTCAGGCGCAGCGCGAAATTGAAATCGTCCGTCAGGGGCAAGCGCTGACTTTTCTGGTGCGCCTCTCGGCAGAGTTTTTGGATGGGGAACTGTTGGGCTACATTCTTACTTTTGATGACATCACCGAACTGCAAAGCGCACAGCGAAAGGCTGCTTGGGCTGATGTAGCGCGGCGGATCGCTCATGAAATCAAGAATCCGCTGACGCCGATCCAGCTGTCTGCCGAGCGTTTAAAGCGGCGATATCTGAAACAAATTACCGACGGTCCTGAAATTTTTGAGCAATGCACCGATACCATTGTGCGCCATGTGGTCCATATCGGCCAAATGGTGGATGAGTTTTCGTCGTTTGCGCGAATGCCAACCCCAGTGATGCAGATAGAAAATCTATCCCGTTTGGTTGGTGAAGCCGTTTTTTTACAGCGAACCGCTTACCCTGCCTTGGCCTTTACATTGGTCCAGCCAGAGCACCCCGTGCGCATCAACTGTGATGGTCGCTTGGTGTCACAAGCCTTAACAAATCTATTGAAGAACGCCATTGAAGCTATTGATGGAACAGACAAGACGCTTATTGACGAACGGGGAGGGGGGAAAATTTCTATTGCATTGATTGCCCCCGACGACGGGCAGGCAGTAAGGGTCATTATCGATGACAATGGTAAAGGTTTACCCGAAGATAGGACCCGTTTGACCGAGCCCTATGTCACCACGCGGGCAAAAGGAACAGGCTTAGGGCTAGCCATCGTTAAGAAAATTCTAGAAGATCATGGCGGTGATCTGATACTTGAAGATAGCTCAATTGGTGGTGCGCGGATTAGTATGGTCCTATCGCCGCCAGTGATCACCAAGCCTACCCTCCGATCGCCCGAAGCCTCAGGCGAGCAGTCAGAAACGAGACAAGAAGAAAAATCTTCCGATGGCGCGTGACATCCTGATTGTTGATGATGAAGCCGATATCCGGATGCTGCTCTGCGGCATTTTGGACGATGAGGGCTATAGCACGCGCGAGGCAACCGATGCCGACAGCGCGCTGGCCCGCCTTGGCGAAAAAGTCCCCAACCTGATCGTATTGGATATATGGCTAGAGGGATCCCGCCTGGACGGCCTGGAACTTTTAAAAGCGATTAAGGTCGAACATCCCGACGTCCCTGTGGTGATGATGTCGGGGCATGGCACCATTGAAACGGCCGTGTCGGCGATTAAGATCGGCGCTTATGACTTTATTGAAAAACCGTTCAAGTCAGATCGCCTGTTTCTGGTGCTTGAGCGGGCGATGGAAGCCGCGCGACTGCGCCGGGAAAACCAAGAGCTTCGTCGGCAACAGGGCGATAGCGGCGAAATGCACGGGCGTTCAACAGCCATAGGGCAGATACGCCAAGCGATTGATCGGGTTGCTCCATCGGGATCACGTATTTTGATCACTGGCCCTGCCGGGTCGGGAAAAGAAGTTGCGGCACGGATGATCCATGCGCGTTCTAAACGGTCGTCGTCGCCGTTCGTGATTGTAAACTGCGCGGCTATGCATCCTGATCGCATGGAGCACGAGCTGTTTGGCTGTGAGCGAGGATTTGAGGGTAGTGATGGGCCGCGCAAAGTTGGCCTACTAGAACAAGCCGATGGCGGCACTCTGCTGCTGGATGAAATTGCCGATATGCCGCTCGAAACGCAGGGCAAAATTGTGCGTGTCTTGCAAGAGCAAACCTTTGAACGGGTTGGCGGTGCCATGCGTTTGGCGGTCGATGTGCGGGTGATCGCTACCACCGCGCAAGACTTGCAGCAGCTAATGGCCAGTGGTGTCTTTCGCGAAGATTTTTACTATCGCCTGAATGTGGTGCCCCTGCGTATCCCGCCGTTGCGGGAACGCCGCGAGGATATACCGCTTCTTGCCGAGGCGTTTATGGTTCGCGCGGCGCAAGCCTCGGGGACTGCACCGCGAAAGCTGGGCGATGACGCTTTAGCAGCGCTACAATCATACGAATGGCCAGGAAACGTTCGTCAGCTGCGTAACGTGATAGACTGGTTGCTGATCATGGCACCCGGCGACCCGCGAGAGATCATTCGGGCCGATATGCTGCCAGCAGAAATTGGTTCTATCACGCCCGAAGTTTTGCGCCTGGAACGTTCTGGTGAAATCATGGCTCTTCCACTCCGTGAAGCGCGAGAGATGTTTGAGCGGGAATATCTGCTGGCGCAGGTGACCCGATTCAACGGGAATATTTCGCGTACCGCAGAGTTTGTTGGTATGGAACGATCCGCGCTACACCGCAAATTGAAATCTCTCGGGGTCACCGGCGAAGAGCGCGGGAAAGCCTGAGCAGGTTAGACCTCAAAAGGACAGAGTACCATGAAGGTGATCATCTGCGGCGCAGGTCAGGTGGGCTATAATATTGCTCGTTATCTGGCTGGCGAAAATAACGATATCACGGTGATCGACCAACGGCCCGAGCTGATCCGAAAGCTAGCGGATTCCTTGGATGCAAAGGCGGTAATCGGCCACGCGTCGCACCCCGATGTGCTCGAGCAGGCTGGGGTACAAGATTGCGATATGCTGATCGCAGTCACCCATGCCGATGAAGTTAATATGATCGCCTGTCAGGTTGCCCATTCGCTGTTTAACGTGCCGACCAAAATTGCTCGTGTGCGCAATCAGTCGTATCTTAATCCCATGTGGGGGCATCTGTTTAGCCGCGATAATCTGCCCATCGATGTGATTATCAGCCCCGAAATAGAGGTTGCCCGTGCTGTGACCCGCCGCTTGCGGGTACCGGGTGCCATCGACCTGATCCCGCTGGCCGATAACAAGGTCCAGTTGGTCGGTGTCCGTTGTAACGCAGATACGCCGGTGGTTAACACGCCGCTGCGCCAGCTTTCAGTTTTATTCCCTGATTTGCAATTGGTGATCGTTGGCTTGGTGCGGAATGATCGGCCCATTGTGCCATCACCTGATGACCAGATGTTGCCGGGCGACGAGGTTTATTTTGTCGTTGCTGCAGATCACACTACCCGCGCAATGGCAGCCTTTGGCTATGAGGAGAAAACCACGCGCCGTATTTTGATCATCGGCGGTGGCAATATTGGGCTCTTCCTGGCTCAGCAGCTAGAAGCCGAACACCCTGAGATCGCGGTTCGCATCATTGAAATGGATAAGGAACGCGCTGAGTACGTGGCAAAAACCTTGAACCGTTCGGTGGTGATTTGCGGCGACGGTTTAGATCCCGAGATTTTGGACGAAGCCGGAGTTGCGTCGGTTGAAACCTGCGTTGCCGTCACCGATGATGACGAAACCAATATTTTGGCGGCTTTGCTGGCCAAACGGTATGGCGCTGACCGGACTATTTCTCTGCTCAACAAGACCACCTATAATACCTTGATGAATACTTTGGGTATTGATGTGGTGGTGAATCCACGTTCGATCACGGTATCAAATATTTTGTTACATGTGCGGCGTGGTCGCATTCATTCGGTTCATTCTTTGCATGAAGGCTTTGGCGAGCTCATTGAAGCTGATGCCATGGAGACATCAAGCCTAGTCGGACGGCCTCTAAAAGATGTCAAACTGCCCAGCGGTGTGTTATTGGGGGCAGTGGTGCGCGGCGACGAGGTCATTACTCCACGAGGCAATACCGTGGTGCAAAGCGGTGACCGGGTCATTTTGTTTGCCGCTGCTGAAGCGGTGAAAAAGGTCGAAAAAATGTTCTCGGTACGGCTTGAATATTTTTAGAGCCTGCCTTTGATCCAGTATGTTTCGCTGTCCTCCCGTATTTAAGGGAGGCAGCCAATCTATTGTCAGCATTGCAAAAGTCTCATTGCAGGCCAATATACTAGGTGATCTAAACAGAGTGCCTCGTTAGACCCGTTGCCGTGCTGTTTGCGCGGGATTTTGGGTCGCCGTTTTTAAGGGAGCCCCCCATGTCCCGCATTGCATATGTCAACGGTCAGTATCTGCCGCATGCTTCGGCTGCGGTTCATGTCGAAGATCGCGGATACCAGTTCGCTGATGGTCTTTACGAAGTGGTTGCCGTTTATAATGGTATCCCAGTTGATTTTCAGGCGCATTATCAGCGCCTGTGCAATGGTATGGATGCTTTGGCAATCACGCCGCCGATGGGGCGTGCGGCGATGGTGTTGGTCTTAAAGCAGATGATCCGGCGAAATCGGATCCGTAACGGAATGCTGTATTTCCAGGTCAGTCGTGGCGTTGCTCCGCGTAATCATCCCTTTCCCAAAAATACGCCGCCGTCCTTTGTTGTTACCGCGCGTCCGTCGCATGGGCCGTCAGCTCGGGCGCAAGCCGATGGCGTTAAAGCGGTGAGTGCGCCAGACATTCGCTGGTCGCGGCGCGATATTAAATCTATCTCGTTGCTCCCTAACGTTCTGGCGAAGCAAAAGGCTGTCGAAGCGGGGGCGATGGAGGCTATTTTGGTCTCTGACACAGGCATCGTGAGCGAGGGTAGCGCGTCTAACATTTGGATGGTCAACGGCGATGGACAGATTTTAACCCATCCTCTTAGTCAAGATATTTTGCCCGGAACCGTTCGTCAGCGTTTGATCGAATTGGCGAAGGGGGCTGGCTATCAGGTTATTGAACGACCGTTCACTTTACTTGAGGCGAGAGCCGCTCGGGAAGTCTTTTTAAGCTCGAGCACGACCTATGCGCTATCGGTGGTCCAGATCGATGATCAGGTCGTCGCGAATGGAAATCCTGGTACTGTTGCGACCGAGCTTCGCAGCCTTTATCGCCATTTTATGGCATCGATTGACCCAGAAACTGCTTGGACGTAAGTGTTGGCTTATCACGAAAAGGGGGGATGCATGGGCGGAACCAGCATCGCGCGGCCACGGGCGATTTTATTCGATTGGGATAATACCCTGGTTGACACTTGGCCGAGCATTATTCAGGCGATGAATGTTGCCCTCACCACCATGGGGCACGCCCCCTGGAGCGAAGACGAAGCGAAGGCGCGCATTGCTAAGTCGATGCGTGATAGCTTTCCGACGTTGTTTGGTGAGCGCTGGCTAGAGGCAAAAGAGGTCTTTCTCAGTGCTTTTAAGGCAATCCATATCGATATGCTGATTGCTTTGCCCGGCGCAGAATCGTTGCTCGTCGCAGCACAAAAAGCCGATGTTTATCTGGGTGTGGTTTCTAATAAAACCGGTGCTTTTTTGCGCGCTGAAGCCAATCATTTGCAGTGGAATGGCTATTTTTCAGCTTTGGTTGGGGCAGGGGACGCAGCGCAGGATAAACCTGCCTGTGATCCCGTTCATATGGCCCTGCAGGGTAGTGGAATCGTTGCCGGACCCGATGTCTGGTTTGTTGGCGATAATGCGGTTGATGTGCAGTGCGGTAGCGATTCGGGGTGCGTCCCAATCTTGCTGCATCCACAGGGATCTGCGGGCCATCCTGCGATGAACCCCGCGCCGCAGCATGTATTTTGCGATTGCAGCGATTTACAAGCCTTTTTAACCACACAGACGGTTCCCTTTCCGTCCATTAGATGATAACTCAAGGAGCGTGTAAGGGGGTTGCTTCCCCCGCTCCCCCAGGGGCAACAAGAGAACAGCGGAAAGGCTGAACGGATGTCGAACGAAAAAAACCAAAATGTGCAGGATGTTTTCCTGAACCATATCCGCAAAAACAAAACGCCGGTCACGGTCTTCCTGGTTAACGGGGTTAAGCTGCAGGGCATTGTTACGTGGTTTGATAACTTCTCGTTACTGCTGCGTCGGGATGGGCACACCCAGCTTGTTTACAAACATGCGATTTCGACTGTGATGCCGGCGACGCCGATTCAGCTGTTTGAACCGCAAAAGGACGAAGCTGAGGCCTAGGGGCTGCGCGACGTCATCGATATTTTTCCAGCGATTCTTTTGCAATCGCTTTGTGATCGGTCGTACGCCCTGCGAGAGTGGGGCGGCGGCCTTATTTGCGTTTTATCCCAAAGGGGATAATCTATCATTCTGGCAAGCAATTCCTGCCTGCCTCTTTTGTATCCCGGAGACGCTTTGGCTGAACAATCTTCCCACTCCCGCGCACTTGTCATTCATCCGCTACTGAAGAAAGGGCCTGATGATCGGCGCTTACCGGAAGCGCGCTTAGAAGAAGCCGTTGGCTTGGCCGAGGCCATTGATCTTGACGTCGCCCACAGCGAAGTGGTTACCGTCAGTAAGCTGCGGCCTGCGACCTATTTGGGTGTCGGCGCGGTCGAACGGCTGGTTGAGGTTATTCAGGAGCAAGAGGCCGACGTGGTTGTCATGGATTGCGATTTATCGCCAATCCAGCAACGCAATTTGGAAAAGGCTTGGGAAACTAAGGTCATTGACCGTACAGGCCTGATTCTGGAAATTTTTGGCGCCCGAGCCCGCACCCGTGAAGGGATGCTACAGGTCGAATTGGCGCACCTGAATTATCAAAAATCGCGTTTGGTGCGGTCCTGGACTCACCTTGAGAGACAGCGCGGTGGTTTTGGTTTTATGGGGGGCCCTGGTGAGTCGCAAATCGAAATTGACCGCCGCTTAATTGGCGACCGCATCACTCGGCTTAAAAAAGAGCTAGAGGAGGTGAAGCGCACCCGCCATCTGCACCGCCAGGCGCGGCGGCGTGTGCCTTTCCCCATCGTTGCGTTGGTAGGCTATACCAATGCTGGGAAATCGACTCTTTTTAACTACCTGACCTCCGCCGAAGTGCTTGCGCAAGATCAGCTTTTTGCCACGCTTGATCCGACCATGCGCTCGTTACAAATGCCTTCGGGGCGGACGATTATTTTGTCTGATACCGTCGGGTTTGTTTCGCATCTGCCCCACGAACTGGTTGCTGCTTTCCACGCCACCTTAGAAGAAGTTCTCGAGGCGGATGTGGTGGTCCATGTGCGCGATATTGCCCACCCTGATAGTCAGGCGCAGAAAAGCGACGTGGAGCGGGTGATGAAGGTCGAGCTGGGTCTTGGGGATGCTATCGACGCTGGCCTTATCGAAGCGCTCAACAAGATTGATTTGCTTGATGACGAAGTGCGCGCCGCAACCCTGGCCGAGTCTTCGCGCGATGAGCATACCGTCGCGCTTTCCGCTGTAACTGGCGACGGCTGTCGGGAGCTTTTGGCGGCGATTGATACGCGCTTAAGCCTGAGCCGGATTACGGTTGATGTAACGGTTCCGATCACCGATGGGGCGACCCTGGCCTGGCTATATCGTCGGGGCGAAGTGATCGCGCGGACCGATGGCGAAGAAGAGATTGTCCTGCAGGTGCGCCTAGACCCGGCGGATGCAGGACGTTTTCAGCAAGCCGAACAAGACGACGTCGAATAGCTTTTCTTTGACGGCAGGAAGCGAAACGGGGTGAACAAAAAAAGGGCTGCCTCAGAAAAATCCGAGGCAGCCCTTTTTAATTTAAGCCCAGAACCCTTAGGGGATCAGGATTTCAACGCGGCGGTTCTGCGGTTCGCGGATGCCGTCTTGGGTCTGCACCAGCGGATCGCTTTCACCCTTAGCCGACAGGCTAATGATGTTGGCGTTCAGGCCCAGGCTAGCCAATTCGGCACGGACGGCTTCTGCGCGGGCCATCGACAGCTTCATGTTATAACCATCACCGCCCGAACGGTCGGTGTGACCAGTCAGCGCGATCTGGGTCGACTGACCTTTCTTCGCGGTGGCAGCGGCGCGGACGAGAACTTCGCGCGCAGCCGGGGTGATGACGTCTTTGTTCCAGTCAAAGAAGACCAGGAAGTTGCTGGCCGGAACCGGAGCAGGCTGCGCCACAGGGGCCGGAGCCGGTGCCGGAGTGGCTACCGGCATCGGGGCCGGAGCCTGGCCGAAGCGGTAGGTCAAGCCAACCAAGATGTTATGGCTGTTGAGCGGGGCATCGAATTTGCCGCCTGCGGGCGTATAGGCGTCATATTCGGTGGTGTTGAACATACGGTATTCAGCACCTAAGGCCCAGTTGTCGCTGAGTTCGTATTCAGCGCCAAGGAAGACCTGGTAGGCCATCACCCAATCGTCACCCGAATAGAGATTGGTGCCTGAACGGGAAGCGCTGGTGTCGACGTAAGCCGCACCGACACCAAAACCAAGATAGGGTTTGATGATGGTGTTCGGGCTGAAATCGATCACCACGTTGCCCATCAGGGCCCAGGCATCGATATCACCGCTGGCACCAGTGCCGCCGAGGGATTCGATGTCTGCGCCACGCCAGGACACTTCACCTTCGTAACGGAACATGCCGGTGTCATAGCCGAGGTTGCCGAGGGCAATCGGGCCCGGATCAAACTGGGTGTCATAAGCTGAGCCAACGGAAGCACCATCGGCGTCTTCGAGGAAGCTTACGCCGCCCTTACCGCTCACGTACCATTCAGCGTTAGCTGCTGACAATGGCAGTGCGGCGAGCAAACCGACTGTTGCTAAAAATTTAAACGAACGCATTGCATTCAGCCTTTCAAATCTCACAAGATGGCGGGGTCTGATAATCTTGCGATCCCCGATCCCCCGAGTCCTAAGACAAGTTATCGCATAAAGCAGGTCAACTAGCGATGATTTCAATGGGGAAGGGCGGGGAAAAATGCTTTTTTTTTGCAGTGCACACGCAGTTTTCCCGTTGACACAGCCTTGCTATTGTCTTTGATGACCCTATATCCGCTCAGACGGGGGTTATTTTGCCATGTTGCGCCGTGTTAACAGCGGTTGGCCGGGCGTTTTCTGCGGGATTTGGTCAGGTTTAGGCACTGTTGCAAGATAGCGCCCTTATGAGGCAGTGGTAATAGTATGTTTAAGCGGCGGACTCCGCTCTCTTTTCCCGCGCGGATTTTTAATTTTATTTGGCCGCAGCCCGGTTGGCGGCGATCGAGTCTGTATCTTTGGCATCGTTTACACCGCTTGCCGGGTAGTACGTCTGCTATTGCGGCCGGCTTTGCCTCTGGCGCAGCCGTCTCTATTTTACCGCTGAGTGGATTCCACTTTCTGCTTGGTGCTTTGATGGCCTGGGCGCTGCGGGCTAGCGTTATAGCTTCGGCTTTTGGAACCGTGGTCGGTAATCCCTGGACCTTTCCGGCGATTTGGGTCGGAACCTATTGGCTGGGATCGGCGATGCTGGGTTTGCATGGCGCAGACGCTCAGGCGCTCAATTTTTCGTCGGTTTTTGAGGCGTTGTGGTATGGAATCGTTCATCTGGACGGAACCCATATTGCGGAAAAAGTATGGCCCGTTTGGTGGCCGATGATGGTTGGATCGATCCCTGTTTCGGTCCTTGTTTGGCTGGCTTGTTATTTTCCGCTAAGACGGACGATGACCGGATATCACCAGTCACGGGGGTTGCGGCGCTTACGGCGCTTGGCACAGCAGGCGCGTCGTGAAAAACCCACCGACCCCCCGCAAGGTATGGCCCATGCGCCAACGCTGCCAAGTGATAGCGATACCGGGGCGAAGTCATGATTTTAGGGCTCGGCATAGACCTTACCGACCGGCGGAGAATTGAGGCGTCTTTTCAACGCTTTGGCCAGCGTTTCTTAGACCGTATTTTTACCAAAGCAGAGCAAGAGATCGCCCAACAACGCGCAGCAAACTCGGCTGTCTATTGGGGCACTTACGCCAAGCGTTTCGCGGCAAAAGAAGCCGCAGGAAAAGCGCTAGGGACGGGGCTGGGGCAAGGGGTTGGTTGGCGAGATATTGAGATTGTGCGATCACCCTTGGGGCGGCCTGATCTTTGCCTGCATGGTCAAGCCGCGGTGCATTTGGCCGCATTAGTTCCCAATGGCTGTGCACCCGCGATTCACTTGGCCCTGACGGACGAGGGCGATTTAGCGATGGCGCAGGTGATTATCTCGGCGGTACCTCTGGTATAACGATGAAAAAGCTGTCATACGGGCCGGATCACTTGACAGAGGCCGGGGTAGGGGGCTTCATTCCGCTCATCTGGCGCAGCATGAGCCCAGGTGTTGGCAATTCGCACCTAAGCTTATGTTGAAAAACCGTTATCTATCTGTCTGAAAAGACAGTAAACAATGCGTTTGGGAACCTTTCCCTAGATCGCGAACCCTGGTGGAGAAGGCTTTTGAACGGCGACGAACCCCATAGCTCGAAGGCGCAAAAGTTGCCGCCTTCCCCCGCTGAGCGGGTTAAAGTATTTTTTGATTTTGTAAAAACGGTTCTGATTGCCATGCTGCTTGCGTTTGGCTTTCGCAGCGTTGCGCTTGAACCGTTTACCATTCCTAGTGGTTCGATGATTCCGACTTTATTGGTCGGTGATTACTTGTTTGTATCTAAAATTTCCTATGGCTATAGCCGCTATTCGTTCCCGCTCAGTCTGCCGCTTTTTGAAGGGCGGATTTTTGCCGACGAGCCAAAGCGGGGCGATGTCGTGGTTTTCCGCCTGCCGCGCGATACCAGCATTGATTATATCAAGCGTGTTATCGGCCTGCCGGGTGATACGGTCCAGATGAAACAAGGGCGCCTTTATATCAATGACACGTTGGTCCCGCGTGAAAAACTTCCCGATTACCAGTATCGCAATAGCAGCGGTAGCACCTTTCGTGAGCAGCGTTACATAGAAACACTGCCCGATGGTGCAGAGCATGTGATCATCGAAAGCAACGATTCCGGGCCGTACGATAACACTCGCCAATATGTAGTCCCAGAGGGGCACTATTTTATGATGGGTGATAACCGCGATAACAGCCTTGATAGCCGCGCGGTTGTTGGCTTTGTGCCTTTTGAAAACCTTGTTGGCCGTGCTGAGTTTACGTTTTACTCGTTTGACGATGCCACCAGCTTTTGGCAGGTCTGGGAATGGCCTTGGGCCGTGCGTTGGGAACGGCTTTTCCGTTCGATTGGGCCGCTGGACAATACCGACGGGGGCGCAGCACGGTGAGCCCAACTGATTCTGATCCGGTGGAAGCCGCACAGGGTGCCCTTGGCTATCGCTTTCGTAAGCCTAAATTGCTGATGCGTGCCTTGATTCATCGCAGTGTTGCCAGTGCCGATACGCTGTCTTATGAACGTTTAGAGTTTTTGGGTGACCGTGTTTTAGGTCTGGTGATCGCCGAAATGCTCTATGAACGGTTCCCTGGCGAGGCCGAAGGTCCTTTGGCTCGGCGGCATGCGGCCTTGGTGCGAAAAGAGGCTTTGGCGCGCGTCGCAGGCGAGGTTAAGCTGGGGCGTTTTATTATTTTATCCAAAGGCGAGGAAGATGCCGGGGGCCGCGATAATACAGCCATTTTGGCCGATGTTTGCGAAGCAGTCTTGGGGGCACTCTTTCTTGATGGGGGCTTAGATCCGGCAAAAACCTTTATTGCGGGCCATTGGCCTGCAATGATGGAAGAAGCTGCTGCGCCACCAAAAGACGCAAAAACAGCCCTGCAAGAATGGGCACAACAACGCGGGCGCCCGTTGCCTGTGTACGATACAGTTGAATGTTCGGGACCCGACCATAGTCCGCAATTCATTGTTCAAGTGACAGTTGTGGGTTTAGCGCCGGTTTCGGCATCAGGACCATCAAAAAGGGCAGCAGCCCAGGCAGCGGCTCGTTCGTTGCTTGATATAGCGCTGGCCACCAAAGGCTCTATGAGAAAAGGCTAAATAGATATCTATGAGCGATCACCTCCCTCCGTCATCGACGGATGGCGCCGCAGCTGACGGCGCTACAAATCACCCCACCCGCTGCGGTTTTGTTGCCGTTTTGGGGGCTCCGAATGCAGGGAAATCGACCCTGACCAATACCTTGGTAGGAACCAAGGTATCCATTGTTTCGCCGAAAGTGCAAACGACCCGCACCCGCGTGCGTGGGATTGCCATGCACGGCGATAGCCAAGTCGTCTTTATTGATACGCCGGGTATCTTTCGTCCCAAAAAACGCTTGGAACGGGCAATGGTTGCCGCAGCGTGGTCGGGTTTGGCCGATGCCGATGTGGTGATGTTGCTGATTGACACCGAACGGGCGACCAGCACGCGGGGCTTAGACGACGATAGCCGCGATATTATTGAAACTCTAAAAAAGCACGAACGCCGCGATGTGGTTTTGGTGCTTAATAAAGTGGATTTGGTTAGCCCGCCGCTGTTGCTCAAATTAGCGGAAACGCTGCACCAAGAAGGCATTTTTGGTGAAGTGTTTATGGTATCAGCGCTAAAAGAGCGCGGTACGGCTGATATTTTGCCCTATTTGGCAAAGATGGTTCCTCCGGGGCCCTATATGTTCCCCGAAGACGACGTGTCAGACCTGCCGATGCGCCTGCTTGCCGCAGAAATCACCCGTGAAAAGGTTTTCCTGCAGCTTTATCAGGAACTGCCTTATAGCATTACAGTCGAAACTGAAAAGTGGACTGATCGTAAAGATGGTTCGATCCGCCTGGATCAGACCATCTATGTCAGCCGCGAAAGCCAGAAAAGCATCGTTTTGGGTAAGGGCGGAGCACAGATTAAAAAGATCGGCGCTGCTTCGCGCGAAGAGCTCGAGGAATTGCTTGAGCAAAAAGTGCATCTGTTCCTGTTCGTTAAAGTGCGTGAAGAATGGACCGAAGACCGCGAGCGCTATCGTGAATGGGGTCTGGACTTTGACGCCTAAGATCTTGTGATACGGTGCATGTTGTCCGGCGTTTTTAGGGGAACATGCACTGACTTTCTATTTTGTTGTTGCATACGGTAATTTACCAAAAAATTTGGGATTGTAAGACCATGACCAACCAGCTCACTGCCTATGGATTAGGCTTGCTGTGGGTGGGGGCTATGGCTCTGGGAGGGGTGATCATGATTGGTCAAAAACCCCTGCCGCCATTGCCCAGTGTGCCACCCGTTTCGTCGCGAAAAAAAGCGCAGATGGTAAAAAATGGGGCTGGTAAAGTCGAGGGTGATGATCAACCGAGTCCAGAGCAGGTTCAGGTGTTAGCGCAAATTTCGGCGCTGCAGCGGCTGCATCAGCAGCGGCGTATGATCACTCTAATCTGCCAGTTTATCGGCAGCGGCGGTATTATTGCCGGGCTTGGGCTGTTGGCGTTGGGGGTGATGAAGTAGTAGGGCACAAATAATGGAATGGCGTGATGCGGGCATAGTGCTTTCCAGTCGCCGCCATGGTGAAGGCGGCGCGATCATTTCCGTTTTGACTTCTGCGCATGGCCGTCATATGGGTTTGGTCCGTGGGGGTGGTAGCCACTCTCAACGTGCTGCGTTACAGCCTGGCACCGTGTTGGCGTGCCGTTGGTCTGCCCGCCTGGAAGACCACCTGGGCACGATGCGTTGCGAGGCCGTAGAGAGCTCTGCCAGTTCATTTCTTGATGACCCAGAACGTTTGGCTGCACTGGCGTCGCTGTGCGCGCTTGCCGATTGGGCTTTGCCTGAACGCCACCCTTACCCCGATCTTTATGATGCGACTTTGGCTTTGTTGGTTTCTTTACCGGGGGAGCATTGGCCCGCAGCATATGTGCATTGGGAATTGATATTGTTGGCGCAAGTGGGCTTTGCCGTTGATGTGACCTGCTGTGCGGTGACAGGCCAGCGTGATGGTTTAACATGGGTGTCACCGCGAACAGGACGAGCAGTTTGTGCCGAGGCAGGCCGCCCCTACGCCGAACGATTGTTGCCGTTGCCTGCGTTTTTGTGGGATGAGAATACTCCCTTTCCCAGCGGTATCGTTCAGCCTGACATTGCTCAGGGCTTGCGTTTGACCGGTTATTTCCTCCATCATCGCCTCGAAGTTCCAGGAAATAAGCCTTTGCCGGATGCGCGCGGACGTTTGCTTGAACGTCTAGAGCGCGCGGCGGGGGCTTTGAGCTCGGTGAAAAATGCCGGGAACAGTTGACCCGGTGGGGGCTTTCAGGGCTATAGTTCGTCGTTTGTTGCCTTTTGCCGATCCGCAAAAGGCATATCACCGTATTTTCAGCAGGTTATAGGGTACCATGAGCGCCAAGCAGATCCCAGCCGAGACCATTCGTCAGGCTCCCCTGGCCGAAGCGCTGTCCGAGCGCTATTTGGCTTATGCCTTATCCACGATCGTGTCGCGCTCGCTTCCTGATGTGCGCGATGGCCTAAAGCCGGTGCATCGTCGGCTGCTTTATGCCATGCGCTTGCTTAAACTTGATCCGGCAACCGGCTATAAAAAATGTGCGCGTGTGGTTGGTGATGTGATCGGTAAGTATCACCCCCACGGTGATACGTCGGTCTATGATGCCATGGTGCGCTTGGCGCAAGATTTTGCCGTACGCTATCCGTTGGTTGATGGTCAGGGAAACTTTGGCAATATTGACGGCGATGGTGCTGCGGCAATGCGCTACACCGAAGCGCGCCTAACCGAAGTCGCCATGGCCTTGATGGAAGGTCTAGACGAAGACGCCGTTGATTTCCGTGATACCTATGACGGTGAAGAAAGCGAGCCGATCGTCATGCCCGCGGCCTTTCCTAACCTATTAGCCAATGGGTCTTCGGGGATTGCGGTCGGGATGGCAACTAACATTCCGCCACATAATGCGGGTGAGCTGTGTGATGCTCTGCAGGTGCTTATTAAGCGGCCTGATGCCACCGTCGCTGATTTGGTTGGTTATGTAAAAGGCCCGGACTTTCCGACTGGCGGGCTGTTGGCTGAAAGCCCGGATTCGATCCTTGACGCCTATAAAACTGGGCGTGGCGGTTTTCGGTTACGGGCACGGTGGCAGGTCGAAAAGCTATCGCACGGCTTGTACCACATTGTGGTCACTGAAATTCCTTATCAGGTGCAAAAGGCAAAGGTGATCGAGAAAATCGCCGACCTTTTGAATGCTAAAAAACTGCAAATTCTGTCTGATGTCCGGGATGAATCGGCTGAAGATGTGCGGATTGTTTTAGAACCGCGTAACCGCAGCGTTGATCCCGATATGCTGATGGAGCACCTGTTTAAAAATACCGATCTCGAGATTCGCTTTGGCCTGAATATGAACGTTCTTGATGGCGATGGCATCCCACGGGTGATGTCGCTCAAAGAGGTTTTGCAGGCATTTTTGGATCATCGGCACGATGTTTTGGTCCGCCGCACCACCTATCGCCTAGAGAAAATCGCCCATCGTCTCGAGGTGCTAGCGGGCTATCTGGTTGCCTATCTTAATCTGGACGAAGTGATTCGCATCATTCGTGAAGAGGACGAAGCCAAAAAGTCCCTGATGGCCAAATTTTCCCTCACCGAGGTTCAGGCCGAAGCAATTTTGAATATGCGTTTGCGGTCCTTGCGCAAGCTCGAAGAAATGGAAATTCGCGGCGAGCATGACAAGCTGTCAGCAGAAAAAAATGGCTTGGAAAGTCTGCTGGCTAGCGACGTGCTACGGTGGAAAGCGATCAGTACCGAAGTTACTTTAACTAAGAAAAAGTTTGGTCAACATACAGAGCTAGGCCGACGCCGTACCGATTTGATCGAACCGCCATCAGCCACCATAGTGCCGCTGGAAGCGGTGATTGAGCGCGAGCCGATCACAGTATTGCTGTCGGAAAAAGGCTGGGTGAGGGCGATCAAGGGGCATACGGACAGCTTAGAAGACGCCAAGTTCAAGGATGGCGATCAGCTCAAATTGGCTTTGCAGGCTCATACCACGGATAAGATCCTCGTTTATGGCACTAATGGCCGTTTTTATACCATTCTTGGGGACCGCATTCAGCGCGGGCGTGGTTTTGGCGAGCCGGTCCGTTTGATTGTTGATTTGCCGAACGATGCTGAAATTTCCTGCCTTTTGGTGCATCAGCCTGCACGGCGATTGCTGTTGGCAGCCAGGGATGGGCGCGGTTTTATCGTTAACGAAGATGATGTTGTGGCGCAGACCCGGCAGGGCAAGCAGATCTTGAATGTTGCCACGGAAAGTGAAGCGGCTTTTTGTCTGCCCTTACGTCCCGAAGATGATAGCGTTGCCATTCTGGGTGATAATCGGAAGCTGTTGATTTTTGCGCTTGATGAAATTCCACAGATGACCCGAGGGCGCGGTGTTATTTTGCAGCGCTATACCGATGGCGGCATTGCTGATCTAAAAACCTTTGCTGATAAAGGCGGCTTTACCTTTAAGCGCGGCGAGCAGACACGTACCGAGGCCGATACGACGCCTTGGCGTGCCAAGCGGGCAACGGCTGGTAAACTGCCGCCGCAGGGCTTCCCCCGCAGCAACCGTTTCGGCGACTAACGCTTTTTTATGCCGCTGACCCAGAAGAATAACACTTCTGGGCTTGCGCTGGCCGGGATGTGGGGTTACAAACCGGCCTTCAACCACGCACGCGGGTGCGCGGGCGATCTTCTTATGATGCAATCCCTACCGGTGCCCATGGCCTGGAAAAGGGGAGCGCCGGGAGAATGTCCATCCGGTGCCGGGAATGGTCCTGGTCACTTGCCCCGCGGAGGCTTTTAACCGGAGAAGGTTCGTTATGACTCTTCCGTCTTTTAGCATGCGTCAGCTCGTCGAAGCTGGCTGCCACTTTGGTCACAACACCCGTCGTTGGAACCCGCGCATGGCGCCGTTCCTGTATGGCGTGCGTGATGGCGTGCACATCATCGATCTGCAACAGACCGTTCCCATGATGCACCGCGCCATGGAAAAGGTTCGCGAAGTCACCACCGGTGGCGGTCGCGTCCTGTTCGTTGGCACCAAGCGTCAGGCCCAGGACATTATTGCTGATTCGGCTCGTAAGTGCGGTCAGTACTATGTGAACCACCGTTGGCTGGGCGGCATGCTCACCAACTGGAAGACGATTTCTAATTCGATCAAGCGCCTGCGCGAGCTCGAAGAACTGCTGTCGAGCGGCGACGTGCGCGGCTTGACCAAAAAAGAACAGCTGAACCTGACCCGCGATCTAGACAAACTTGACCGCGCCCTGGGCGGGATCAAGGACATGGGCGGCCTGCCCGACGTTCTGTTCATCGTCGACGTTTGCAAGGAATCGCTGGCCGTTCAGGAAGCCAACAAGCTTGGTATTCCGGTGATCGGCGTTCTTGATAGCAATGCTAACCCGATTGGCATCGATTTCCCGGTTCCGGGTAACGATGATGCCCTGCGCGCCATCAAAACCTATTGCGATCTGATTGCCGGTTCGGCGCTGGATGGCATTCAGGCTCAGATGTCCGCCGCTGGTGTGGATATCGGTGCTGCTGAAGAAGCTCCGGTTGAGCAGATTGCTATCGAGGGTGAAACCGCCTAAGGCGAGCGCATCCCCGATCATGGCGGCGGCCCCGGTCGCCGCCATTGTTTTATTATACTCCCGTTTTAGTGTCCTTCGGCGCGGAGGGCACGCTGACCTTAAGATTGAAAGAGGGTTATCTCATGGCCGAGATCACTGCTGCCCTGGTTAAGGAACTGCGCGAAAAGACCGGCGCTGGCATGATGGATTGCAAAAAGGCTCTGGCGGAAACCGCTGGTGACCTGGAAGCTGCTGTCGATTGGCTGCGCACGAAGGGCCTTGCCGCCGCCGCCAAGAAGGCCGGCCGTGTTGCCGCCGAAGGCCTGGTTGCCGTTGCGTCCGAAGGCACCAAAGCTGCCGTCGTCGAACTGAATGCCGAAACCGATTTCGTGGCTCGTAACGATGGTTTCCAGGAATTCGTTAAGGGCGTTGCCCAGGTTGCTCTGCCGGTCGTTGGCGACCTGGAGCAGTTGAAGGTTGCTGCTTATCAGGACACTGGCCGTAACGTCACCGAACAGGTTACTCACATGATCGCCACCATTGGCGAAAACATGAACCTGCGTCGTTCGGCTGGCCTGGAAGTTTCCAAGGGCGTTGTCGCTACCTATATCCACTCTGCGGTTACTCCGGGTCTGGGTAAGATTGGCGTTTTGGTCGCTTTGGAATCCGAAGGCGATGTGGCCAAGCTCGAAGAAGCCGGCAAGCAGATCGCCATGCACGTGGCTGCTGCGAACCCGCTGTTCCTGAGCAAGGACAATGTGGACCAGGAGTCCCTGGAACGCGAACGTGCTGTTCTGGTTGAACAGGCTCGTGAATCCGGTCGTCCGGAAGAAATCATTGCCAAGATGGTCGAAGGCCGTCTGCGCAAGTATTACGAAGAAGTCTGCTTGCTTGAGCAGGTTTTTGTGATCGACGGCGAAAGCAAGATCTCCAAAGTGGTCGAAAAGGTCGCTAAGGACATTGGCGCCCCGGTTGCTTTGACTGGCTTCGTGCGTTTTGCTCTTGGCGAAGGCATTGAAAAAGAAGAAAACGACTTTGCCGCCGAAGTCGCTGCTGCTGCAAAGGGCTAAGCAAATCTGAGCGGGTAAAAATTACCTGTAACGATGTGTTTGCTGCCTAGATGTTGAAAAGCCTGCTCCGGAGTATTCTGGGGCAGGCTTTTCTTATGGCTCATTTTGGGGTTTTATCAGCTGAGGATTTAGCTGATTATCCGGTGATAATCGTTAACGAAAATGGGGGAAGCCTAGGGAAATGGCGGTACCCCTATCAAAAAAAGGCGACATAGGAGCGGTTTCGTGTAATATGCCCGTCGTATGGTCTGTGCTGAGTAAATTTATTGCGCAGCATGTGGACTTAAACTGTTTTTATCATATTTTCAGAGGCTTAACGGATGCCCAGTCTGAAAGACTTTCGTCGCGTCCTGCTCAAAATTTCGGGCGAAGGATTGATGGGGGGTCGTGAATACGGCCTGGATACCGCGATTGTGTCGCGTATCGCCGAAGATGTTAAATCGGTGGTCGAGCAGGGTGTGCAGGTGTGTTTGGTGATTGGTGGCGGCAATATTTTCCGCGGCGTCAAAGGCGCTGCCGAGGGGATGGATCGCACCAGCGCTGATTACATGGGGATGTTAGCGACGGTGATGAATGCTCTGGCGGTGCAAAATGCGCTGGAGAAAGCGAATGTTTCCACCCGTGTGCAATCTGCCATTCCCATGTCCGCCGTCTGCGAACCCTATATTCGCCGCCGTGCTGTCCGTCATATGGAAAAGGGACGGGTGGTGATTTTTGCTGCCGGTACCGGCAATCCATTTTTCACGACCGATACCGCCGCATCACTGCGCGCGATCGAGGTGAATTGTGACGCGCTGTTAAAGGCAACGCAGGTTGACGGTGTTTATTCCGCTGACCCTAAGGCAAACCCTGACGCAACCCGCTACGAAACTTTGACTTATACCGAGGTCCTGAGTAAGGATCTTCGAGTTATGGATGCTTCGGCCATTGCTTTGGCGCGCGAAAATCGCATGCCAGTGGTCGTTTTCAATATGCATGGTGACGGCGCTTTCGCCAAAGTCATGCGCGGCGAAGGTCGCTATACCATCATTACCGAGGAGAACTAAGGTGTCCGGAGACGTTGCCAGTTACGCTGACCTTAAGAAGGATATTAAGCACCGTATGGATCAAACCGTTGAAGTCCTGAAAAAGGAATTCTCGGGTTTGCGTACCGGCCGTGCTGCAACCAGCCTTCTTGACCCGGTGATCGTCGAAGCCTATGGGCAGACCATGCCGTTGAACCAGGTTGGCACCGTGGGTGTCCCTGAGCCGCGCATGTTGACTGTCCAGGTGTGGGATAAGTCGATGGTTAAGGCGGTGGAAAAGGCTATCGGGAATGCGGGCCTTGGCCTCAATCCGCAAGCCGATGGCCAAATGATTCGCGTGCCGATTCCCGCCCTGACCGAGGAACGCCGCGGTGAACTGACCAAAGTTGCGGCCAAATACGCCGAAGCTGCCCGCGTTGCTATCCGCAACGTGCGCCGTGATGGCAATGATACCCTAAAGAAGATGGAAAAAGATAACCATCTGTCTCAGGATGAAGGCCGTCAGTATCAAACTGAAATTCAGACTTTGACGGATGATGCAATCAAGCGCGTTGATGAAACGCTTGAGCATAAAGAAAAAGAAATCATGCACGTTTAAGGCATTGCCTTAAACGCTGTGCGAAGATGTGCGACCTAGTAAAACACGAAGTGTCCTTTGTAATCTTATCGGATTGACGAAGGAACAGGCGTTTTGCTCGGTCGCCATTCTTTTGACTCAAGGGCATGTCGCGGTGCGATGGTGCTTTGGATACTCGACCGGTTCTTTTGGCCTCTCCCTCCGGCCGCCACACGGATGAAAGGCTTCCTGTGCTTCGACACCGTATTCTCTCTGCTCTGGTCTTGGCGCCGCTTGCTCTATTGGCGGTCTACGTCGGCGGCCCAGTTTTTGACGCCGTAGTGGCGTTGGCCGCCGCCATTATGGCCTGGGAATGGGACCGGATTTGCCGAGGGCGCTTTAGCAAAAGTGGGCAGGTTATGGCGATTGCCGTAGCCGCCGCTGCTTTGCTTGGGGCGCATTTCCCCATGGCTGCCCTTGCTGTGGTGTGGATTGGTATGTTGGGTGCAGCCGTTTTTTCGCGCTCGGGTTGGCTGGCAATGGGGGCGCTTTATATTGGCCTTCCCGTTATTGCTTTGACCTGGTTGCGGCAGGAGGCTGGGCTTATTACCTTGGTGTGGCTGTTAGCGATTGTTTGGGCTACCGATATTGGTGCCTATATCGCCGGGCGGTCTATCGGCGGGCCTAAGTTGGCTCCACGGATTAGCCCTAATAAAACCTGGGCTGGCCTTATTGGTGGGGTGACGGCGGCGGTGGTCGCGGGCGGCTTGGTCGTTTGGGTTTTTGATGTCGGGCAGGGGCCACTTGTGGGCGTCTTTGCCGCGCTTTTAGCCGCAAGCTCTCAAATGGGAGACTTGTTTGAATCGTCAGTAAAACGCCGTTTCAAGGTAAAAGATTCCAGCAACATCATCCCCGGTCATGGGGGTGTTTTGGATCGTGTGGATGGTTTGATCGCTGCCGCGCCAATCTTGGCTTTTGCGGTGGTTGCCCTGGGTGGTGGATTGGATACGTGGTGAGTACAAACGCAGGGATTGTCAGCCAAAACGCGCCGCGGTCGGTAACGATTTTGGGGTCGACTGGATCTGTCGGCTGCAATACCGTTGATTTATTGCAGCGCAATCCCCAGGCCTATAAGGTCGAGGCATTGGTCGGAAACCGCAATATTGCCTTGTTAATAGAACAAGCATTGCTGTTGCGGCCTGCAGTGGCCGTCGTTGCTGATGACAGTCTTTACCAAAATTTGGCTGAGGGATTGGCGGGGAGCGGGATTGCCGTCGCTGCGGGCGCCCGCGCTGTTGTCGAAGCCGCTGAACGCCCCGCTGATTGGGTGATGTCATCAATTGTGGGCGCGGCTGGACTAGCCCCAACCATGGCTGCGGTTCGTCGCGGTGCTGTGGTTGGCTTGGCAAACAAAGAGTCGTTGGTTTGCGCAGGGGATTTAATGATGGCCGAGGTTGCCCGTTCTGGTGCGACCTTGTTGCCCGTTGATTCCGAACATTCAGCTATTTTTCAGGTTTTTGATTTTGCTCACCCAGAGACGGTGGAAAAAATCACCCTGACCGCATCGGGGGGGCCATTTCGCACCTGGGATGCCAAGGCAATGGCGTCGGTAACTCCGGCGCAGGCGGTTGCCCATCCCAATTGGTCAATGGGGGCTAAAATATCCGTTGATTCTGCGACCATGATGAACAAAGGCCTTGAACTGATTGAGGCGCATCATCTTTTTGCTCTCCCCGAACAGAAAATTGATGTTTTGGTTCACCCGCAATCGGTGATCCACTCCATGGTTTCCTATGTTGATGGATCGGTTTTAGCCCAGCTGGGTACGCCTGATATGCGGACCCCCATTGCTGTGGCCCTGGCGTGGCCGGCGCGGATGGATGCCCCCTCGCCGCGTTTGGATTTGGCAGCAATCGGGCAGTTGACCTTTGAAGCCCCGGACCCGGTGCGTTTTCCTGCCTTGTCGCTGGTCCGTGCCGCCTTGCAAAGCGGTGGGGCGGCTCCTACACTTATGAATGCGGCGAATGAAATTGCGGTGGCTGCTTTTCTCAATGGGCAGCTTGGCTTCTTGCAGATTGTGCAGGTTGTCGAACAAGTCCTTGAGATGAATGGCTCTTTGTCGATGACTAGCCTAGATGATCTGTTTGCCTATGATGCTTTGGCACGGCGCCAGGCACAGGATATTTGTTTAAAAATACGCGCTTAACCTGCGTGATGGCTTCCCTCTAAATGGACGATTGCTCGACGATATGGACATTTTTCACTCGATCTGGACCACTGGCGGTGCCTTTTTGTTGCTGCTCACGGTGGTGGTTTTTGTCCACGAACTGGGCCACTTTTTGGTCGCCCGGTGGAATGGTGTGCGAGTAGAGGTCTTTTCGCTTGGCTTTGGCCGTGAATTGTTTGGCTTTAATGATCGCCATGGCACCCGCTGGCGGGTGAGCTTGTTGCCTTTGGGCGGCTATGTGAAGTTTTTCGGCGATGTGGACGCAGCCAGCGCTGGCGAGGCTGACACCACAGGCTATAGCGAAGCCGAGCGCCGCGTTGCCTTTCCCTGTCAGCCCCTGTGGCGTAAAGCGGCCATTGTCTTTGCTGGTCCGGCGGCCAATTTCGTTTTTGCTATTTTGGTTTTTGCTGTTGTTTTCATGACTTACGGGCGGCCTTTAACGCAGGCTGTCATTGACGAGGTTCGTGGGGGCAGTGCAGCCCAAGAAGCCGGGCTGCTCGCGGGGGATCGCATCGTCGCGGTCGCCGGGAACAGCGTTGAAAGTTTTGAGGACGTGCAGCGTTTGGTGCCGCTCTATGGCACCAAGGAAATGCCGGTAACCGTTGAGCGGAATGGCGAAGAGCTGACTTTGCTCACTCATCCCCAGCAGGTGGACGCCGACGGTAAAACCCTGCCGATGCCGATTTTGGGGGTTTCTATATCCCGCGAAGCCATCGAAATGATCCGCCTAGGCCCGGTCGAAGCGATTGGCGAAGCGGTGGTGAGCACTTACACCATGAGCGCCTCGACCTTGGTTGCGCTGGGGCAGATGGTTAGCGGCCAACGTGGCACCGAGGAACTCGGCGGGCCGATCCGGATTGCCGAGTTTTCAGGTCAGGCTGCACGGGCTGGTGTGTTAAGTTTTGTGATGTTTATCGCCATTTTGTCGGTAAATTTGGGTCTGATTAATTTGTTACCTGTGCCGGTACTAGACGGCGGCCATTTAGCGTTGTATGCCATTGAGGCTCTGCGCGGTCGGCCATTAGGCGAGAAAGCACAGGAAGTAGGGATCCGAATTGGCCTGATGATGGTCATTGGGTTGATGATTTTTGCGACGTGGAACGATATTCTACGGCTGGTTACTGGCTAGCCTTGGGTATCCCCCAAGAAAGGTCCAATTTTAATGAATGCTGTTAGGGGGGCTTCGGTGCTTCGTCGAGCGCAGTCTGATTATCGCACCCGTTTGGCTATGGCTGGCGGGCGGATCACCAATTTGGGTGTGGCAACCTGTGTCGCTGCCCTATTGACCGGCATGACAATACAGCAGGCTGCCGCCCAGTTCAGCGTTGACACGACGCCAGCCCAGGCAGCAGCGCCTGCGCCAGCAGGTGCGGCAATGAGCGTTGCTGCCGCTGATACCGCCGCAGACGTGGTCGGCGAGGTTACCGTGATCGGAAACCAGCGGATCGAGGCTGATACCGTGCGCGCCTATATGCTGGTGCGTGCCGGAGATCCCTTTGATCCCGCGCGGATGGACGAAAGCCTAAAGCGTCTTTTTGCCACCGGTCTGTTCGCCGACGTGGCCATGGGACGGCAGGGTGGTAATCTGGTGGTGAAGGTGGTGGAAAACCCCATCGTGAACCGCATCGCCTTTGAAGGTAATAAGCGTGTCGATGATGACATGCTGCAGAGCGAAATTCAGTTGCGGCCCCGCCAGGTCTATACTCGGACCAAGGTGCAGGAAGACGTTAAGCGGGTTCTTGATGTCTATCGGCGTTCTGGGCGGTTTGCCGTCACGGTTGAGCCCAAGATTATTGAGCTTGAGCAAAACCGCGTCGATTTGGCCTTTGAGGTTAACGAGGGTCCGTCTACCTATATTCGCCGCATCAATTTTGTCGGCAATCAACGTTTTTCCGACAAGCGCCTGCGCGAGGAAGTCTCGTCGCGTGAAGAGCGCTGGTACCGTTTTTTCTCTAGCGCTGATACTTATGATCCTGACCGCCTGACCTATGACCGCGAATTGCTGCGCCGGTTCTATTTGCGCAATGGCTATTCAGATTTCCGCGTTGTTTCAGCCGTGGCCGAGCTATCGCCTGACCGCGAGAGTTTCTTCATTACCATGACCGTCGATGAAGGGGAGCGCTATAAGTTCGGGAACCTGGATATCGAAGTTTCAATCCCAGACGTTTCTGCTGACGCTTTGAAAGAAAGCATCGTCGGTGAAGCAGGCGATTGGTATAACGCCGACCAAGTCGAAGAAACGGTTCAGGCCATTACCGATCAGCTTGGGGCGATGGGCTATGCCTTTGTCGACGTGCGCCCACGGGTAAAGCGCGACCGCGACCAGAGGATCATTGACGTTACCTATATGGTTCAGGAAGGCCCGCGCGTTTTCGTTGATCGCATTGATATCACCGGCAACGTCCGCACCTTGGACCGGGTGATTCGTCGAGAAATGGAATTGGTGGAAGGCGATGCCTTTAACACTGCTAAGCTCCGTCAATCGAAAGAACAAATTCGCGGCCTTGGTTTCTTTGAGAAAGTCGAAGTCACCAACGTCCCCTCAGAAGTTGCCCCCGACCGCACTGTAGTGCAGGTCGAAGTGCAGGAAAAATCGACGGGCGAGTTGAGCTTTGGCGTTGGCTGGTCGTCGTCTTCGGGTGCTTTATTTGATGCGTCGTTGCGGGAACGCAACCTGTTGGGCCGTGGCCAAGACCTGAAACTCAGCCTGAGTGTGGCTGAGCGGAAGCAGGAAATTGATCTTAGCTTTACCGAGCCTTATTTCATGGGGCGGCGTTTGGCTGCGGGTTTTGACCTGTTTAGCACCCAGCATGATTATCAAGATGAAAGCTCCTATGATGTCGCTGAAAATGGCGGTGCCCTGCGGATGGGGTTCCGGTATAATCAGTATTTGCGCCAAGGGTTTAAGTATACCCTGTCACAGACAAGCATCGAAAATGTTGATAGCGCAGCTTCGATTTATATTAAGCAGATCGAAGGCGATACTGTTCTGTCGCAGGTGTCTCAGTCTTTGACTTATGATCGCCGTGATAGCGGTATCGAACCCACCGAAGGCTATTATATAACGCTTGGGAATGACCTTGCCGGTTTGGGCGGCGATGAATATTTCTTGCGGACGAATTTGAGTGGCGCACAGTACTTCCCAATCGATGATGATGTGGTCTTTACCCTTCGCGGCAATGCAGGGGTTATTGTTGGCCTGGGGAAAGATGTGCGGTTGCAGCGCAACTTTAACCTTGGTGGCGATAACTTGCGCGGCTTTGAATATGGCGGTGCTAGTCCCCGCGATGCTTCTACCGAGGATTTGTTGGGTGGTGTCTGGATCGCAAACGGTACTGCGGAAATGCGCTTCCCCTTGGGCTTGCCAGAAGAATTGGGGATTACCGGGAAAGCCTTTAGTGACTTTGGTACCATTGGCTCCCCGGATAACATTGATAGCAATGGTGTCAATGGCGACACCTCGCTGCGTGCCTCTGCTGGTGTCGGTATTGTTTGGGTGTCGCCCATGGGACCGGTTAGCATCGATTTGGCTCAAGCGTTGTTAAAAGAAGACTATGATAAGACCGAGTTCTTCCGCTTTAACTTCGGAACAAGGTTCTAAGCCTATGAACTTTTGGGGGGATAGCGGCCGCAGGATATGCCAAGTCACCGCTGTGGCGGTGCTTGGCCTTGGAATCGTTGTGGGGACAGCGTATGCCAAGCCAAATCAGGGCGCAGAAAGCGTATCGGTTAAGCCCGTGGTTGGGGTCATTGACCTGCAAGCCATTCTGGCTAAATCCTCTGCGGCGCGCAAAATTGCTACCCAGCGTGAAGGCTATTTGAATTCGTATCAGACGGTTGTTGCCGAAAAAGAAAAAGAACTTCGCGCCATTGACCAGAAATTAGCTGCGGACCGACCACAGCTTGATGCGAACACTTTTACACAGCGGCGTGCCGATTTTCAAAGGCAGGTTTCTGATTTCCAAAAGAAAGTAGAAGCCCAGCGGCGTGCTTTGGAGAGGGCTTATACCCAGGCGATCAACGAAGTTCAATCTGTGGTTATTCGCCTGACCCAAGAGACGGCAAATGCCCGCGGAATGAATATAATAGTATACAGGTCGCAGGTTTTTTTGTTTGATCCATCAATGGATATTACAGATACCGTGCTCGCCGCCGTCAATAAAGCGTTACCGTCGGTAACAATGCCCGATCCTGATAGCTTACCCCCCCCTAAGGAGAACAAGTAGCCGTGGCTGATCCTCGATTTTTTCCCAGACAGGGACCCTTTACCCTCCAGGAATTAGCGCAGGCGGTTGACGGCGAAGTGCGAAGAGGCGATCCGGCGCTGGTGCTTTATGATGTGGCGCCCTTGTCGGCGGCTGCAGCCGATGACGTGAGCTTTCTTGATAATCGAAAATACGCTGATGAATTTGCCACCAGCAAAGCCGGCGCCTGCGTTGTCCATCCTGAAATGGTCGATCGTGCGCCTGATGCGATGGCGCTGATCGTCACCCGCGAGCCTTACCGCGCCTATGCCATTATAGCTGCTCTTTATCACCCGCGTCGTCTGCTGGTCCCTGGCATCGCCCCGTCGGCGGTGATTGATCCCAGTGCGGAGCTAGGATCGGGGGTGGAAATCGGATCGGGCGCGGTGATTGGTAAAGCGGTTAAAATTGGTGATGGGACTCATATCGCTGCCAACGCGGTGATTGGCGATGGCGTTGAAATTGGTCGTGATTGTACCATTGGTGCTAATGCAGTCATTAGTCATACGCTCATTGGCTCTGCGGTGCATATCTACCCTGGCTGCTGTATTGGCCAGGATGGGTTTGGTTTTGCAATGGGGGTTAAAGGTCACCTCAAAGTCCCTCAGTTGGGGCGGGTGGTTATCGGCGATGATGTGGAAATTGGCGCAAACTGCACCATTGATCGTGGCGCCGGTCCCGATACGGTTATTGGTTCGGGAAGTCGTATTGATAATTTGGTGCAAATCGGCCACAACGTCCAAATCGGGATGGGCTGCGTTTTGGTTGCCCAAAGCGGGGTTTCGGGCAGCACAAAATTTGGTCATGGGGTGATTGTGGGCGGCCAAGTTGGGGTTGCCGGGCATTTATCGGTCAGTGATGGGGTGCAGATTGCGGCTAAATCAGGTGTTATGCGTGATATTCCTGCCCACACTGCGGTAATGGGCTATCCGGCCAAGCCGATCAAAGAGTTCTGGCGTGAAATTGCAGCTCTTAAGGCGTTGATCCACCGTAAAGTTAAATAAACTATTGTAAATCAGGCCTATGCGTGGCCCCTATCAGGCCATGTGGCTTTGAGATTTGCAGGAAGTCGATGAGAGGGTAAGACCGATGACTGTTGAAGAAGCGTCCAAAGGCGCGGCAGTTGAGCAGGCCAGCGAAGAAACGGTGGTCAATATTGATCGGATCATGCAGATGATCCCACACCGCTACCCGTTTTTGCTGGTGGATCGGGTTATTGATATCAAAAAGGGCGAAAGCGCTGTTGGTATTAAAAACGTGACAGTGAATGATAATTTCTTTCAGGGTCACTTTCCCCAGCGCCCGGTCATGCCCGGTGTGTTGATTATCGAGGCGATGGCGCAGACAGCTGCTATCTTGGTGGTTTCCACCCTGGGCGAAGCGTCCGAGGGGAAGCTGGTCTATTTTATGAGCGTCGAGAATGCCCGTTTTCGCAAGCCAGTGACGCCGGGTGACCGCCTGGAACTGCATATTGCCAAAGAACGGTCACGTGGCAACGTCTGGAAATTCCGCGCCGAGGCACGGGTAGACGGCACGCTGGTCGCCGAAGCCACCTATGCCGCCATGATTATGGATGATTGATTTCACAATGGCTCAAATCCATCCCACTGCCATCGTTGATCCCGCCGCCCAACTGGGCGAAGGGGTGAGCGTTGGACCTTATTCTATCGTCGGCCCGCAAGTGGTCCTCGGCGATGGCGTCGAGCTGAAATCACACGTTGTGGTCGATGGCAAAACGACCATTGGCCAAGGCACGCGGATTTTTCCTTTCGCCTCGATCGGCATGCAACCGCAAGATTTGAAGTACAAAGGTGAAGAGTCCGTACTTGAAATCGGCGAGCAGGTCATCATCCGCGAGCATGTCACGGTTAACCCGGGCACCGAAGGCGGTGGCATGATCACCCGCGTCGGCAGTCACGTGATGCTAGCCATTGGCGCCCATGTGGCCCATGACTGCATTATTGGCGATTACTGCTTGGTCATGAATCATGTGCTGCTGGGCGGTCATGTGGTGATTGGGGAACATGCGGTTTTGGGCGGCGGATCGGCGGTGCATCAGTTTGCACGTATCGGTAAGCATGCGATGATCGGCGGCCTGTCGGGCGTTGAAAATGATGTGATCCCCTTTGGGACCGTCATGGGGAATCGCGCACGGCTCGAGGGACTCAATATTCTGGGCATGAAACGGCGGGGCTTTAACCGCGATGACATTCATGCTGCCCGCCATGCTTATAAGGCGCTGTTTCTGGGTGACGAAGGCGTGATGGCCGATCGTATTGCCCTGGTCAAAGAAACCTACGGCAGCTCGATCGCGGTGCAAGACATCTTGGCTTTTATGGAAGGCGAGGGCTCGCGTCGCCTGTGTCGGCCTTCGGCGGCCAGCAGCCAGCAGGCAGATGGGGGCGATGCCTCTTAAACCCGAGGCGGGCCATAAGGGGGCGTTGGGCATCATTGCTGGTGGCGGTGATTTGCCGCAAAAGCTGGCTGAGGCCTGCCAACGGCAGGGACGCCCCTATTTTATCTTGGCGTTGGATGGTTTTGCAGATCCGGCATTGCTTGATGCTGGTCATCCCGCCCGTTCGGTGCGGATGGGGGCGGCGGGCGAGGGCTTCCGGCTTTTGCATCAGCACGAGGTCACAGAGGTGGTGATGGTTGGCCCAGTGCGGCGACCATCGTTCAGCGATTTGCGACCGGATTGGCGGGCGGCAAAGCTCTTTGCTAAGGTTGGCCTCCGGGCGCTTGGCGATGATGGGTTGCTGCGTGCGGTGATCAAAGAATTTGAAGCCGAAGGATTTCGCGTCATCGGCCTTGATGATGTGATTGGCGAAGAAGTTCTCGCTAGCCTCGGCGTTATGGGGCGCCATCACCCCGACGAGCAAGCCTTGACCGACATTCGTCGTGGAGTCGAGGTTGCCCGTGGCCTAGGGTTAATGGACGTAGGGCAGGGCTGTGTGGTCCAGCAAGGCATTGTCCTGGCAGCCGAGGCGATCGAGGGAACAGATGCGATGCTCGATCGTTGTGTTAGCTTACGCCGTGAAGGCCCCGGTGGGGTTTTAATTAAGGTGCGCAAACCTCAACAAGAATCGCGGACCGACCTGCCAACCATAGGCTTAAAAACCATTGAAGCAGCCCATGCAGCGGGCTTGCGCGGGATCGCCGTAAGCGCTGATGGGGCGTTAATGGTTCACCGCGAAGCAACCATCCGCCGCGCTAACCAGCTCGGCCTGTTTTTGCTCGGAGTCAGCGATGAGTCTGCCCCCTGAGGTCCGCCCGTTGTGCATTTGCATCGTGACTGGCGAACCGTCTGGTGATCTGTTGGGTGCGCGCTTGATGGTGGCTTTGCGTCGCCTTTATAGCGGCCCTATCGAGTTTATGGGGGTCGGCGGGGAGTCGATGGCGGCGCAGGGCCTGACATCTTTGGTTGATCAACGCGATCTGGCGGTGATGGGCTTTATCGAGGTCGTGCCCAAAATTCCAGTGGTGCTCAGGCGCGTGCGCGAGGTGACTGCCGCAGTGATGGAACGTCGCCCGAATGTGGTGATTACCATTGATTCCTGGGGCTTTACTAAGCGATTACAGCAGTCGATCCGCCAAGCAAGCACCGATGCCGGGTGGACTGTTCCCCGCTTGCATTATGTGGCGCCAATGGTTTGGGCGTGGAAAGAAAAGCGCGCCCGCGAAGTTGCTGAAACGGTTGATCGGTTGCTCTGTTTGCTGCCGCAAGAGCCAGCCTATTTTACCCGTCACGGATTGCCCACTGATCATGTTGGTCATTCAGTGATCGAGGGCGGGGCGAGTTGCGGTGACGGCGCTGGTTTTCGCCAAGCGTATGATATTGCACAAGAGGCATTGGTGTTAACTGTTTTACCGGGCAGTCGACGCAGTGAAACCAACCGATTGCTGCCCGTATTCGCCGATACCGTGCGCGGCCTCTGTGATTTACATCCCAACATG
>CEGC01000011.1_pt1 | contig 66576 bp, 97 predicted proteins | sample 302731 | NCBI WGS metagenome assembly CEGC01 (sample SAMEA2755656, study PRJEB7226) | microbial mat metagenome | biome: microbial mat; feature: hypersaline; material: grass silage | place: USA | collected 2014-02-19 | depth 0 m | reverse complement strand
GCTAATATCGATCGCATAAAGCAACGACGTAAAAAATTTTATTGTGAGAATGCAGATAGAATAAAAGAAGAAAGGAAAAAAGCTTATTGGGATAATCCAGAACCTCAACGTGTGATAGCTGCCAAATGGCGTCAAAAAAATAAAAACAAAGTTCGTGGATACAACGCTTCTAGAAAAAAGACCGTTGCTCTGCACACACCTCCTTGGTCTGACAGAAAAAAAACTTTGCAAGTTTATGAAGACTGTCCTGATGACATGACAGTTGATCACATCATTCCAATAAAAGGTATCACACCTGACGGTCATCAAGTTTGCGGGCTTCATGTCCACTGGAACCTTAGATACCTCTCTCTAAGTGAGAATTGTTCTAGACGAAACATTATATCTGATGATGACGGCATTCTGGCTCATGTTTGATAGCGATAAAACATGCCGTAAATTTGCCATCGTCAAATGCTCGCCACCGTTCCGAGATCGACCTCTACTTCGGGAATGTCGGCCATCACCTTCTTCAAGCGGTCAAGCATTTGATGCTGGACACGCAGCGGACAGCGGATGGACACCCATGCCCGATCATCCACAACCGATGTATCGACCTCGGCCACATCCAGCGTGTCTTCTTCCAGATCGCCGAGAATCGAGTCGACTTCATCGTCGGAAAAACCAACCGCCAGAAAGTCGAGCGAGTCGATCTCGCGCAGAATTTCGGCAACACGGTCTTCGTCAGCGGTGGACAGATCGCCATGCCTGTTGTCCGCCAACATGTAAGCGTCTGCGGTTGCCTGATCGGTGTTCCAGACAACGGCGTCGATTTCCTTGAGGCCTGCTTTCTTCGCGGCCTCCCAGATGCCATGCCCAGCGATCAGCATGGAGTTGGCCTTGCGGATAAGGACGGGCTTGGTCTGTCCGAACTTCTTAAGGCTGGCGATCAGCCGTTCGATCTGTTCTTGAGGATGGTTACGGGGGTTACGGGGGTTGGCGACAATCTGGTCGATTCCAAGAGTCACCTTTTCAAGCGATTGCTTCGTCATTCCATTCTCCGAAACGCTTAAATGCGTTCTTCTCATTATATGTTATTGGACGATGTCATTCTGTGTGACATTCCGCCGCACCTGCTTTGAGGTATCCGAAAGACGCTTTTTTTAGAGCCGACGTCTTTCGGCTTATCGGAACCCTCCCTTGGCTCCCAGCAAGAGTTCGGAGGTTTAGCAAAAGCCGTTCCCCGTTATTGTTGTTTACCTCACCTCGCGACAGGCGAAATAACCTTTACGTATTTGTGCGTATTTGTGTGTCCGATATGTTGCTTTCTGTGGACAAAACATAATGAGTTTTGCTAATATATATTACAGTTCTATTTGAAGAATCTCTATATTTGAAAGCAAGTAACATGGTACAAAAATTTAATCCGAATAGGCCCGGTACACTCGAACATGCGCTGCGCCACGCGATGAACAACCTTGGAGCAAAGACCGTCGCAAAAATCGTCGAATGCTCGGAATCTCAGCTCTACAAGTCCACGCAAGCCAATCCTTCCCGCGCCATACCAGATTTGACGTGGTATCAGGTGACGAAAATTGTGACGATGTTGAAAAACCAACGAACAGGCAGAAGATACATGCAATCTCCCGATAAGACGGAATACTTCTCGGACGTTCTGCGCGGCCTTGGGCGCACCAAGACGATCCCGTCCACGGACATTCACAATTGCATGACACGCGCAACGAGGGATGCCGGCGAGCTGGCGGCCACACTGATTGAAATTACGGATGAACAAACGAAGCGCGGCAATCATGCCCTGACATTGGACGACCTGGCTAGATGCACGGCTAAAGGTCGTCAGGCCATGGCGTCGATCTCAAAAGTGATAAACGTCTGCGATTATCATGCGAAGTCTGACGATGGTGCCGCCGTCGTTGTCGAGGTTGACGACGGCACGAAAAATTAATCTACCTTGGTCCGTCTGTAGAGGCGAACGAACTCTTCGCTGGCATAGTAGCTGCGCAACTGGTTCAAACCGATCACAAGGGCTGTAAACTGATCGCAAGCCCGCTGCGTCTCTGTTGCGGTGTTGACATAAAACGGCATTTCACTGTTGACGGCAACCCGCATCACTTCGCTGCTCGGCCTATAACCAAGCTTCAAAGCGATCGCATCAGACCTTTTCAGTCTATTGGCTGATTCACGGAAAATCCGATTTCTGATCTCATCGCGTTCTTCACGTTCCGCATCGCAAACGAAAGCGTCAGACAGATTTTTTTCCTTTGTGTCGTCCATCAGAGAAGCCAGCATCGACTCTGGGCTTTTCGGTGCACCAGCCATTCGTGAAAAGCTGTAGAAGAAGTCCGAAAACCGCGCCCCCGCCATGTAGAGACTTCGCGAAATGCCCCAGATACCGAAAACCTCGCCACGAGCTGCCAAGACCCCCAAAGGCGTCCCGCACAAGTCAGGGTTTCCACCGCCTGCAAGCATGATCCTTTTGACCTGGCTCTCTGTCGTTCCAAGGTCCCAGCTCTTGCCGCCCGGCATTGGCATGTTTGCCGCGTCGATAAGAACCGCCGGCAGGACACCGATACGTGAGGCCACCCGGATCAGCAATTCCAGCTTGCTCCGACGATTGCGTCCGGTTTTCCCCCGCAGAATATTACGTATCGCATCCTTGGTGGTGCCCATTTCGATCTCAAGCTGTGAAATAGTGATCCCCATTTCTTCGATCTTGGGTAGGACCATTTCTGAAATCGGTGTTGTTGCTTCTGGCTTCCTGCCGCGTTTTTTAGCCATTCGTCAGATACCTTTTTCCATGAAAGAACCCAGTGCAGCCCCCAAAGGCTTGGGTCCGCCATCCTGCTTCTCTGCAATATTCATTTTCGCATCAGACAGAATCGGGTCGATGTTCTGTTGCTGTTTGCCTGTCGTGTCGTCCAGATGATCGACATGCTCCCCCTCAATATCGCCTGATTTTTCTTCTTCTGCTTTCAACCGCGCTATTTTCTCACTGGTCTTTTTGAAAAACGCTTCCTTTTCCTCGTCAGACATATCCTTGATCAAGCGCTTCTTAGGATTCTTCGCCTCAATTTTGCGACGTTCATGTTCCTTTTTATGTTCTTCGGCGATACGTATCGCCTGCTTACGCTGGTTGCTCATTTTCAAACAGGCCTGATAAACCTCGGCTCGTGTCGGCGACCATTTTGACTGCTTGGTGATCTCGTCCACGGCGCACTTACCGATGTCCAAAGGGAATTCTTCGAAGATCGTCTTGATGGCTCTGATGAAGATGTCGGCGTCGTTCACCTCACGCACTGGATATGAGCCAATAAGGATTTTCGCCAACTTGTTCGCCTGTTCCTCTGTGACAGGTGCAAGGGCACGTTTCATTTCGATCACGATTTCGTTGCAATCCCGCAAGGGAATCAGCTTCGTGCGTTCATCAGCCTTGAATGCCTTGTGACCTTCGCTGGTCAATTCTTTCTTGTATCTGTCCGCGGTGGGAGCGCCTTTGCCAATAAGCACTGGCACATAAATTTTTTGAGTTTCGTTCTTCATCAATCAGACTCCATGTCGATAATAGGCCCTAATCCGTCGTCCACGATCCGACCGGATGTCTCGGCATCCAATCGGTCGAAAGCATCGCTCAGGCTCCGTCTTCCGCTCGATCGCCTCTGCGGTGCATTTGCGGGCTGCCTGTTCTTCGTAAATTTGAGGGCGTTGGTTGTCCATGTGCGCCATGCTGCATGCCAATCGGCCATCGTGTTCCCACGGCTTCGGTGATGGTTGATGAAGCTGTCGGCTTCCATCTGCCAGTCGATCTGCATCTTGGCCTGATAGCTCTTGCCCTCGGCTTCCCGCATCCATTGCGTCGGAACTACGAAATCCTCCGGCAACTGGCTCTCGCGCTTTTTCTTCTTCGTGGTTTCTGCTGTGCCGAACATATCGACCTGACGGTCCTCGACTGGCACTGTATCCGCCGCATTCGGTGCAGTTTTCGCCTTGGGCACGATCGGCTTCGGTGCATTTTCCGCGGTCTTTCCAGTATATTTTGGGTTCCCGCCACGCTGTCCGTTGGCTCTGGCAACCGATGCCCTGCGCACCTGTCCTAACAGGTAGGCCGAATAGATCGTCCCGCTGCCGTCGCGCTTGGCGACACCGTTGTCCAGAAGCTCCGCCAGAAGCTTGTGGACTTCCTCGACACTGGCGCCAACCAGACGGGCGATATCTCCCGCGGACGCAGCCTGCCCGCCCCTCACGACCAAATAACCCGGCTTTGAAGATGTGGCGGCTATGCAGGTAAGTCGGATCCAAAGCCCTTGTGCCGCCAACGAACAAAGGTGCAAGTCCGGGTCGTTCCCCCAAGATGCCAAATCCAGCTTCAGGCTTTTTTTTGCTTTTTGTCTCAATTCCGCCCCCTTGACCTAAGAAAAACTCATCTTCGCTATACATTGATTTGTTTTCCTCATTGTCACGGACATGCCGAATTGCCGACCAGCTCAAATTCAGGCTTCTTGTCGAGCTTCCCGATCTCATCGCCGAATACATCCCAGCCAGTGCGGGTTTCACGGCTGTTCATTTCCAAATAAGGCCCGTCTGCGAAAAGCTTGGCTCTGTCGTAGGCCTCGTCCGGTTTACGGGAGTGCTCCCGAACTGGGCTGATGATTGGTTCGCGGATATCCTTGCGCAAACGCTTGGGCGATCCTTTGCGGGCCAGAAGGCAGAATTCCTGATTCTTCCGTGTGGTGTATCCGCCACCCATGAAGACGTCCTTCTCGGTGAAAGAATCGCCGTTGAAGGACTTGTTGAGCTTGAGCCAGGTGAAGCCCATGCCGCTGTATTTGAACCCCCATGCCTTGATCACGCCGAAGGTCTGTTCGAGCATGGGCCCCGTGGTCCAAAGGAACAGCCAGCAGTCTTTCGCCGCCACATCAGCGACGGGCATCGCCTTGATGTCTTTCAGGGTCATGCGCTTGTAGTGCTGCGGACGGCCGAGCAGCCCCTTTTCAGATCGCGTTTTCCACTTCCATGCAGGATCAGCCATAATCAGGCCATAGCGCCCCCATGGGATGTTGTTGAAATCGTCGTATTCGGTCATACCAGAAGCCCCCATTCACGCAATTGGGCTTCTGCCTGATCGGCGCTGCGACAAACCGCATAGGGTACACCTGCAAGAGCGCACCATTCACGAAAGTCTTTCTGATTGTCTTGCAAGCCGCCTGATTTGGATTTCATTTCGATGCATGCGGCACCGCCAGACGACAGGAATATGTAGTCAGGCGTTCCCGGAATAAGGCCGAGCGCTTTCGCAATCGCATAGCGAAGCTGCGCCCGTCGCATCAGTTTTGGATTGCTGCTTCCAGCAACTTCATTAGGCACGTGGCTCCATACAGCTTTCAGGCTGCCTTCCAAGGTCCACGCCCGAAGACGGTTGGCAAATTCGACTGAAATTTGATCTTCCGGCCCAAGCTCTACATTTTTGGATAGCTTGGGCGGGGTCATCAATTTAATGAGGAATGAAATTGACATTGTACTCTATTTGTTTTTCTCATTGACTATGACACGGAAATTTCCATTTCCAGAGCGGCGGCCCACTTAAACAGGTTTTCAACAGACGGCATTGTTCTGCCATCCTCCCAGCCTGTCACGGCCTGACGACTGACGCCGACTTTTGCAGCAACTTCGTTCTGGCTCTTACCCTTCAACATTCGCTGACGTGCAAGCTGCCTGACCACGTTGAGCATCATCGAACCAGCGCCGATACGCTTTTTTTCGACCATCTGTGTATCTCCTTGTTGAGTTGCCCTTGAGGTGGCGGTTAGGACATCCCAACCGCTTTTTTATACAGGTCGAGGATTTCTTCCAGTTCCTCGCGATCATGGTCTTCCATTTTCCGAAGTCGAACGATCTGACGCATGATTTTGACGTCAAACCCGGTCCCTTTTGCTTCCGCATAGACGTCTTTGATGTCTGCTTGTAACGCAGCCTTTTTTTCTTCAAGACGTTCGATGCGTTCGATAAAGGAACGTAAGTGATCCGCTGCAATTCCACCGACTTCTGCCATTGTTTTTCCCTTTCAAAATGCTGTCGATTAACGGTTAAAAATCTTATTCAAGGCTCGCTTGATCGGAGATTTAGGGTTCTCCTGATTGAGCTTTGCCAAGGTGAGCTGACGGGCCTCGGCATAGAGGTCTGACCGTCTCTTCTTCGATGTATTGGCTTTGTGCAAGCCTGACTGGATTCGATTGATTTCAGCTTCGTATTCACTGAGAACGTGATGCGTCATGTTCAAACTCCATGTCCTTGTGCAATCACACCTTGCCTTTCTGGGCAAAAAAAAGGACGCGCCGCCGTTAAGCGGTCACGCCCTCATGCTGTACGAGTTCGCGGTAGACTTGGCCGGACGGCAAGTCGATGAAATCACGCAGAGTGACCACACGTGTCACTTCCCCTTTTTCGAAGAGGTCTTTGGACACTTCCATGATCTTCTTGTGATTGCGCGATGGGATGTCGCCCTTCGTATGCCACAAGGCGATAGTTGACTGGTGCGAACCAATGGCAGAACCAAGTTTGTGCTGCGCCCCAAAAACTTTGATGATTTCGGCGACTGCCTTTGTCCGTTTCTGCATCAGCTCATCGATTTGGCTGTTCTTGCTCATATTCATATGCCCTTGGTTTTCCTAGGTGTGTGAACACTATATGTAGTTTTTTCATTTTATGCAATTGGTTTTTCTCATTTGCTCTTGATTATGAGGTAATGTAATGTCCATCTATGAACAGTCATTGTGCCAAAGGCGCTGGAAGGATATGTCAAAAACTATTGGTTCACGCATTAAAGAGGCTCGGGAGGCCCTTCGAATCAGCCAGGCCGCCCTTGCCAAACACATCAACGTCGATCAATCGACCGTCGCGTTATGGGAGACGGATAGAACCGGACCCAGACGAGCTAAAATGGAAAAACTTGCCGAAGCGCTTTTTGTAACTCCTGAGTTCCTACAGTTTGGCGAAAAGAAAACAGGGGAGCCAAACGGCGACATCCCCGTTGTCGGATACGCAAGAGGCGACGGCTCCGTGTCGCTGGTCAAGAAAAAAACCATGCGCTACTTTCCTGCACCGCCAGATGACGGCAATGATCATCCACGAGCTTCGGAATGCATCATGGTTGATGGCGATGGTCTTTGGCCCTATTACCGTGACGGCGACGTGATCTTCATTTCCGCCCCACGCAAGATGCAATCAATGATCGGTGTGGATGCCGTCTTGAAAGCCCGAGACGACACGATGTTGATAGGGACGATCGCCAGCATCAAAAAGCGATCTTTCTGTTCCGTCACACGCCTAAACGGTCCTGCGATCCCGGAAATCGACATCGAAACTGCACAAGCAATCCTCTGGGTTCGAAAGGCTCTCACCAAGAACTAAAAAAAACAAAGAGGCCAAGAGTTCAACTTTCTTCTTGCTTGCTGTAATGAGTTTTACTAATATATTTACACCTGCAACACGGAAGAAACTCATATGACATTTGAAACCAGATACAGATTCCCCGTCTCACATGACGTTACAGGCGATGCCGAAACCGAGCAGATTTGGGCGGCAGACGCCGACGACGCTTTCAAGATCGCAGTTGCATTTTGTGCCACGCCATTCAAAGGGCACCAAAAGCCACTTGATTCAACCCGCATAGAAGTCAGCGATTGGGACCTGGCGCAGGTCGGCCGAAACGCCTACTTGTCCCGTCGAGAATTCGATTGTGTTTGCCCACAGCAATTAGATTCATTCATTGCCAAGCATATCGCCGATGCGAAAAACGCATTGCAGCGGTACCGCAAGGAAGGCAGCAAATGGGACTTGATGCAATTCCAGTGGTCAAACGCCGCCAAACGTGTCCTCAAGCGCAAGCGCGAGACTGCACGGAGGGCCGCATAATGCTGGAACCAAACTTCGCGGCCATCAACACGCTGGCAATGATCGCCTATGGCGTACTGCTTTTCGCGTTCTGTGTTGTGGACCTCTATGAAAACAGAGGAAATACAGGGGCCAAGGCCGTTGTTATGGCCTTCGGTGCCATCTTCATCATCTATGCCGCCTGCTACATCGTCATGCGCGTTGTCGGAATCATTGATTACTTTCTGGAAGGTCTTCTCTGATGGCTGAACTTCCAGATCGTGACGACGATATCATCCAGATTCGCTGTTCGGCGCTCACGTCATACGGCGACTGCCCACGCCGCGCAATTATCAGCATCATCCGAAAGCTGATCATTGAAGCGGGATACGACCTCAGACAGTCGGTCCAAGCCATTGCTGCAGGTGTTGGTACGTCTGTGCATGAAGGCGCGGCCCACATGTTGATCTACAAGCTCCATTCAGGATTAGTCGGCGATCGCACCGAAGCCGAGCAATGCGCCCTCGAAGAACTGTCCCGGATCATCGAAAACGGCGTCGGTTGGGATCCGACCACAAAAAACGCCAACATCGCCGAACAGCAAGTCGTGCGAATGACCCGCCAGTATCACCGCGAAATCGCCCCAACCGTAGAGCCAGAATCCGTTGAGGAACGGCTTGAAGCCGACGCCGGAGACGGTTTCGTGCTGACAGGCCAATCCGACCTCTTGGCACGGGATGTGAAGCGCGAGCTGAGCGACTTGAAAACGGGCCTTGCGAACCGCACGCACGCACCGCAGCTTGGCGGCTATGCAATGTTGAACGCTTCGCACGGTCGCCAGATCGAAAGAGCCAAGACGGTCTTTCTCAAGCGTGTCCGCCCGGATAAGGAGCAACCGCCACCCGTCATCAAAAAGTACGAGCTGGATGAGATCGTCCCCGTTGCCCGCCACCGAATCGATCGCATCAAACGCGAAGTCACCGAGTTCAAGCGCCGCCTGAATGAAGGAGGCTGCGATCCTCGATGGGCTTTCGACACAAACTGCATGTCCATGCTCTGCACCGACAAATACTGCCCCGCTTGGGGATCGAATTTTTGCGATGAGTGGAAGTTGAAAGAAAGAATTGAAGAATGAAGAAGATTCAATTGACGCAAGGATATGAAACCATCGTTGACGATGATGACTATCAATTTTTGTCTAAATTTTCTTGGTCTGTTGACAAAACTAATCTGGATAGACCTTACGCCTCACGTTGCATAAATAAAAAAACAGTAAGAATGCATCGAGTGATAATGAATGCGCCGCCAGGTTTAGATGTTGATCATAAAAATGGCAATACGCTTGATAATAGGCGTTCAAATTTACGTATTGCCACTAGAAGCCAAAACAACGCAAATCAACACAAAGCAAAAGGAGGTACGTCAAAATATAAAGGCGTTTCTCTTTGTAAAGAAACTGGCAAGTGGAGAGCTTTTATTGGTGTCGAAATGAAAACCGTACATATAGGTCGTTTCGAATCAGAAAAAGATGCCGCTATTGCCTACAATAAAGTGGCACAAGAATGGTTTGGTGAATTTGCCAAACTTAATGCGTTTTAATCGTTAATGAACAGGAGTTTTACCAATGAGCAATAACGCGCCTGCACTGCAGGAACCTAAACAACGTCGCAGTGTCGTAGACCTGTTGCGCGACCCCAAGACTGTCGCCGGCATGGAAGCTGTCGCGACACAATATCTGACCCCAGACCGCATGGCGAAAATAGTTGTCAACGCCATTCATCGGACACCAAAGCTCAAAGACTGCAATCCTCAGTCTCTTCTCGGTGCCGTGATGATGTCGTGCAGCCTCGGCCTTGAGCCAAACACTCCCATGGGGCAAGCCTATCTCATCCCGTTCGACAAGCGCGGCAAAGACCCAAAAACTGGGCAATGGGGGGTGATCGGCACCGATGTGAACTTCATAATCGGATACAAGGGCTATATCGCTCTTGCCAAGCGCAACCCGAAGCTGGTCAAGCTGTACGCTTCGACTGTCCATGAAAACGATCTTTTCGAATACATGGAAGGTTCCGAGTCGTTCCTGAAATTCCAGCCCGCCATGCGCGGCCGTGGCGAACCCATCGGCGCATTCTGCTTCACCAAGGAGCGTGGAGAATTCGGTGACATCGATGCGGCAACCGTGTTGCCCATGGATGAACTCGAAAAAATCCGTTCTTGCTCGGAAACCTACAACTTCCTGAGCAATAGTGTCGAAAGCGCCAAGAACGACTATCAGCTCAAAAAGGCGCAGGAAAAGCTGGCAGACACGCCTTGGGTGAAATGGTTCGGTGAAATGGCTGCCAAGTCTGCAATTCGTCGCCACGTCAAACAACTCGACCTTACCGCCCACCTGGCCGCGGCGGTCGCCATCGACGAATCAGCGGAAACCGGACGCATGGACATGGGTAAGCTGGTTGATGCGGACTACACACGCGCTATTGCACAAGGCGAAACCACGCCTGAGCTGAAAGAACCGGAGCAACCGGAAGAACCGTCCCGTCCCTCTTTGGTCGATAACAGTTCGCAGGAGACGGTCGTGAATACGGCTGATTTCGGTGGCAAGACCCGCGAACAGGAGAAAGTCGCCACTTCAAACGAGACGGCTACTGGTCAGCAGCAGCAGGAAGAACCTGATCCGAAAGAAGCTGAAAAGACCAAAAAGCAGAACTTGGCAGCTTTCGCCAAGGAGTACGACATTAAACTCGATCTGCGCAAAACCATTGCCGATCTGGAAGCCGAGGTTCAGCAGATTCGCGAGGGCACTCACCCTGACCTGCAGCAGTCAGAAGAAGCACAGCACGATCCTGAAACTGGCGAGGTCCAAGAAGGCGATAGCTTCGACTTCGAAAGTTAATCCAGCACCGGACCAAAAAAGAAAGGGTCGCTTTTATCGGCGGCCCTTTTCTTTGATCAAATGTAATGAGTTTTATTAATTTCTTCCTTGCCAATATCTCATAATTGTATTAGTCTTTCTCATTATCGCAACATGGAGAACCATCATGGAACTGGATAAAGCAAAAGAGATTTGCGGCCTTATGGCAAGCATCCACTTTCACACGCTCGCCATCAAGGACGCGGAAGAGTCTGACTTGGAACACCTGCGTGAATTCTCTCTTCAAGAAATGATCGACGCCAAAAACCGTGTCGAAGAAGAGAACAAGGCCCAGCTCAAAAACAAGAGGGCCAATATTCATGTCGTTCCAGACGATCGCTTGATCGCATCCATTCACACATATCTGCACTACCCGCTGTCCAACATGCCGATCATTCATTTCGGCGGAACAGCTCTCGGTGTTGTCCCTCTGCGCGAACCAAGCAACGCATAAACCGCCTGACATTCAAAATAAGGACTGACAATCATGAACTTTTTGATCCGCAACTTCCGTGGCTGTATCGCCGCTGATATCACCGTATCCCGCGTTGCCTTGCTGGCTGGCGACGGCGGTGCGTCCAAAACATCCATCCTGCAAGCTGTCCGCGGTGTGGTGACAGGAACTGAAATCCCCGTCAAAGACACCAAGAAGAAGGACGTCAAAGACCTACTGCACGACGGTGCCAAAAAAGCGTCTGTCGATTGGGAAGGCGAGAACTTCAATGCAGCCATCAAGTGGCAGTCTTCGAAGATCGGCTCCGAATCAGAAGGCAAGCTGCCCTTCGTTTCTGCTTTTGCCGCCGGCATGGAGGACTTCTGCCAATTAGACGTCAAAAGCCGCTCCCTGATTTTGGCTCCGCTGATCGGTGCAAATCCGACGCTGGAAGACCTCACCAAGTTTCTCAAGGGGGCCAACGTCAAAAGCCACGAAAAGATCGCCGAACGTCTCTGGGGTTCAATTGACCAAGACGGCTGGGATGCCGCCCACAAACAGGCTGAAAAGAAACGCGCAGAACTGAAAGGCCAGTGGAAACAGGCCAGCGGCGGCGAAACCTACGGCGCTGAAAAGGCCGAAGATTGGGAGCCAGATGGCTGGTCCCGTGATTTGGACAAAGCGACCTTGGAAACTCTTTCTCAGGCGGTTGAAACCGCTGAGAAGGCACACGAAGCTGCGATCGCGGCGAATGCGGTGGCGAATATCGACCGTGATGATCTGGTCGCCAAAGCAGGACAGGCCGACAGCATCAGTATGGCGCTGACCACCGCACAGAAAGAAATGGACGCCCTTTGCGAACAACACCGTGCGTGGACACTACGCGTCCGCCCCGCTGTTCCAGAAGAGTGTCCTCACTGCCACGGTGCTGTGAACGTGAATGGCGATCGCAGCTTGTCAAAGGCCGAAGGCGATGTCGATCCAGCCACGGCCCGCAAGGCAGCGGAGGCCTTCGACAATGAAGGCGTCGCCATCAAGGAGAAAATGAACAAGCTCGGCGATGAAATCAAAGGCATGCGCGAACGCATGGGGGAAGCCACACGCGCCAAGAACAAGCTTGCTGAATTGACCGAAGTGACGGATGCGGCTGGTTCCATCGAAGACGCACACGCGGCTCTACGGACGGCACAAGAGCGCCTTGCTCTGTTCAAGGCCAAAACCGAATGTGACAAGCTGCACAGTCAGATCGAGATGAACCAGACGTTTGTGGACGCTCTGGCCCCGACTGGCGTTCGCTATGAAGTATTGAAGAAGGCGCTCGAAACCCTGAACGACGGCGTTCTTGCTGATTTGTCGGCGAACTCCGGCTGGCCCAAAGTGCGCGTCACCGAAGAAATGGACGTCCAGTACGACGGTCGTTCCTTCTCCTTGCTCTGCCGCTCCGAACAATCCCGCGCCATGTACGTGATGCAAATCGCGCTTGCCAAACTGGATGGCTCCGATCTGGTTGTCCTAGATGATACCGATGATCTTCCGGTCGAGTCCCGTGGCGGTCTGCTGCAGATGCTGGTCAAATCCGGTCTGAACGCCCTGATCGCCATGATGATCGACAGCCCGTCAAAAGTTCCCGACCTGGCCGCGAAAGGCGTGGGGGCCACATACTGGGTAGCTGGCGGGGAAGCCACTCTCGTTTCAGACCTTAAACAAGCTGCGTAGGGGGGGTGTGATGAAAAACCACGCCCTTATGATTCATCTAGAAAATGCTGCAAAAGGCCATTCTGCTGTGAACGGTGATGATGTTCCAAACATCTTCACCGCCGCTAAAAGTGAACTTGAGCGCCTGTATGAAATTGAAGAATTGGTGCGTTCAGTGTTCGGACCAATGCCTCACAGTGATCAAGAGAATGGCTTCGCTGGGCCTCTATTAACAACAGCCAAAGCTTCGGCCAGACGTCTTGAAAACGGGCGAAAACTTGGTGTCGCAGTTGGTGTATTCGAGGACAAGGAATGTCAAACATGAGAGAGCTTCTTTTCCACGATTACGTACGCCAACGAGTGGCACGTAAGCAATCTACGATGGAACCGCGCAACAACGGGCACCTTTCGATCCATGATTCCACTCTTCACATTTGGGAAGAGGGCGTTGACGAAAATAGCATGCACCGCGATGTTTTACTTCCGCTCGTGCGCAAAATGCGCCGTATGGGCTGGACCGTGCGTCTTGATCCGCGAATCAATGAACACTTCAAAATGCTAAACAAGACACATCGCAGAGGTCGTCATGGCGATCTTGAAGTGAAAATAGGTCTTTGCGGTCGGCACATTGAAATCGAATTTTTTCAGAATGTCGCCAACGTGGAGAATAGAAGCGGCGGCGAGTACGACTTCGATAAATTGGATCGCATGCCTTACCTGTTGCGCCTTCAAACGGTGATGACCATTTCGAAGCTGGCTGAGTTCCTTCACGCCAAGCACGGATACGAGTTAAAGATCAAGAAGCCATACAAGATCACAACCTGCCTCGGCCGCACCGGAATGACCAGCAGGGAATGGATCCAAGCTCACTATGAGAATAGCTGGCATTACAACAAAGAGCTTGGCCGACCTAACGGTGATGATCGTTCGTACAACAACAAAAGCGCTGATAAAGACATCGTGAAACACGGCGCAACGGTCTGGATCAAAGATTATAAGAAGCGCTACTGGCTACGTGGAACCGCCTATTACAACATCAACAATATGTGGTGGGTGATCACTGGCCCGTATTCCATGCGAAATGTGGCGTCATTCAAAATCCACGTAAATCAGCCCGACAATCTTAGAAAACAGGAAGATCAAGGTCATCGTCGCAAAACGCTTGAAGACTTGATGTTGAAGGCCATCAAGTCGATGGACCTCGATCGTGCCGCGTTCCTGCGCAAAAAGCTGTTTGGTGAAAGACCGCTCTATCGGATTTGGAACAAAGAGAAAGCTTTGTGGTATCGCACATGCTCGCAAGGATATTGCGACGATATCGTATCCGCCGGCCTTTATACCCAGCAAGAAGCTGAACGACGCGCAAGCGGGATCAGTGAGCTTGAAATTCGCCCTGCCTGATAACAACCAGTGAAAAGTTGAAGTATTTTTTTGAAAGGACCAGTTATGTCTAAACCATGCCCTTACTCCCGCCCGACCATATTCTCCCCTGTCATGGTTCGCGCGCTTCTTGATAAAAAGAAAGATCAAACGCGCCGCCTGATCACAGCGCCATTGGTGAAGTGGCTGCTCAAAGAAATCTGCGACGATCCGAAAACTCTGATCGAATGCATCACAACAACGGGCGATATCCCGCTTGTGTTGCAAAAAGGCTTTAAGCCCAAAGAACCGCGTTTCCTGTGGGTGAAGGAAAACTTCGGTTATGAAATCCGCAATCTTGGCGGCACCCCACACGAACAGGCTGCTTTTCAGGCATCCAAGCCCAATGCTGCCCGATGCTACGACTGCAACGGCAATGAACAGCCGATGAAGTGGAAACCGTCGATCCACATGCCTCGGCATGTGAACCGTCTGACTCTACCGATCACATACTTCCGAATCGAACGCTTGACCGATATCAGTGACGACGATGCAGTAGCAGAAGGCATTGACTGGTCTGACCCTCGCTTCAATTGGCCTAATGGTCACTCAGGAGGTGGTTTCTTCGATTACCTGAACCCGGATGAAGGCGATTATTCGTTAAACGCAAAAGACAGCTACAAGTCGCTTTGGAAAGCTCTGCACGGCAAGGAAAGCTGGAACGATCAGCAGTATGTCGGCATCTTCCACTTCGACGTCCAGCAAAAGAACATCGACATGGTTCTCCGCGATGGTGGCCTGAAAGCGGGGGCGTGATGTTGGATTTTGACAAAATCAAAGAAGGTATGCACGTCGAACAAACGCCCGAACAAAGATGGGACGGTCAAGTAGGCAAGCAGTTCAAATTCGTTGCAACGATGAGAGTGTGTTCAGCGAAATTCTTTCACACAACGACTCCAGAAACCATCATCCGCACTGAACTATCCCAGTTGATTGAAGGTTACATATACGGTGATCTCAAGGATGAAATAGCTCGTCTCAGAAAACAAGCCGACGCAAAAGAACGGTATTGGGCCAACCAGCATGAACAAGTTCTGGACGAAAACGAGCTTTTAAAAGCGAAGCTCGCAAAGGCCAATGCCGTCATTGATGATTTCTGTGCGATCTATGACGAAAGTGACGGTGTTGCTGGCTGGCACAAGAACGATGAAATCGCATACTGGTCAGAATTAGACTTTCTGCAAAACTCTCTGAAACAGTTCAATGCAGCCTCGCATGATGAAAGCGAGGCGTAATGACAGATAGAACAATAACCCCGAAATTTGAGTTTGTGAGCGGATCCATCATCCTCGATGAAATGTAACTGCTGTGCGTCCCTTATGAGAAGCATGGGGAGGTTCTGTTGTGCTGGTGGGTAGCAAACTGGAATGTGCCTTTCTCAAAAATCAAGCTCCATGACAGAGACTTGCGTTCTGACTTCGAAGCAACCTTGGAAGACGCAACCAAGTTGGGTAACGAGATCGCCGAACGGTTCAATCAGTACCAATCAATGAAGAATGAGCTGACAGAAGCCCGTGAACGCGTCCAAATCTTGGAAGCTGAAATCCGGGTGATGCACAAGCTCAAGGACGCTCTGCAATGACAAAGCCAACCGACGACATGGTGCGCATTCAAGCCGCGCAGCTCTACATGGAGGCCGAAATCAAGCGATTCGAAGCCGCCGTGCTCACCAGGAACAACGCAATGGCAGACGAGGCCAGAGAGCGTGCCCACGCGCACCTCGACCAAATGCTGGACAGCAAGGCCGCCGTCTATGCCGGATTTTTTAAAAGTGGAGGAAGAAAGTGACCCAGCAGAAAGAACGATGGATCGCACACAATCAAAAAGACATTCCTAAGCGGTTGAAGCCTGAGACTTTGGTAAGGGTGGCTTTTGAAAACGGTGCAACGTCAACTCATCCGAGAGAAGCTTTGTGGTGGTTTGGGCTTAATCATTATGGAAGCAATATCATCGGCTATCAGATCGTGGAGCAGGAGAAATGACGCGCAAGGAGATATTACTGGAACTGGCAAAGCGGTGTGAAGAAATTAAGGGGATACCGCCACGCAAACTGGATGCCGACATTTCTGCCGCTTTAAAGTATGTGCCAGAAGAATATCGGCAAGATTGGATCGAGAATTGGGGTGGCGAGTGGCGAGGTAGTGACTTAGGCCGTGTCACACTCATGCATTCCAACGGTGATAAAGGTCCGCATTGGAGGAGCCCGCATTGGTCACGATCACTTGACTCTGTGGCAGTTCTTGAGGCCGAGTTGTTGCCTGATATGTGCAGATAAGTTCTGAATTATCGTGATGACGATGACGAAGATAGTATTGGGATTCATATCTGCTCGCTACGACCAGCAATAAAAGACTTTCCTATCAAATGTCATTTCATTGTCAAAGTTGAAGCCCGCACAGAACCACTTGCCCGCCTCGCAGCGTTGCTCAGAGCCTTGGCTGAAATGGAAAAATAGAATGACACGCAAGGAAAAAATCATCGAAAAGATGGCAAAGGCAGCTCATATCGCATTCCCGCCGCCTTTAAAGTCGATATCTGATTGGGACAACCTCAAAGATGCGGGGAAATCTAACTCCTATCGACGAGGCCGTCTGGAATGTGCGGAAGTGCATTTGTCCGTTTTAACAGTCGCAGACCTCGCCGCATTAGCGGCAGAACACGGTTACAAAGTCGTGCCTGATGAACCAAATGCGACGACCATTAAAATATGCCCGTCATGTAAGAAAGGCCTTTTTAAAGTGCATTCATGCACGCCAGATGGGATCATGCAAATTTCTTGCGACAATAGCGCGTGCAATTATGTCCGCGACTTAAGCGAAGACGAATTCAATGAAGTAATGACAAGCGCCATTCGAACCCTCAAGAGAGATAAGAAAGAGCAAGTCGAAGACGACGGCAACATCACCATTTACCCTAAACCATGAGAAATTCCCATTGACGGCATGAGGCAATGAGCTAGAATCATTACCGTCATAGGGAGAACAACATGGCTGACGTTATCAACATTCCTCGCGGCTTCACAGAAGCGGAAGCGGCTGAAATTCTTACAAAAAATGGCTGGTCAATCACGCCTGAAACCTTGCGCAAACACCGCAGAAATGGAAAAATCTCATTTAGAAAGATTGGCGGTTTGGTGCGCTACACCGCCGCTGATCTTGAGCGTTTCGTCAATCAGGGAACGGTGGAATGCCGAGACAGCGACAAGACAGATTCCAAATCGGTGACTACTGGCTCTCAAAGCAGAAAAACGGCGCAAGCTGGTACGCAACATGGTTCGATGCAGAATCTCGACATGTGCGCCGCAAAAGCCTTAATGAGCCAGATTTAGAAAAATCCAAGATCGCCCTTGCCCAGTTCGTCATGCTGCATTCCCAGCCCACAAACGCTGGGGCAGACGAAATCAGGATCGCGCAAGTCCTTGTGCCTTACATTTCCGAAAGAACAGACAAGCTGGCAAGTGCAGAACAGGCCAGAATTTCCGGTCGCCTGATCGGAGAATTCTTCGGTGGTGATCTTGTCTCCGACATCACCCCGCAGCGCCAGCGAGAGTTCATCAACTGGCTGAGCGGTGAAAAAGGTCACAGCCCCGCCTATATCGGGCGCACACAATCGGTCTTGTCAGCCGCACTGGGCAGAGCGCGCAAAGAGGGCGTTTTGATGGCCCATCCACAGATCATCATGTCCACGGCTGAGATTGCCGACCTGGTGGATGCCCCGCCTCCCATCCGTCGCCGCAGGCTCACGCTTGATGAATTGGCGGCTTTCATGGATGCCCTGCCACGGAAGCGATTCCCCCACGTTTTTCGCTATGTCATGGTGGCGCTGAACACTGTGGCCCGTCCAGACGCCATCTGTGAGCTGACCCGCTTCCAGATCGACGATGAAATTGGCGTGATCCACCTGAACCCCGCAGGACGCCGCCAAACGAAGAAATTCCGCCCCGTGGTGCCAATCACTGACACACTGAAAAGCTGGCTGAATGAATGGCAGGACGGCAAATCGCACATCGTCTGCTTGAAGAACGGCAACCCCATCGAAAACCCCAAAAAAGCGATTCGGGCAGCGGCTGTCCGGGCTGGTCTTCAAACCGAAGAAGAATGGTCGCCAGATAGGAACGTCACCCCCTACACCCTACGCCGGACCATGGCCCGCATGCTCCGCGCCCGTTCGGTGCCGATAGAGCATATCTCCGGCATGATGGGACACAAGCTCAAGGGCTTCTCGACAACGGAAATCTACGCGGACGCCGGATATGACGACATCGGCCCGGATCACCTTCATTTAGTCCGTGAGGGCATTGACGCCATCATGGCTGACCTAGACGCCAAAACGGAGATCACTATCCGGCACATGCCCAAGCCGAAAATCCACCGGATCGCATGACAGAAAAATAATTATGAGAAAATCACATTTTTATCTTGCCACGTTTAATGAGTTTCGCTAATATATTTTTCGTTGGTGGCGAAGTTCTCGGTTCCTTCTTTGCTATAGAAACCCACACCGAGAACGTCTATTCCCCAGCAATTTATTAGCAAATTTTGCCTGTGGTGAAGGAAGACTCATTCTTAGGGTAGAGCGTCCGATTAAAAATCGGAAGGTCGTAGGTTCAAGTCCTACCATTCTGAAATGGATGTAGCTCAGCTTTTAGAGTCTCCGACTATTCCCGGGTTAGAGTTTGGGCCGGTAGCGTAGTTGACGACTTCTTCGCTTTGGGAGCCGTTGGTCGCAGGTTCGAGTCCTGCCGCCCCCAACATTAAGGGGGCGTAGCTCAGTTGGTTAGAGCAACGATATGTGGCGTCAGCGCCTGTTCTCCGGCACATTTTCTCTTTCTCTCCATCACAGACAATCATCAGATGGAGAGTTTTTTATGCGTATGAACACCGCAAACCGTTTTACCGAAAAAACACATGAAGGTGCACCCGCTGTACGTTTTACAGCGGAAAAACAGCTACGCCGTTCTGTCCTGTCCTGCCTGTTGTGGGAGAAGGAATTCTATGAAGACGGCGTTGAAATTACAGATCGCATTGAATCGCTCTGCGCCCAAGTGGACCCGCAGATTATTGCGGAACTAGCTGTTGAAGCTCGTGAGGCATTCAAACTGCGTCATGTGCCGCTGCTGCTGCTGACATGCCTAGCCAAGCACGGCAAAGGCCAGATGGTCGGAAACGCCATTGAGCGGACAATTCAACGGGCCGACGAACTGGCAGAACTGGTCGCGATCTACTGGCGCAACGGTAAACAGCCTTTGTCAGCCCAGATGAAGAAGGGCTTGGCTCGCGCTTTCCACAAATTCGATGCCTATCAGCTCGCCAAGTACAACCGTGATAATGCGGTAAAGCTGCGTGACGTTCTGTTCCTCTCCCATGCTAAGGCCAGCAACCCCGAACAGGATGCGATCTGGAAGCAGTTGATCGACGGCACACTCAAATCGCCGGATACTTGGGAAGTTTCCCTTTCCGCCGGCGCTGACAAGCGGGAAACCTTCGAGCGCCTGATCCGGGACGGAAAACTTGGCTACCTAGCCCTGCTGCGAAACCTCCGCAACATGATGAAGGCAGGAGTGGACCGCAAGCTGGTCGAAAATGCCATTGTCGCCCGTCAAAACGGTGCTCGCCGCGTCCTGCCATTCCGCTACGTCGCGGCCGCCCGTGCTTGCCCGCAGCTTGACGGTGCCTTAGACGCAGCTCTCGTGGACTCGATTAACGATCTGCCCAAGTTGCCCGGTACAACGCTTGTTCTGGTCGATGTGAGCCTTTCAATGGATCATCCATTGTCCTCCAAATCTGATCTGAACCGGATGGACGCCGCTGCGGCCCTGAGTTCCATTATCACGTCAGACGAGTTGCGGGTGTTTTCGTTCTCGTCTGGCGGGTCCATGTATTGGGGAGAAGGTCCCAAACATCAGATTCTGGTCGAAGTACCGCCTCGTCGCGGCTTGGCCGGAATTGACGCCGTGGTCAATTCTCAGGATCGGAGTTGCACCCTTTTGGGGACAGCCATCACCGAGGCGAACGCCATCCCGCATGACCGTCTGATCGTCATAACGGATGAGCAAAGCCAAGACCGCGTGCCTGCTCCGGTCGCAAAGCGTTCCTACATGATCAATGTCGCCAGTGCCAAGAATGGAGTCGGCAGCGGTCAGTGGACCAGAATCGACGGCTTTTCCGAGAACGTGATCCGGTACATCCACGAGGCCGAATCACTCGACTAACCGTCACCTGAAGAACAAAAGGCGTTCAGCCATTGAGCCGAACGCCTTTATTGCACCCAAAATGCACCCAAATCTCTTTTTAGAACTTTTCAGATCGCCGGATAAGACCTTGATTTTGTTGGTCGGGGAGAGAGGATTTGAACCTCCGGCCCCTACGTCCCGAAGGCAATTATTTTATAGCTAAGTTGCTGAAATTACTAAAAGTTTTCGTTCCATTCCGGTACTAATCCGGGGCATTTTGGGGCATGAATCAGGGGTTTGGGACGTGGTTACACCCAAGATACACCCAAAAAATATGAGAAAGACAAATTCCCTTATTGACAGTTCAATGAGTTTTTGTAATTCTCCACTTGTCCACCACGGAGGACACCGACCCGGCAAGGCCCGTTGGAAACTTCCCCTAACCCCCGTCCAACGGGCCAAGCCGTCGCTCTTTGAAAATCGAATTAGGTGAATACCAGAGGAGCTATGACGGTCAGCATCACGGAAGGTTTGACCCGAGCCCAAAGCGCAAGTCCAGACGGATAGGACCGTGATCTTGTCCGTTCTGGCACATCTGAATTGCTGGCTCAGCCAGCTCCAAGAAGCGATCCCACGGCCTGTTCTTCCGGGCGCGAAGACGTGGGGAGAAGCCAGCAAACCGGAACTTGCTGGAAATAGCTTGGGTGACGGTCAGGAGAGACTGACACATGAATTCTCTGCCTATCGGCTTTGAATCTATCGAGTCTTCGGACGCTGTGCCAGCGTAGCAAATCAGCGTCCATTTTTGTGGGGCAGTAGCTCAGCAGGTTAGAGCCGTCCGCTCATAACGGACAGGTCGATGGGTTCAAATCCCTCCTGCCCTACCAACCGCCTCATTGGTGGGTGTCTGGTGTAGCTCAGACTGGCAGAGCCGCACAAAGGTGTGTAAGTGGGCCGCATGCAGGTCCAACAGAGAGAGTGATCATATCTCTTGCGGATACGCCCCGCGTCGGATCGATGCCGACCACCAGACATCCACCTGTGCGGCGGTGCTGAAAGTAGAAGCACACGGCAAGGGGTGACGATTGCTAAACATGCCTCAACATTAGTCGTAAAATGCAGACAGCAAATGCAAGCAGGAATGACGCCCTGCCCGCACAACAGATAGGTGACCCACAAGATGTGAAAACAGACGTATTCGGTGAAAGTCCGATCGTGACGATCCGGTAAACAGAAAGCCCCAGATCAAAGTCTGGGGCTTTTTTCTTATTCGGTCGGTTGTCGGTAATAGTCGATGACTGCGTTCTGCTGCCGTATGTAGCGCAATACGTCTTGTATCCACGCGGAGAAGGTCAGGTAGTCTTGGTCAGTGAAGGCGAAATAACTATAGCTACGTCCTTCATCTGCCCATTCTTGCGCGACCTGCGGGGTGATAACGACAACTTCAATGTCCTTCGGCGGGTGTACCGGATTCGGCTTCGGAGGGTGGAACATCTTCACCGCCTCCGTCCTGCGCTCGACCTGTAGCGGTTCTGAAATCGTTGAACAAGCGCTGAGTAGCAGCAGAAGCCCTGCGACCAACAAGGCCTGGCTTGGCGATCGCAAAGTCATTGAGCCGCGACCGATACGAGTTGAGAGTCGCAATGGTTTCATCGTTTTGTTCCTGTAAGTATGCAAACTGATCCGACATTGAGTCGATCATCTGTTGATCACGTTCGCGCAGTTTCTCAAGCATGAGGATGTTTTCGTTCAGCCCATTAATCTCGGTCTTGGCAATCTGCACATTTGCCTTTTCCGTCGCCAAGTCGGCTTGAAGGTCCTGAACGTCGCCATAGAGCCACAAAATGATGAAGGCCATCACAGCGATAAGAACGGCGATCCCCGCATAGACGTACTTCATCATGGCAAGGCACTCCCCTTACCAGAAGAGGGCGCGCTCGTTCGACCTAAGCTGACGTCCTGCCAAGTCGCTCCGAACACATACGACCCCGTAATGGCAATCAAGGTCAGAAAGGCGAACGTGAGGGCCGTGTCATGAACGCGGGTGTCATCACCCCATCCGACCACATAAATGATCACGCCAGCACAAAGCAGGCTGAACGCCAGCATAAATCGACGTCGGTTTTTCCAAGATGGCTTGTTCATGGCAGCCCCCGATAATAATTGCCGCCGGAATACCGGAGAACTTCGCCGCGGTTCTCACGATCTTCGACTAAAGAACAGTGGATCCAGCCTGAGTTCGGGTCGCCTTCCTCGTAGTATTCAAGAATGAGCTGATCGAAGGTCAGGTTTTCGATGATCCATTCGGCGACTTCGTAGTTGGACACGCCGTGGACCTCGAAATCGACCGCCTCACCCTTTGCATGTTGGCTCTTGTTGCTGGAGCCGATGGCGATACAAAGCGCCGCGCTGCGCCACCACGACGACGGGATAATGCCAATCCCGTAGTGGTTACGTACTGGCTGCAAGATACCCAGCGCCACAGCCTTGAGCTTTGGAATCGCCCATGCGGGAGGCGTGTTGTCGATACCGAGACGAACGGCCGTCTGCGACTTCATAGCCTCGACGAGTGTGAAATTTGGCGACAATCGCATGACATCCTCCAATTAAAGATGGAGGATTTTAACATTTTCTATGATTTTTCCCAATCACTTCTTTTGATTTTCTCTCATTCTACGGGTCATACGCTTTTACGCCTGTGCCGACCTCAAGATCGCACGACACCTTCCAGCCGCGAGGATCATCTGATTTTGGCACGATGGACGGCTGGTCCATGAATTTGCAGCTCACAGCAGCCCCAGTCGTCGGGTCTTCAAAAATGAACGGTTCGTTTCCGTCCTGCAGGTCGCCATCAATGAATTTGATCAGCGTCGCAACCTCGAAGGTGTTGAGATCGAAAAAGGCTTCCTTCTTTTCCTGACTCGAGTCGCTCTTGACGTGACAACCATCGGCAAGAGGATAAAGAGGTAATGAACTAGGCCAAACCGGAACCGTCATGGAAACTGTCCTATGAATCCTTTATATACTGTCAGAATTGTGACATTTGACATTGAATTATTTTGTCCAAAATTTCTTAAACTGTGGACATTCATACTGTATCAACACCTGCAAATATACATGGCAATCCTTGCAAAGATTTAACACGTGTTTCAGCGCCACCAGAAGAATCAATCATCAAGTTATGAGTATGTGTTCCTGCATAACTTGTGTATCTATTCACTGATGTTGAATCTGTTTCAGAAGGATCAGTTAAATGCTGAGTCGAACCGTTTCCACTACCTCAAAAAGATATTGTATGTCTGTGGTTACCAGTTGATGAAGTACTTCCGCTGTGGGTATGCTCGCCTATATCGTCAGATATTGCCTGACCAACAACCGTCGACGTTGGCTCTCGACCTGATGACAAGTCTGCTCCCCGATCTACCCTGCCCCTTGCATCAGGAAGAACGAAATACAGCCCTAATTGATCACGACTGTTGCTTGGATCAAGAGGATTTGTGCAGCGATATCCAAATGGCGCATTAGCGTTGGTGTAGACCAAGTTATCGATGTCAGAATGTAGATGCGCTGCAAGATCGGGAAAAGATGACACAAGCTCCGCAGAACCATCACGCACAAGCCAACCGTTTGGGGCTGTTGCTACTTGAAAAAACGCCGTCATACCGACAAACATTTTCATCACAGAAAGCGGCAAGCTTCCGCTTACATCAAGAACTGGGACATCTCCGGCTGCTGATCCTGCATCTTTCTGTGATGCCGTACCGAGCGATAACGTTGCCATACCACTTGCTGTCATTGTCAACGTTTCCAGATCGGCAATTACATCCAGCAAAGCGAAGTCGCTGATTATCTGGACGCTGACTTCACCATTTATGGTCTGTCCAGATGTACCAACTAGTGTAATAGGATCATAACCTACGACACGAACTACGCCTATTCTGTAACCGTCTTTTAGACTTACGATATCATCAATGGTTATTATGACAGGGCCGCCAGTTGTATTGACCCTAAACATAGTCCCGTCGTCTGACAAAACTGCCAGATAGTCAGTTGTCTTTGTCTCAACAGTCGAATAAAGAGACGAAGCCAGCGCAACCTCAGCGGCTGCGGCTGATGATTCCGCTTTTTTGCTGAAATGAAAAGCTGAGTAACCGGATCGATCATCGCCGTCTATATATGGATCGTCCTCATCCCTGTTTGCCCAGTTGTAAGCATCATGTTTCGCGACGTTTGCAACACTTATTACCGTATTAGCTTTGTACTCCGTTTCCATATCTGCGATGGACTTTGCAAGGGAGGTGACTGGGCCACCTTCCGTCATAACCGTCGTGCTACTGTCGCCATGTACAACGTCGTGCATCTTCGCGGTGTCGGCTTCCAGTGTTGCCGTCGCATTTTCGACACGTTCCTGAAGGGTTGTCACTGCTTCGGCCCTCCGTTGTCGGAAAGGGCAAAACAAAGACGCGATCGCACGACAGACCGGAATCGGTCAGCGGTGACAGCCAGACCTTCGACGTCATTATGTTCAAGGGAGGGGGATTTCGCGGACGGATCGCCGCTGGATAGTGCGCGCACTTCTGGCGCAATGGTACTGTTCTCGCTCGTCATTGCCCTTCTCCGAGGCTAGGCCGATTTTTCGGCTCTTGTTTAAGACGTCGCGATTATAGCGAAAAAATCAGTTCACGTGAACCCTGTTGTCTTCGGCGACCGCACTGATTTCAACCTGTTCACCGCCGTTCCTTGGCTTGATAGATAAAACCCGACAGTATTGGGTCCACTTATCTGTTGGCCCGAAGGTGTAATAGGTGCGTTCCATTGATGTGCCGACATAAGGCGTCATGGTGAGGTCTTCCGTCAACTGAACCTGATTCGCCTGCCCTTCAACGACAACGCAGGCAAACGGGCCGACCAGCTCACCATTCGTTTTCCGAAGGGCGATATAGTGGTTATCACCTTCCACAAACTCCGGTACTTCTGAAAGCGTGAGAACGGCATTCTCATATGGAGCGCCGGCACCGACGTCATCAGCGGTCCAAGCGACCAACTCGCCACCTTGTCCCCACCGCGGCATGTCGTGTGTGACTGTGATCAGGTCGCCATATGTCGGGATCATGCCCTCCAACTCAGTACGAAAGTTGACGAACTTGCGCCGATATCTGTTGTCGTGCGCCATGTAATCTGCTTCGCGCTGTGCGTGGTCCGCGTCTGTAATTCCGAAAATTCGAACTTTTGCTGTCTTTTCTTCATCAGAACCAGCCACGGCAGCGGTTACATATGCCATATTCCACGTTTTTGCGCTGAAATACTCTACTTCTACCGAATCAGCTGTATCTTCACCGGGCATGACGTATTCGATGGAAAGCGATCCCTTTACGATGTTGCGAGGGCCAAACATCGCCACCGGAATCGTTTGTTCGCTATCTCGGACAATACGCACGGCACCGCCTTGCATGATGGGCAGCGCACGTCCGCACCGCGCTACCTTCTGTAAGGCGTCCCAAACCGTTGTCTGGCTATCGAACACACCGTCGAAATGATCGCCGCGAGCTTCAAGAAGCTCATCAATCGCGACAAGCTGCGACATCCGCAGTCGGCTCTCGTCAAGTCCCGCGCCATAATCCGACATGGCAGCATCGCAAAATGCCCAGACGATTGATCTGGTCGCTATTGGTGCGGACCAAGTTTCCGTCACTTCATCCCATATTGGCAGTTTGCGTGTGACGATACAGTTGATCAGACGCGAGGTTTGTTGCGACAAGTTGTTTGTCGCTCGCATTTTGACAGCCAGCAATGTGACATTGCTGAAATCAGGCGAGATATTCAGATAACCTCGGAGCTGGACCCATTGAATACTGTCACCAGCACGACTTGATGTGTCTGAATCATTCGTCCGCTTCGCCCTTACCTCATATCGTCCCGTCGTCACAGGATACTTGTATGAGATACGCTTAGTGCTTGGTTCGTTATCGGTTATTTTCTCTCCAACAGGCTCAAAGATCGCGCTCGCCCCCGCCGCTTCCGTCGTTAGGGTCGTGCTAACAATGACTTTATTGCTGGTAACGCTTGTAACCGTGTGTGTCGCGTTGTTGTCCGCGTTCGCAAACCCTGACGTTGTAAATTCCGTCCCGACCGAAATCCCTTCATCAACAAAGTCTGTTGTCGTTGAATTGAAAGACTTGTCCGAACTATCGACGCTGATGTCCGTGGCTGTGAAGTTCGCGCCTAAAACGATCCAATCTCCGGCACCTACCGGATCACCGGCCTCATCGATCTCTCGCGCCTCAATAGCCCACGTCACAGTCCGATCATCCAATCCACCACTGTCATTGGAGTAATACAAGCCCTGCGGCATCACAACGTCGATACCAATGTAATTCGCAGTTGTATCGGCCGGATTACAGACAAACGGGCCTACATAATCATGCTCGTCCTCATTGGTGCCAAACAATTCCTGCCCTGTGACCTCCGCAGCGGAAATTACGTTTGGATCGAAGATCGTCACAGACCCACCGGGCTGAACAACCTCTGTCGTCACTTCAGAGAAGTTGCTGATCGGCGTGTCTTCAATGCGAATGATTTCCACATCATGCTCACCAAGACCGATGCAGTGTAGTTGGAAAAGGTACTGCTCATTATCGACGTACTCCTGATAAGGCGTTGCGGCCAAGTCAGGATAAATGCGATGACGACCATAAATTACCGATATCGGCTCACCAACACGGGCAGCGTTCCCTTGTGCGCTCAATGAGTATGTCGGCGATCTTTCTGCACTCGCGGTGTTGCCGTTAAATGAAATGCTAGGTGAATTTGGTTTGAATGGGACAAGCGCATTAACCAGGGCGGAACCGGCAACCATAACCACACCTGCTGCGATTTTCCCCCACATAGCTCCATAAGCAGCACCAACCGCCCCGCCAGTATAAACAGAAAGAACAACAACGACGATCATCATCACAATTTGCAACGGATTTGACCCGCCGCCACCGCCACCGCCGCCGCCGCCATGTGGAAGCGCGACGAACGTACAAACATCACCCTGTTTTATCTCCAACGTCGCCCAGTCTTGACGAAGAACAGCAACACCGTTGTGCAGGCAGATCGTTGGTCTGTCGAATTCGACAATCCCCTCACCATCAAGATATTCCCTGATCGTCATTTGTCGGTCCAAAACGGCAAAACGACGATCTTTGTCGGGCATGAACACGTTGTCTAAGTTAATTACAATCGGCGGTCTTGTTTCGCATTTTGGGATAACTGGAATCATTCTTTACCACCGACATAACTGTAAACACCTTCAACTTTCCAACCCGTTGCGGTGAGGTCATCCATCCTTTGGAAGACAACGCCATTGCCTCTAACGCAGTGAAGAACACCAGCACACCCGTCGATGTCGAGCCATACGCCGCAATGGGTTGGATATCTTGCTTGACGCATGAGAACGCCGTCACCGTCTTTCGGATCATCTGTCAGAACCCAGTCTTTGCGTTCCCCGCGATCGCGAAAGGACTTGGCGACAGCAAGCAAATGATCTTCATTCGGGATGCTCGGCAGCTCGCGGCTGAAATGCTGTTTTTCAATGTGTCGAAAAAACGACCAGCAATAGAAGGACTCCGGCCCTTCTCCTGTTTCGCTGTACGGTGTACCGATGTATTGAGCTGCCCAGTGCATGAAATTCTCCTACTTGGCGAATGCCAGACCCGGAAAGTCTTTGAGATTATATGTTTTGGATGGAAAGGCCTTATTGCCGATGTTGAGAAGCCTCGCCCGACCTGTGACCTGCATCGGCGTGGCGGAAGCATCCGCCAGAAAAAGCGTCATCGGCGGATCCATCTGCGGACCTTCGATGTCGGTTGACAGGTACGGCCGATAAGTGACCTCGATCACATCCTGACTGATCGCTGCATCATCGAGCGCGTCCGAAATTTCACGCCCAACGTTGTCAAGTGTGACCGTGATCTCAGGTACGGGGATATTTTCGACCGGGGGAAGGTCAAGATCAAAGGCCAGCGCGATAAATGCGACCATTTCGCCGCCATTGATCGGGGCACTGTCTTCAAGACGAGCGACAAGGCCTACCTGCTTTTGTTCTTCTGCCGTCAAGGTGTCGAGAACGGCCTGAACATTCGTATTGTCCAAAGCCAGCCAGGTCTTTGTATCTGCATAGTTGCGAACAACCCTGATCGGCTGGGTGAAGCTCGGATGCCGAATTTCAAGCGTATGCAGCAAAATCACATCTGATGGAGCGACCGCATATGCTTCTTTCAGAGCTTCTGACAATGACGGATCAGGCATTTTTTATAACAATCAAAAAATCAGCGGCAACAAACTTGATACTATTCGAAAAAATCTTGCGTATTACAAATGACAAATTACGATTTTTTCTCATTGTACGAGCCATGAATTAACTGACAAAACTAAAAACAACACGAATTTATTATGGATAGAAAGTAGATAACCACGTTGTTTCATCCATAACGTGATACGCAGTAGAAAGACTTGTCACATATGAGGATGCCTGCTCCATGCCCGTTGGAATGCAGAAATATGTATGCAAATCTGGCTGAACAATGCCGGGGATTTGAAGAACGCGTTTAATTTCGTTTTCCCATTCTTGAGGCGATCCCATGGTTGTCTCACACCATGCGGTAACGTCAAATGCCGAGGGAGTGTGTGGTTCAATTGCGTAATTTGGACCAGTTGAAATCTTTTTAAACACCGTTGACGCATTAAGGGGAAGTGCATCTTTCAGTGGGAGAATTTCACCCGCCTGATCAACAAAGGCGGTATTGTTGGAGATATCGAAAAGTTTCCAATTACCGTTGATCTTTGCCTCGACCATGACGTGACCGTCATAGTAATTCGTTGGCGTTTCAGAGGTCAAACAGCGGACTTTACGGCATTGAACACCTTTACCATTGAGTACTGAAATAACCCAATCAACACTTAGGCCGCACAGAGCGCGGACTTTTGAAGTCATAGCGTGGGTAGTTTTCTGGGCAACGGTTAGAGGCTCGTCGGCTTTGCCGTTTACAGACAGATATGACAATGAAGAGATAAGAGCCTCAACATCGTTGTTGTAAACAATGCGGTTTTGAGTTGTACCCATAGGTTGCCAAAAAACATAAAGGCCTTCTTCCATGCAGTCGTATGATTGACCGTCAAAGATATACTGTCCCGGAGACACAATAAGTGTGCTTGGTAAGTTTTGGGCCGTCGGGGTTTTTGGGACGATTGACGTTTGCGTTCCCACAAATTTTTTCACTACACTCATATCTTTTCCTTACTGATAGGCTACGTTCACTGTTCCGGCGTTGCCATTAGCCCCGCTTGTTGAAGTGAACCTTACGGTAGTCAGTTCATCTGATAGAGATTTACTTCCACCGACAACAGACAGTTGATTTGCATCTGATCGACCAATACTACCACTACATGCCCAGGTGTTTGTCGAAGGGTCCACTAGAGTTAGTGTCATTGACCCCTCATATATATCTGTTGAAAACCCAGATACGATTAGGCTGAACCCAGAGGACAGTGCTGCGTTAGTTGTACCTGCCGTTTGGACTGTACCGACATACCCAAACGTTTCTACCCCACCGGCGTCTCCAATTTCTACAATTGGGGTTCCGTTTATTGCGAAGGATACTCCGACAAACGACACTGTGATTTGCTTTACCCCTGAAGGAACAGCAAAATCCCACTGAGTTCCAGATGCAGTTGATTGGGCTGCACCTAGAGTAAGCCCAGAAGACGAAGGGGTAGACAGTGCCTCTCCTGACTTACGTTGATAATTTCTCAGTTCAGCCGTGTTGCTATCGATCATGTAAACTTCAAACGTATCACCAGGTTCAGTCTCTATGTCTGAGCTTGTGGGGAGAAGCAACGAAGCACCGTTTACAAGAGAAAATGATGCAACAGATTTGCATTTGTAACATACACCGGCGACACCTACGAACTCATCAACTGTTGTTACACCTGTAATGCTTACTTCAAGAGAGCTAACAGCAGAAAGATTTACAGTAGATGCACTGGCAATAGTAGATATTGACTGATTAGCAGAAATCAGGTTCCCTGACCCAACACCAACATCTTGGGCGGCCGCTGTTCCCAGCTCGTCAATTGTTAGCGTAGTCGTGACCCATACTGCCGCACCTATGCTAGCATCAATACATTTAAAGGCTTCTTGGCTTGTAATATTTAGCCAATTTGAACCTGCCGAATACCCAGAGCTAGAATCGTCGTTTACAGTTGGATCACTCGTCGCATCAAATTTATTGTTTGGGATGATTGATGCCGCAGCTTCTGCTTGGTCTTTAAAACCCTGCGCCTTCTGTGCCCAATGAAAGGCTGAATATCCGGTTCTGGCATCACCATCGGTGTATTGATTGTCTTCTGCGCGGTTAGCCCAATTGTAGGAGTCGGTGTTATTGGCCTGCACTTCTGCGATCACGGCGTTTGCCGCGTACTCCGTTTCCATGTCGGCAATGGACTTCGCAAGGGATTTGACTGGGCCGCCTTCCGTCGTAACCGTCGTGCTACTGTCGCCGTGCACAACGTCGTGGAGCAGGTCGGAATCCGTTTCCAACTGACTTGTGCTGGTTTCAATTCTTTCCTGCAAGGTTGTCATGTTTTATCCTTCAACTTGAGAACAATTTCTTCTTCTCATGTTTTTACATGATTTTACATCATTTTACTAGAGACGATTACGCCGGAATGTCCATTGGAAGTGTTGTGTTTACGTAAACGTGGAAAACATCAATCACGTTGATCAGGCCTTCGATGTCGCCGTTCTCGGAGATTGCCAACTCAAGAACATCAGCGCTCAAGACATCACGCTCACGAATTTCGAGATTTGCCGTTACCTTCCACCAACCACCAGATTGCGGCTTGGCACTGTAGGGTGCGTTCCCCTCGCCAGCGAACCGCGCTTCGTGATTTGTGTTGCCAAGACCGCTGAACAGGTCGATATCAAAGTATTCCGCGCCACGTTTCGCGTCGTTCTCGAACCATGATTCAAACAAGGCGAAATGCCAGTCTGAGAACCACCACAGTACCGTGATTTTTGACGGAACCTGCGTATACCGGAGACGCTGACGCGCTGGTCCGCTTTCCATTTCCGTGCGCAGAACCGCGTCCTGCTGCTCAATGCCGTAACCATCGTATTGTGGTTTCGGAAGAAATGCTGGGTAAGAAACTGCCATGATTTACCTCACCGCACCTGCTGCGGGGTTAAGTCCATATTTGCCTTCCAAAGTTGGCGCCAACCCTTCACCGCGGCTGATACGACGACCCATTTTGTCCTCGACCTGCTCGATGATGATGTCGATATCACGACCGCCGGACTGGTTCTGACGCTCCTCTGTCCGTGTTTGCGTCCCATCTGCGTTGTTGATGACATTCACGTTGACGTCACCACGACCACCCATGGCGGCAGGCGCGTCGTTTCTTGCCATCGCCATGCGGGACAAAGCCTCAAGTGAACGTGCGGTGTTGTCTTGCTGGGCTTCGGTCAGCATACGCTCACCACGCAACGCGATGATCGGCACCTCATTGGCAGCAAACCCGCCGTCATGAAGTTTCTGTGCCCCTGACCATGCCTGAATAGGCATTGGACTGTGCGCGCCGCCATCCTGACCAATCACGCCACCTGTGTGTACCGTTGCTGTCGGCGTGGTGATCGCGCCGGCATCGCCACCGCCACCCATGCCTCCAAAGAAGCCACCAAGTGCACTGGCAATCGGTCCAGTGATGTATTGCTTAACCATCATCCGTGCCAGGTCTTCAAGGATTGACGTCACCATGTCGGAAAAGGCTTCTTTAACGCTCTTTGTCCCGGTGATCACGCCAGTGAAGGCATTCTCCATGGATCGCATGCCGTTGCTAACGGCTTGTTCCGCCTGTGCGGCCGCGTCGGTAGCTGATTCGGCATAATCTTGCAGGGCACGTTGAACACCGTCGGCCCATTCTCGACTGGCATCGAGCTTGCGCCGTTCCGCTTCTTCATATTCAGCCGCTGCCTTTTTACGTGCAGTGGCAGCGGTATCCTCACTGATGGCATTTGCGGCCAGAAGCTGGTTGATTTCTTCTAACGCCGCCCGATATTCCTCAAGCGGGGTACGCATGGCTTCTGTCAGACTTTTGCCCGTCTCCATCTTCTCGGTGAGGGAGTCCAACTCGCGCGCGGCTTCCCGTTCAGCAAGCGCAGCTTCGTACCATGCCTGTCCAGCTCCTTGAGTTATGTCGATTTCCTGACGACGCGCTTCAAGCTGCACTTCTAGCTTGTCACGGTATTCGTCAGTAGCTTCACCTACCTGCCTGATCTGATCTGTCAGCAGCTTGTAGGTGTCGGTCTGATTGTTGAGTTCTGCGACGCTGGTCGAAAGCTCTTTCTGTTTGTCCACAGCTTCCTGTATGGCCTGAACGCGCCGTTTCAACGTGTCGTTCAAACGGCGTTCTTCGGTGATCTGCGCAGTGATCTCATCCACATTTCCACGACCGCCGGCCTTCGCAAGTTCCTGCTCTGCTTTGATGCGATCCTGAACCTGTTTCATTGCTTCGATGCCGCCGCTATCAAGGGCATCGAGTTGCGCTTTCAGGCCAGCAATGCTTTCGTCAAACGACCGAATGCCACCAGAGGCGTTGACCGCTTCCTTGGTTACTTCTTCAAGAAGTTTGGACAGGTCCTCCATGCTCTTAGGCACTTCATCAAGACTCGTCCAACTATCGACGATTTTCTGCCCGGACTCGCCCATATCGGCGAAGCCTTTCTGAATCGCTTCTCCGGCCCCCTTGAAGTCGAGGGTCATGATTTCGCCCAAAGCCTTGTAGACGCCCCAAAGGTATGAAAGTGTGCCTTTGATGCTTTCGGCAATAGTGACCCAAATCGCGCTGACGACATTGCCAACGCGAATTGACGTGTCACCGACCTCAAGCGTTGCGTCTCTGAATTCATAGAGAAGCCCAGCCGCATAGCCGATGCCAATGGCGATCAAGCCATAGGGGTTTGCCGCTGCAGCAATCGTCATCGCCCGGATCGCCTGTGTTGCAGCGACAATTGCGGGGATAGCCCGTGCTGTAAGGGCGACCGAGAAGGCGATCACATAAGGCGTCAAGTCTTCCAAGTTGTCGGCTAGGTCGCCAATGGCCCGCGCGATTATCTCCGTCGCGCCGGAATACTCATCCGCTAGGCCGACCTGACGCATCATGGCGTTTTCAAGCTGGGTCAGCGCCTGACCAACAGTACGGGGGATGCTCTCAAATTCTTTGTCGATTTCATCGGACATCATCTGGATGGCGGCAATGAAATCACTTGCCGTCAAACGGCCTGCATCACGCAGCTCGAACAAGGCTGCCGTTCCAGTCTGCGTGGTCATCCCCATCTGCCGGAAACCTTCACCAGCAAACTTGGCAACACCCTGCAGGTTCTCGATCACGGACCGGAATTCGTCGCCCATCAGGCGTCCCGTCGCCAAGGCTTGTGAAAGCTGGGTAATACCGCCAGCGGCTTCCTGCGCTGACGCACCGCCGACCTGAATTGCTTTTGAGGTCAGTTCAGTGAAGCGCATAGTCTCCTGTTGAGACAGGCCGAGCTGGTCGGCGTTTCGCGCAACTCGGATATAAAGGTCCGCTGTCGATTCGAATGAAGTTCTTGTGTCTTGCGATACGTCAAACAACGCTTGTTGCGTTGCCTTGAGTTCTTGATAGCTGTCGGTGACGAGCTTGAGCCGACCTTCGATCAACTTCCACGTATCGGCATAATTGATCATTTCTCGAACGCCCATGGCGAGGCCGATCGCGGCGGCGATCTGGGCCATTTGACGCATGGGGCCAAGTGCCGAGTCAATTTCGCGCTGCATCTTGTTGGCAGCATGTTCGGCGTCTGTCGCACTTTCTGAAAAATCGTCGAGAGCGAGGGAGGCCTTCTTAACCTGGCTTGCGTCTACCGCTAGACCAAGCGTGGCAATGTCCATAGCCATGTCAGACGCCTCCCGTCTCGTTAGTTGGTTTTTGATTCGGCCCGCTTGGTCATGAAAGCAACGTCAAGCTCGGTGATGACGTCGATCTCCCAAGGAAGCGGATCGTTCTTTGTAAGACGCGCCCAAGCGTCGATCTCCTGCCACTGAATGGGCAGGGGACCGGACATTCCCGCGCTACGTCTGCAATGCAGTGAAAGAAACCACTGCCAGAGATATTCGGCCCCGACAGGGAAGTCGGGACCATCGAGTTTCTGAGGCCGTTTTCCGGTGGCCTCTTCAACACGTTCAAGGTGTCTTTTGAGCGTGTGACCGTCCTTCTGAACTTCCGAAAGTTCGAAGAAATGCTCCGCGAACGCGATCAGTTCTTCACGGAGCGTTTGATAAAACTGGCATCGTCAGCCAAGAACTGGTCGCACTGCTTACGCGCCCACGACAGTTCCGGTTCGGCGAGAAGCTTCTTCGCGATGTCCTCGTCGAATTCAATTTCCTTGCCACCATCGACGAGGCCTTCCCAGTCAATGATCCGTTCAACGATGAAATCGACGCCTTGTTCTTTGATTTCTTCAACAGAGAACGATGCCGCACCGCCTTTCGTGCGCGACTTCTTCAAGCCCTTGCTGATCATGCGGTTGACCTGCTTGACGGCTTTTTCATGGCCCGGACCGGCAAAAGTGATCACCCAGCCAGTGTCATCGCCAGAAAGGGGGTCAATGATGTTGAGTTCGTTTGTGTCCGCCATACGGCGGTTTGAAAGGTCAAATGCCATTTTCAAATTCCTTGTGTTGGGGAAGTTTCGGGACGGCCCCCAACAAGCCGCCCCGAAGTCTGCGCAGACAAAGAAAGCTCGGTTGGGACGAGCTGTTCGACTTAGGACAACGTGCTGTCCTGAATCGAGATCGTGGTTTTCTCCTTTGCCGTGCCTGTGCCGCCGGCGGCGTCCAGAAGCGCGGTGAAGGGGATTGTTTGGACGAGGCCTTTTTCGCCATCATCCTTGGAGTTGCCCCCTAGCTTCAGACGACCGATGTTGATCGCCATGAATTCGGAGTCATCGCCCTGCCCTGCCTTCATGTAGGCGTTCATGTACAGTTCGGTTTCGTTGATGAAGTCCGCCAGAAGCGAACCGCCACCTTCGTAATAAGCGGTCATCTGACCAGTCACCACGACACGCCCGGGGAAAAGCTCTGGGATGGTGTTGGAGCCAACCACAGGATCACCAGACAGATTGTTCGCGATGTTGATGGTCAAACCCGTCAAAACGGCTACATCCTTACCACCGAGGCGCAGAGCGCCGTTAACGGCCGCCATAACGGCAGTGGTGGTTTCGTCAGCCGGGGTGGTGAAGTATGGCGCATTGCCGTCACCATTGGGATCGGACGTCATATCTTTGCCCATGATGCCAATATTGATGGTGGACATACCCGTCGGCGGCAGGCCCAGTTCGATGGTATCGACCATGCAGCCCGTAAAGACTTCGACCTCATCGACGTCTGAGAAGTAGTGCTCAAAGGTGCCGGACTTGTTCAGATGACCGGATGTGGGAACCCAGAGCTTCTTGCCGGGAACGGTGATCGTTGCGTCTTCATCGGCGACCGCGACGTCCGCACCTGGCGCTTCGGCCACAGTCATGACAGTTGCGGTCAAAGCGGTGATCCGCAGGTTCTTGCCGTCAATATCGCCGTTCAGATTGGCGCAACGAACGACATCACCGATTTTAAAGCCGTCTGTGATGAAGGAGCCGCTACCGCCGCCCTCACGGGTCAAGGTCTTGGCGGTGTTATCCACAGTCAAGCCGTCACCAGATGATGCGGAATAGCTCACACCAGCGGCCCAATCCTTTCGAAGCGCCGCGGCGAGAGGCCATTCATAGGTGCCGAGTGAAAGCTCGCCGTTTAGGTTTCCGGCGACACGGCGAACACCATGCCGAAAGTCCGCGACCTGATAGTCGGAACGGATTTCATTCGACTGGTAGGTGTCTTTGTTGAGTGAAAGCGTCGATTCAACTCGACGAATTCGTTGGCCGCCGGTTGCGCCCGGAAGAACACCAAAGGTGCTTTCCTCCTTGAACGCGACCTTCTTGGCGACGCCCTTTGCAATAGCCATGAGAAAATCTCCTAGTCGGGGTCACAAAAAAGGCCGCTCAGTCTCAAACCAAGCGGCCCCGAATGGGTGAAGGTTGTTTACCTGTTGCTACAGAGCGCCCTTGGCGATCCGTTGCATGTCTTCAATGATGCGCGTCAGCGCGTTAGAACGGCCATCATGGCCCCACTGATAGTTTGCGATGGCTTCAAGCGCATCACGTTCCTTGTCGGTGATTTTTTCGTCAAGATCACCACTTGGCTTGCGTCGTGCCGCCATTTTGTCCTCCATCAATCAACATGACAGTCGAAGGGGATCCGCACAGGGAAGCCCCACCAATCTGCCTCGTCGATAACGTTACCATCCACCGGCTGATAGACGGTGATGCGCAATCCGCTTTCGCTGAGCGTTTGACCACGGAAAAAATGCCCTGTGATGCCCTGCCCGCGATCTCCACGAATAAGCGCTGCCCGTTCCTCTGCTGCGGACGGCCCATACTTCGCAGGCGTGAATATCGTTAGTTGGCAGTATCCCGCCCAGATTTCGCCCGCATTGTCACCACGGCCGCCAGGTTGTGTTTCGGCGAACATCAGGTCCATCTTCTGCCAGCTTGTGTTCTTCATGATCTTGAACGGAACGTTCTCCAAGGATGTCGGCCACTCAGGTGTGAGTGTCGCCAACCGCTTCTCGAAGGCGTCACGAATTAGCTTGCGGCTCATCGATTGACCTCCGAAGCCGCTTTCTGGACGACGCCCGGGTACTCTTGAACTGTCAGCGACACCATGCCGTTCGGGGCTTGTGTAGAGCTTCCGTCCTCAAGACGCATGATGTAAGGCAGCGTATTCGTCAAATAGATGATATCGCCGCCTTTGGCATCCTGTGCGACAGCCGTGACCTTCGAAGTGGTGTTAGCCCCCGTTTTGTCCAAAACGCCAGTTTCTTCGAGAACCATGGTGCTGACTGACGACATCCAGTTACCACGGGCACGACCAGTATCCACTGGCGTCCGACGAATAACGCGGGTGAAGATATCAAGCACGACTTTACGCACTACCAAATCGATGTTGCCGTTTGCCTTTCCGACAAATCGACTGATATCCAGTGCAAAATTCCCAGCCATTACCTGTACCTTCAAACCTCGCCATACTTTGCCTTGAGTTCGGAAAGCTCACGCAAAATGGCGTCACGTTCTGTTTCAACGACCGCAAGCTTGATCAGCGCATCATTGCGCTCCTTTGCGAAACGGTCCGCTCGCGTCGTCAACTCTTTGTTCACCCCGATAAGATCGGCCCTGAATGCTGCTTCGGCCTCGTTCCTACCGTCAGACTGACGCCAAGCGATAAGAAGTCGCCAAGCCCCAAACGAGAATAAGACCAACACCCCACTGGTAGTTAAACCGCCTGGTGTGAGCAATTGCGCGATGATGGAATCCATAATGCCCCGTGCAAATTGCTACCGCTCTAATGATCTGACGAACGCCCAAGCAGAACCTATTGCTAGAACTGAGTATGCCGCTGCCGCCGTTGTTACTGGCACCGCCAGAACCGCACCCCATGCGATATATGACCAAAGGACGAAAGATTGCATCCAAATGAATGCGCGAACAAACCTGAGCTTACGCTGTCCAAATACAGACGATGTGATCTGCTGCGCGCCCATGCACAACATTACCACCGCCCAAGTGTCTTGATCTGCAAGAGCAAGTAGATGATTGTAAAGATTCTCCACATCGAATGCGGGCGAAATACTTAATACCAGCCACCAGCCGATAGAGATGAAACCGAACGCCAGTTCAGCGCTACGTGTTTCCGTCTTAAAAATAAGATCGATAATTACAATACGGGCATACTCAAGACAGAGACGAACGTATTGCCTCAATCCTGTGTATCTTAAGTTCGAAATCGGCGGCATTGATTGTCACTCTCCAATAGCAATGAAAATCGCGCCGATCTGCGCAACATCGTTCACAAACTGTAGGGTGATATCTTCCATGCCCGAAATCTCCAAAGTGTCGCCTTTGCTGGGAGCGAATTCACCACCCTGCAGCATCATCAGGCGCATACTTGGTTCAATCACCATGTCGCGCAAAAAAGTGCTGACATACTGTCGATCTAGGTCAAAGAAGACGCGGCAAGTTGTCGTTGCTTCTGTTGGTGCGCCACCCGTTCCCGGCTTGATATTAGAAGCGTCGAAATGCTTCAACGTGGCGTTTTTGATCACGTCGCCGGCATCGTCGAACATTTCCTTTGCTGTATCGATCCACTCTTGAGATTCACCAGCCATGCCCTACCCTCTGCGCAGCATGATGTTGTTGCGTCCGCTGGTAAGAAGACCCGTAAGAATCGGGCCAAGGAACGGATATCGTTTTCCGCCGGAGAAGTCGTTCTCAACGGCGAATTCTTTTTCGAGCGGTCCGAGCTTCTGTCTCTTTACGCGCCTGTCCATGTCGATAACTGGGGCCAGGTCGCCGGAAAGCGCTTCGCGGGCCAGCATGGCGGTCGCTTCTGCGATCTGTGACGGCACCCCCGTCAGCTCACGCCCATCTGGGTCAATGGCTTCGTCACGGGGCCACGACAGTCCTTGGTCGGTAGATGCGATCTGTCCAATCCAACGGCCTCGATACGATCCGTCGAGAAAAGACGTGGCTTTCAAAAGGGCGGCTTCCTTATCGTCGTCATCCGCGGCGGTCCAAGTCGCATCGCCACGGTCAGACCAATAACTATCAGCCTCCGCAAGTGACAGATAAGAATTAGCGCCGGATACTCCGGTCCCGTCTTCTGGTGTAAAAGCCATTTATTCGAGCCATAAAATAAAAACGCGGCCCTTCTTTCAAAGAGCCGCGTTTTGCCAAACTATCAATTACGACCGATAATGGCCGAAAAGACGTTCTTTTTCAAGAGTACATTTGCATTTCACATCACAAGATATGAAATGCACTCATGAACATTGACATGAAAGCAGAAGCGCTCCCATTTCTCGCCACGCCTATGAGCCTATCGACAAAGCCGACAAGAACACCCCTATCCCGTTTGGCACCTCTCTCAAGGTCGCAACAGAACTTTGCCGCGAGAATCCTTGCCTGATCACCACCCGCTTTCAGGATTTCATCAGCCAACTTCCGACCACGCGTGCATTGTTCACTGTACGAAACGTCATCATTCATCTGTTGCCTACCTCGTAAGGATAATGTCTGCTTCCCAGCCTTGATGTGATCCATTCGTTTAAAGACAATCTGGAGGCAGGTCGGTCAAATGTGAAATTATGCACACTATCTTACTGGCAATTGAGGATTGCCGTTTTTTACCGAAAATCGACCGAGACGGATGTATGTGGCCGACGCTGATTAGGTATTACAGACGAAAAAACGGTTTAAAGCAGAATGGGTTAGCTGATCTCGTCGGGGTTGACCAATCTACAGTAAGTCGCTGGGAAAGAGGCAAGGGGCAACCCAGCGCAGCGATGATCAACCTACTCAAGAGCACTGTCGGGAATGGCTTCATGTCGCACGTGCAGGCGCGCGTTATCGAGCAGGTTCCAACCATGGCCTGTTACATGAACCTGTCACAGTGTCATGTTGTCGCAGTCTCACCATCGCTGGCAGGCCTTCTTGGTGCGAAGCCGAGTGATTTCAGATCGATTAAAGGGTTCAACCACCTCGACCAAGACGGCCTTGAAGTAGTTCGCCGTATACGTGAAATCGTATTGGAAAGAAAAGATGAAGTAGCCGCCATTCACTACTATATCAAGGTGAACGATAAGGTGCTTGAAGCAACAGCCACTAAAATAAATATGGACGGGATCGACCTTTTTAGAGGCGATTACACGATTGTGGAAGGAGCTGTGTGGGGGGAGGAATTCGAAAAGGATAACCCGCGCCAGATCATCACATGGAACGACCTGGCGCGAGATTGATCGTTAAGCCTGCTGCTGGGCCAATGCTTTGACGTATTCAACGAGATCAGCTTTGGATTTACGCTTGTCGAGATCGACGTCGAACTTCGCTTTAGCGTATTCCTCAATCTCGTCCTTCGTCATCTTTGACAACGGCTTTTCCAGTTCGGTCCCGCCGTCGTTGTCGTTCGCACCATCCTGATCCGGGTTCGCATCGCTGTCCTTGTCATCGGCACCGCCCTGATCCGGGTTTTCACTTCCCTTATCGCTGGAGTTATCGGCGATTTCCGCACACAACGCATCGTATGTCACGTTCAGCCGTTTGACCATTTCGTCTTCCGGCAGCTCGTTCCACTGCTCAACGGTCAGGTCGGTTTCCTTCAAGGCACGTTCCGCGATCTCGCCCTTGGTGATCTTGGTGCCGTCTGGTAGGTCGAGTTGATCCTGCGACGGATCACCTTCTTCGTTCTGACCGCCAGAACCACCCACGCCACCGTCTTTCACATCGGCTTTGTTCTTTTCTGGTTTGGGTGCTTCCTCGACCTTCGATTCCACTGCGGTATCCATCGCCTTGAGAATGGCGATCATCGCGCCGCGTTTCTTCTGGTCACGGGCACCAACTTTATCCAGCTCCATTTTCAAGCGTTCGGTTTCGTCGCTGTCCATGCCGTGCTTACGCCCCGCTTCTACGATGAAGCCATAAACACGTTCCTGCTCTTTTTGCTCACGCGCCCACTGCTCACGCTGGCGACGCATAATTTCTTCACGAGAGAGATTCATAGTTTTCTCCATGTTGGGGAAAGATAAAAAAAAGAGAAAGGCGAGGCCAAAGCCCCGCCCCCTCTTTGTCGAAACGCTGATTACGCCTCAGTCGCTGTCGTGGTCTGCACTACCCACTGAGCGCCGTCCCATTCGATCAGCGCATATTCATTTGCCGCATCGAAAGTCAGGCTTGCGAGAGCTGTTGAACCATCTGACTTCTTAGCAGTAACGCCAGCGCCAGGTGTGACAGTCAATTCATCACCAGCAGTGCCCAAGGCAGCCACGGTGATCACTTTGCGCTGTCCGGGGAACAGACCCGCCGGCAGCGTAGCCACACTGGCGGCCGCCGCGGTCGTTGCTTTAGTATGATAGATGGATACGTCGATTTCCTGCGTTGTGGCGGAAACCGAGATTTCTTCTTCGCCCGCGACCTGTTTGACGGCTGCGGTGATGTCGGCATTCTGATAGAAATGCGCTTCATCGAGGTTTGTCTTACTTGCGAGTGACATAACTCTTGTCCTTATTCTGAAAACGAACAAAAGGCCCCACCCAGAAGGGTGGAGCCAGTCTGTTAGCCGTTGGTTCGAAGGAAAGCGATCGGGACCAGCTTACGATCCACAACCCGGTTCCAAGCGTTGACATTCGCCAACTCTGTCAAGCTCGCGGATTGACCGGACACTGCAGTGGCATCGAAGGCGAAGCCAAACGGGTGGATCAGTAGGTGACGACGCTCGTGCAGAACGTCTTGACCGCCACCGTTACCGGCAGTCGCATCACGACCAGTTTCCACAGGGACATCCGGCGAGCCGTTGCCGTAACCGAAGGCACCGCCGCCGAACATGATGCTGGTGTAGATGGTGTTGTCGTTGCCATCCACTTCAACAGGCATGCCGTCATCGACGATCAGTTGCTTGCCCTGATACATCGGGTTACCCATCGGCGTAGCCGCGATCAGACCACTTTCTACGGAGGGCTGAACAAAGTCGATCAGGTCCAGTTCACGCATGCGACCGAACACGGTGGAGTGAACCGCCATGGCACCGATGCCGCCAACAGCGTCACCGAGCGTCATTTCGGCGCGGATTGCAGCCGTACCACCGATCTTGTTGGAATCGCCGGGCGTGCCGCTGGGCGCGGCGATATCGTAGGCCATATCACCATCGTCATTGGCTGCGTTGTCGGCGTAAACGCCACGACATGAAGCGACCAGACGACGCTGGAACTGACGTGCCCAATAGGTGTTGGTCATGCCGATGATGGCCTGCATGGGATCCGAGCCAGCAAGGTGCTGAACCAGAGACATGGCAGACCACGACTTGTGCAAATAGGCGGTCTGGGCCATCTGTTTGCCAGAAGTCAGCTTGGTCGGCGTGGACTTGTCCGCTGGGTTGTCGTTGGACAGGTCCGGTGTATCATCCGGGTCCAAGTCGTTCCAAAACGGCAGGTTGGTTTCCTGAGACGGGCCAGCGGCACGAGAGTTCAGGACTTCGTTGTTGACGATAATGCCAGAATCGAAGAAACGAGTAAGTTCCGTCCCTTCAAGGGTCATATAACCCTCATAGACTTCCGGCACGATGACGTCGGAAAGACGAGTTGTAGACATTGATAGACTCCCATTCTTAGGGGGTTAACGAAAAAAATCGGATTTGATGAACCCCCCGGGGGTCCAGAAGAAGATGGGGCGACAAACCGCTCTGCGGCCATCGCCCCCTGTGTACATCAAACCACGCCAGCTTCGGCTTTGAGCCGTTGAGCAAGCTGCGGGTCTTGCTTCGTGACGCGGCCTTGTTCCGTGATGTTCCACGTCGGGCCTTTTGCCCACGGGTTGTTCGCGGAACGACCGCCCTTGCCGCTCCCAGTGGATCCACCACCTTGAGACGGCATAAACATTTCGCCCATTTTGTCGCGCAAGGCATCGACCAGCTCTGAAACTGTCATCACCTTACCGTTTGGGCCGAAAGCGGGTGTTCTCCCGTCTTCTTCGTAGACAACGAATGACACTTTTCCGTCATCGTCTTCTTCGATCTGAATCTGGTCGCCGACCATGCGTCGAACGGCTTCACGGTATGCCGGCTTGACCGACAGCTCGTCGCAAGCCTTATCGATCGCCGCGTTGACACGATATGCCGCCAATGTGTTGACTGCGTTGTCGCGTTCTTCCGTAAGCGCGTTGTTCACCTCGTTGAGCGCATCCAGTTCTCTCTGGTGCTTGGTGCGCATTGCGTCGGTGCGCTGTTCGAACCATTCGTCGTGCTTACCGTCAGCCAGCAGCTTGTCGAGTTCACTGTTCTCGGCCGCTTCACGCTGTTTTTTCAGGCGCTCAAGGCCTTCTTCGCCACCAACGGCTTGGAGGAATGAATCAAGTTGTTCCTTGGTCCTCTTTTTTTCGCCAAGAAGCTCACTGTTCTTTGATTTCAGGCCTTCTGTGGCGTCGCTGACCGCTTTTCGGATCAGTTCTTTGACGACAGGATCGTTGGGATCGACACCATTGAGGTCACCGTCGCCGTCATCTTCACCACCGTCATCGTTCCCATCATCGCCATCGCCATAAGCGATCAGTGGTGCGATCAACGAGGATTTCAGAAGTTTTTCGATTTCCGGGCTTTGCCCGTTCACGAGTGCTGCGGTACAAACACCGCCGCTTAGGAGTTTCTTCATTCTGTCTTGCCTCCGGCTTGGACAGGGTTAAGTCGGCACAACCGACACGAAAAAGGCCGCCTATTAAGGCGACCTTGCTTAAAACTTGTTGGTTGCGGGGGACGGATTCGAACCGCCGACCTTCAGGTTATGAGCCTGACGAGCTACCGGGCTGCTCCACCCCACGTCTAAAAATGTGATTATCTCATTCGCCGCGCACTCGCGCCACGTTATCAGATATTGGGGATAATAACCGAAATACAGCTTAATTCAAGGTCATTTGCGAAATTCACCGTTAAAAAATGATTTTTCCTCTTTTGTGATTATTAGTTTTATTGATATTTTCACTTGCCATTTTAATGAGTTTTTGTAATATTCCAGTGAATGATTCGCCTTTCATTTGGCGGATCAATTGAGATCAATAGAAAAGAGGCCAACATGGCAGGATCAGTAAACAAGGTGGTTTTGGTGGGCAATTTGGGACGCGACCCGGAAATCCGCTTCACCAACGACGGGACCAAAATCGGCAACCTGTCCATTGCGACTTCCGAGTCTTGGAAAGACCGCCAAATCGACAAACTCAAGTCTTGGCGCTAAGCGAAACCGCAAACGGGTAAGACCCGCAAAAACTAACGTAGGGTGCCTTCAAGGCGCGCAAGCTGTTCGACCCGAACCATACCAGAAGAACTCAACCTCCTTAGATACCCCCGTACAGTCTGGCTGTCGGGGGTTTAGGGGTGAGAGGTGCGTGAACACGTGCATTTAACGGATGCGAGGAGATGATGGAAAAGCCTGACTGTAAGACAAGCTGTGTAAATACCCGGTAAGTCAGGATCATCTTTGAAGCTCGGTGAAAATCATGACGCGTATCCCCGCAAGGGTGGCAGCTAACACCGAGTATGTCTTGCCTCTCACTCCCGGAAGGCTGGCAATGAGTTGGGAGTAAAAACAAAGGCCAGTCGCATGAAGTCGTTAATCGCGGCTTTCCAACAACCCCGTTCCGGTCCGGCCGTGCGGGGTTTCGGGGCAGGTATATATTTTTAAGGACTATCGAAAATGCAACTTCCTGAATTCGATGAAAGCAAACCCCGTCAAGAGCAGGGGCTTTATCGCAAGTATGACGTGCGCCGCACTGACGGTCAGGACGCTCCCGGATGCAAGCACCACTGCTGCGATCTCTTCGTCCTCGATGTGACCCATGACCCGTTCGCTGGTGCCGCACTGGAAGCTTACGCCAAAGCTTGTAAAGCGACACACCCTGAGCTGGCGAATGACCTGCATTTCATGGTTCTAAGCCATCGCCTGCGCTTCGATCCATCATTCTTCTCAGGCAATGATGAGTGAGACACAGACATGACAAACCTAAAACAGCGAATTGAAGCTGCCTTACTTCATCCGGTGCCGGATCCAGACAATAATTCAGGCGTGTTGCTGACGTCGATCGTTTGTCGATCATTGCTGGTCGAGGCGAATGACGAGATCGCCCATCTTCAAAAACTTCTTTTTCAAATGCGCACCCTCGTTCAAGACCATCCCGACTTTCAGAAAAATGAACACGACTCGCTGGGCATTGCTGTGAACAACGCCCTGAAGACATATAGCCCGCAGGAATTCGAAAAATGACAGCCATCGCAGTTATCGCCATCTTTTGTGCCATTTCTGGTGCAGCCAGGTTCTATGAAGGCTCTAACCAAGCAGAGCGTCCCTGCAAAATAGACGGCTTATATCTGAACACCATTTCCGCCGTTTGTGCCGGTGTTGTTGCATTCATGGTTTCTGGTCATGCCGTACCGTCTTTGATCGTCGCTGGTAGCGCCTTCGCATGGATCGCATACGGTGGCACCAAGTGGGAAAGCTGGAAGCACCAATTATTGCGAGGTGCCGGTCCGGGCGCGATCCTCGTGTTCATCCTCGCCGAAGCCGGACACGCGCCGGAATCTCCATGGCTGGTCATCGCGGCCTACACGCTGGCCTATGTGAACTACACGGCAATGTGTTGGTTCGCTCGAACGACAGTGAAAACAATCTCTATTGCCTCCGCTGATAATCACATTTGGTTGGTTTTCAATTGGGAGAAGCCATGTCGGGTCATCCAAGGCGTATGTATCGCCGGAGCTGGGGCATTCATTTAAGAGTTTATCGTAAACCTCTCAACAGACATGGAACATGGATGAGAGCAGATTTTGTTAGGAAGTAGAAATGTCAGAAACAGAACAAAGCCAATATGGCGCAAAACCAGATTTCAAGTGGATCGAAATCGACCTTCTGCAAGTTGATAAACGCTATCAACGTGATATATCCGAGAAATCAATGCGCAACGTTCGCCAGATAGCGGCGAACTTCAAATGGGCGAAATTCCAAACCCTGATCGTATCCGGCCCTGACAAGATCGGGGATTATCTGGTCATCGACGGTCAGCACAGATTGGAAGCCGCAAAGATGGTGCATGACATCGATGCCGTTCCCTGCGTTGTCGTCGAGGCACCAGAGGTTCAAGATCAAGCCCACACTTTTGTCGGCATCAACAAAAACCGTACTGCCGTCACGTCACCCCAACGTTTTTGGGCCGAAATCGCGGCAAACGACAAAGACGCTCTGGCGATTAAAGCTGTTTGCGATGAAGCTGGCGTCAAAATTGGTCGCCACACGAATACCCAGACGCCCGGGCAAACAATAGCGATCGGCGCATTGAAGTCATGCCTGCGTTTGGACCGGAAAGCTCTCTTGCGGGCGCTGACCAACCTCAAAACCGCCCAAGGTGACGTTCCGGGCGCTTTCAACGGCCAGGTCATCACAGCGCTCACCTTACTGCATACCGACCAGAACACAGACGACCAGCGCATGGTTGAAATCTTGCGTGAACGCGATCTGGAAACAGACCGTGAGGAAGCGCGCCGCTTTAAGAAAAGCCTTGGCGGAAAAACCGACGTGATTTTGGCAAAGACGATCGCTCGCGCCTACAACAAAGGACGTTCCCAACAAAACCACATTTTCAAGGAAGGTGGTTCGTTCTGATCATGGTACCGACACGAATGTCGGGACCAAACTAACAACAGAATTCAACGGCGGGGCCATCCTTTTTAACCCCGTTATTATTGGGCGAAGGTCGAAGACACGAACCGGCCCCGTCGTTGGATGCAGGAGATAAATCGATGATTACGAAACATATGTATGTGCGCAGCACCAAGAACGCCGAATGGAAACAGGAAGTCTGGTACCTGTTCGGTTTCATTCCGCTATATGCCAGTGACATTGGCCCACGCGCCAGAAAAAGAAGCTAGGCATGAAGAATGTCGCCCTATTCCTAATGAGCGTTCTAGCTGGCTGCATGTCCTTGCTGGTCATCAGCTACAGCCAACGCGCAGAAATCACCGACGCAGAACGTGAAATGATCAGGGAAGAAGGAAAGCTGATCGGCATCTGCATCGCACATCGTATGAGAATCGGACTGGAAACGTCCGACTGTTTTGAAAGGTAGAACCATGACTGAACAGGTAGTTCAATCTGAAAACAAATATGAAGCTTTCGATCTTGGCGTCGCCATGCGTGATCGTGAACCTATCGTCGATAAAGTCGGTCGCGTTTGGTTTCCGAACAGCAATGGCTCATATCGCACAGACGGAATCCGTTTTGGGCTTGATATCGCCAACATCAAATAACTGGCCCCATGGGGTCCGGTCGAAAACGAGCCAGAAGAAGAGGCCCATGACGACGAACCTACGTTGGTCGAGGTCATCAGTGAGTTGCGGAATGAATTCGGAGTTGAGTTCGACAAAGCTTGTCATGAGCTAATTGGCGACTCTATCCCGTCAAACGACCGGAGTGTGGTAGAGGCGGCAATGGATAGCGCTGTTACAACGGCAGGATTATGCCTCAAATCAGTGAATAACGAAGAAGATTTAGACAAACGCGAGTTGTTGAAATCAGTTTTACAATCGTCACGTCAAACAATCAAAACACTGGATGAGGTGTGACATGGAAATCAACCGTAAAACCCTCGACCGGAAGTCTCGCTCTGATCTTGTTGACCTGTGCTTGCAGTTTCACAACGACTACGTAGCGATGATGGACGAGGCCGAAAAGCTGCGTTGTGAGAATGCGGAATTTCAGGTGAAGGTTCTTGATCTGGAAGAAGTCTTAGACAGCAAGCGCAAAAATATCCGCGAGCTGGACGTAGCCATTCACGGCGAAGACAGCGCCGCAAAGCAACCTGCACTTTGCGATCTTATTGGTGATGTTCGGCAACTAAATTTGGAATACAGAGTTCGTGGTGCCCACATAGCGGAACTGGAACAAGCCTTGTCTCGGATCGCCTACCCGATTTGGTGGGGACAGGAAGATGCCAAGCGTGATGGATGCAAAGTTGACGGTCATGCGCTTGTCGCGCTGTCTAACGATCCCGCTTATCTGATGGGGATCGCCAAGAAGGTCTGCCCAGAGCCGCCAAAAACCTCTACTGAGCCGTAGTGACCTTGCCGCGGGCGAGGCAGTGAACGCAGATCAGCGTCTTCTCGCCTCCCTCCGGCTTCCCAGCTCGTTCCATGACCCCCTGCTTGCCCTCGATCCAAGTTGAGGTCGCAACGCCCGTGTCAGCCTCACAGGTGCGGCACAACAGCATGACGGCGGATTTCTTCGATTTCCGCCTTGTGCCTGGCTGTGGCTTGTCACCGCCGTCTATGACCTTGAAACGCTGCATTTGCGGAGTGTAGCAGATCGAAACGAATCCGCGAAGAAGGAAGGATAAGATCATGAAAACTTTGGACACATCAAAAGGCTTTCAACCTCTAAAATGCGGGAAGTACCCACAGCGGAGCGACCCCATGAAGTACGTCGAAACACTCATTGCCGTTCTGGTGATCCTTGGAATCGCCTATTACCTGACAGACGGACGGTCTGGCAATGGTCCGTCAGTCGTCGTCTCGGATGGTGCCGGAGTCGAACAAACGGCAATAGCCACCCCACGGGCATTGAAGCACCGGACAATGGACGCCTTCGAAGGATGCGCTCAGGTGATCGCCAGTCACTTCGGTCTGCCTGACTGGTCGAATGTGCCGTTCACTGAGAACTACGAAGCCAAAAGCGACCCCGCGACGAAAAATTTCTATTTTGCGTGGCCCGAAGGTCGTATCCAGCTCCGCACCGCCATGGGCGACGTTCCGATCTCGGCCGCCTGCATCGGCACTCTGGATCCGCTTGAACTGAAATGGGTGACAGTGAACGGCAAAGACGTTCTTTAAGTCGCGAAAGAGAGCCTGGCCCCTGTGCCGGGCTTTTCCTCGCCTAAACAAAATAATTAGTTCTTGCTTTATGCCCTAATTAATGAGATATTCTCATTACCCCGAATAAGAACTGCACATGGAGAACCAACATGAACATCAAAACATTCATTCTCGAATTTCTGAGCCTCGCGCTCTTTGTTGTCGGCGTTCTCGCGCTGGCTTCGTTGGGGGCGTAACCATGGCAAAACTCACCGAAATCATGCAAACGCACCTTGCCAAGCTCAAAGACGCTGGCAAGACCGGATTGTGTCTGTCACCGCATCACCCGACCATGCAAGCCCTACGCCGCCGCGGTCTGGCTGATTTCTCAAGACACCGCTGCACGATCCGCCCAAAGCGCACCTTGCCGAAGTGGACGATCACCGAAGCCGGACGCGAACTGTTTGAACCCAGCCCTTTTGGGTACGAAGAAGGCGAAACCTGCGGAAGACCAGTTCCGGGTGCACCAGACGGTTACGAGTGTCACGGGAAGATTGAAAATCGACCCGTTGAAAACTGCTCGTGCCATATAGCGCCGCCCTGCTCTGCCTGCACAGAAGATCGCCTGCATTGCCCGGAATGTGGCTGGGAATCGGCGGACTACCCGCTCGTGGTCGAAGAAGAAGCCAACATCTTCATTTCGCCGCTTCCACACGTCAAAAAGAAGAAGCACGTCCTTGATCCGACGAAGATCGACTTCATCACGGAAATGCACAGCAGCTCGTCGATGTTTCGCAAAGGCGTCTATCCACCTGGCACAACGATGGAAGAAGTCGAGAAGCGTGTCAAAGGCACTTTCGGCGGCCGCTTCCAGCATTTCGGCGGTGGTCGCTTCGCGTACATCGCTTACACGGATTAATGGGAGAGCAACAATGATCATCGCCGCAGCCGTAAAGATTAAGCGACAATGGTTATCACTCGTTCCGGTCAGAAGAACAGTAAGGACATAGCACCATGCTCTACAACCCATATGAACGCACCCATGCAGGTTATTGCCAAAGATGCGTTCACCGCGTTTTGAAAGCTCACATGTGCCATGGGTGTGCGATGAAATGTAATCTTGGTGCACCGTCAAATTTCAAACCGAAACCTCAACCCCAAACGTAAGATCAAACCCATGACCACTTTTAACAAAGCCGTTGAAGCCCTCGCCGCCCAACGTGACAAAGGCATTGAGAAGTACGGCGGAGAGCTGCACGAAACGAAACCGACTGCGCTTGAGCTGGCTACGCACGCCAAACAAGAGGCAGCCGACTTTCTGCAATACGCCGTGGAACTGGAAGAACGTTTGAAGCCCAAACAATCACACGATTTTGCCGATGCAACGGCGCGCTTCGAATGCGTTATCCATCTTGCGTCTGCTGTCGCTAACGAATGTGCGCCACCAGAGACGTTCGAGGAATTCTGCGAAATGTACCTGCCAGAAGACGATAACGTCGCGTTGCTTGACGATCTGCCGGCATTGAAAGCTGTGCTGAAAAATTGTATCGCGGATCCTGATGTCGAGTATCCCGATGTGAACACCATTGGTTACGCCCTGTTGAGCGTCGGTGGCTATCTCGTCCAGTTCGCGGCACCAGTTCGCGAATACCATTCAGAGACAAGTTGCTTCTATAGCTGGGGCTACTACTCGACAGAGTGGCGCTGGTTCAAAACTATGGAAGAAGCCGAGCGAGGCTTGCTGGACTGGGCAGAGGCCGAGAAACAACGTGCCATCGAGAAGTTCAAAGCAAAATCGCAAAAATCTTCCACATCAGAAGGTGAGTAATGGATATCCCAGTTGACGATGAAGAAAACAAAATCCTCAAATTTCCGGTCCGCCAGAAGGTAAAGAGCGATAAATTCCTCAAGGCCGTAACGGTCGGAAAATGCATGCACATGTCTGGTTTCACCATCGACGAGACTTTGGAGCATGTGACCTGCAACGCCTGCAGTGAGAAGCTGAACCCGATGTGGGTTCTACGCCAGCTTGCCCAGCGCGAAACACGCTGGCACCACGCGAGTGAGCGCTATCAGGACGAAATGAAGCGTCTAAAAGAGCGCTCGCGCACCAAGTGTCAGCATTGCGGCAAGATCACGCCGATCAGCAAGAATTGAAGGTATGGACCGAATGGAAACGTTTTTGATCGCGACATGGGCATTCACGGCGGGCTATCTGGTCCGTGATAAAATCACGGTCGAAATGGCCTACAAAGCCGGACTGTGGACCAGATCGATCTTGATTAATATTTTTGGATGAAAGAATTTTTTATGTTTGATGGTAAATGCATTTTTCTCTTGGAATACCACAATATTTATGTCGCCGCGAACGTGAAAGGATTCTTCGAATGGTGCGACAAGAAGTACATTGGTGTACCTCTCGAATTAGAGCTGTGTGCGGAAGACGACTGTGAATCGTTCATCATAAAAGATGTACAGCATGCTACTGATGTATCTGGTTCCATCAGGTTGATATTAATCGAAATTGATGAATTAACGCTTCGCTTCAAAGAAGTCATGTCATTTGACTGCGATGTTATCGACAAGGGCCATAACTGGGTCAAACTACAGAAAGTCGATCTACCGCCGTATCCAACAAAACGCCCAGCCAATTAGACCGGGCGTTTCAGTTCTTCGGAAATTCCGAATAGGTGACTAACAAGCGTTAGTAAGCTGTGGTTTGGTGATGTTCATGCGCGTTCGATGAAACGGAGATTGAACGTCTATGCCCCACCATCGGAGCCAGCAGGCGAATTGCGCGGTCAAGAACCCTTGTAACATGGCAGTTCTCCTTTCAACCAGTGTTGAAACCAAAAAAGACGGACTGGGCAATACAGCATTCTCAATCTCCCTTTGTGTTACAGGCCTGCACGTTCGAAAGCAGACGCCTCGCGTTGACGAAGCTCAACAAGCGTCAATTCAGCGCCTTTACGGTCAACGAACTTGTCAATATTTAGATCGCCATCGAGGAACAATTTCGCCTTCGTTTTCCCCATGACATCTTGGACGAATGCGCGATCTTGCTTGCGCAACCACTCTCCATAAGTCGTTTCCGCCGGAACCTGACCGTTCATGCTGGCGCGAGTGCCCGCCGGCGCTTCGTCGATATCTATGCCCATTTCTTTCCACGACTTGATAACTGGCGCTGTGCTGCTTCTGCATCCCCAGTGAGCCGGAGGCCTAGGCCCACTGTTCACGCCGTACTCGTTCCCGTCTCTGGCTCGACAAACAGGCGTTGTGTGCCCGTCCAGAGTTGATACCCAGATAACGGCTTTCACCAGGTCGTCATTGGCGGTGTAAAGGTCTTCACGCGCTCGTGTCGCAACATGGTTGACAGCCGTTCTAACGACTGCTTCGGCATGGCGACGATTGATCTCAATAATGCCGTCTCTGTACTTTTTTGCCTTCGTACCGCGGATACGGCGCACCATCTGGTCGATCGTCTCACCTTCGGTGAAACCGATGCGTATCGCGTCGCGCACCCTGATGTATGCACTTTCTTCTAAGCTATCCGCCCATTCTTTGAGTAGACGCCCCTGAAATGGTCGTGAATTGACCACAGAGGCCAGTTGTTCGACGGTAGGCGCTGCCATGTTGAGCTTGATCGGGACGGCGCTCTGTATGGCCTTGGTGTTGTATTCGACCTCATACTTCGCCAGCTCCATCATTTCGTCTTGCAAGGTCGGATGCAGCTCGGCGTATCCTTCTTGAATTACCTTTCTGAGCGAAGCCAGCAGGGTTTCAAGACGTTTGCGGCCGAATTCCGTTCTTGCTCCGGGAAGTCGGTCATTCAGCATTCGCACAACGTCTGCATCGACTTGGTTCAGCAGTCGCAGTATTTTGCGCACAGTTGACGTGGAATAACGTTGCAACCCGATTTGGTGCCTTATTGCACTGTCCAAAAGCAGGTCATTTACAGTTTTAGCCATGTCAGTGCACCGCCTGATTTTCGAATTCTGTCAGGTCGATGAACCACCAGACGTCAAGCCCCTGCGCAATACATGAAACGGCGTCTTTTTCGTCACACTTGTCGCCGTCAGCATCAAGAAAGTCTGTGATCGTCAGAACCGTGCTGTCTTCCAAAAGCGCGATTCGTTCTGATCTGTTGACCATCATCACATCGGGCATATCGTCATCGTCGATCGGTTTATACATTCCCCACCTCCGGCAGATTGACCGTTTGCCCTGCAAGGCTGTGTGTGCAGTCGTTGAGGAACTGGATTTTCCCGTCGCGCACAAAGCTGTGACAGACCCTTGGTTTGCGTTCTTCGCCAAAGTCCCAGCGGACAAGTACGGACGGGCTTAGGGTTGGTTTTTCCAGACTGCCGCTCCAGTGCCATCCGGCACCTGAAACGTTCTTTTCCGATACGCTGACGGTGTGATGCGTTTTGCAGCCCGGACAGAAGAACGTCAGCCGCCCATTCTCAACGAGTTTTGCGCGATCGCTCATGTCGATGATCCTTCCTCGATTCCTTCCAAGACCTGTTCGACGGTATAGCCGATGAAGTAGGCGAAGACTTCTCCGCTGGTCATCATGTCGTACTCGACACCAATGCGATGGAAGATGAACTCGGCCAGATGAAACGCTTCATGCGCCAGAACGCTATGGTCATAGTGCGAGCCTTTCCACTTTTTGAAGCGCATGATCGTAAAGCTGTTGCGCATAGCCGTTCTGGCCTCGCCAACGCATGAGATTGCGTCCATCAGCTCGTCGTTGATTTCAAGGTCTGTGTTCTTCTTGATCCATTTCACGATGTCTTTGTCGCTGGCACCGATAGCGACCAACGTTTGACTGTCGAACACGTCGTGATGAATTGTGAAAAGTAACTTCATGGCGATCCTTTCGCCTCACATAATAACGCTTAAACAAAGTGAGCGCTATTTGTTTTCCTCATTGACGTTGGTGTTAATACACAGTTCCATTTTTGCTGTATCAATACCGCGCTTCGTCAAAGCTTCAACATCGACAGGCAGACCAAGACGCGCCCGAAAGGCGGCGAATGGCAAGGTCACATGACGGAACCACCAAGACAGTTTGAAGGTGATCGCAAGCTTTGCCTTTGTCATAGCGGCACCTCTATCAGAACAGCGTCGTTCTTCTGATAGAGAGGATGCGCCGGCGAACCGTCGCCATTGAGCTTCAACGCCATCGGCTCCTTGTATTCGCGGATCATGGAGAGAACGGTTTTGCCGCGGTCCATGAACGCACCATGTTTTCCCCAAGCACAGATGACCTGGCCGCAATCCTGAATGATCTTGCGCAGTTGTTCGTCGTTGTTGGGGCCGATCGGGTCATCCACTTCGTAAAGTCCCTTCGGATCAGTCGAACGCAACGCGAAGATGTTGCCGACCACAAGACTGCCATATCCCCAGCGTTGGGCATATCCGACACAACGCCGGACTGTGGGGTCCAGAACGCTCTCTGTCGCCGTGGACGGGTTCAGCATGATAAAGGTGACTGCTGGCTTGTTTTTGTCCCAGACCCGCCAAAGCGTGTATCGGTAGTCTTCACAGGTCGAGAACAGCGCCCCAGCCGTTCCGTCGAGATTTGTTGCTTCAATCATGCTGCGTCCTCCATCGGTGTGTCGAGCCGAACAAGGGCGTCAAAGATGCGAGGGCGGTCATCGTACTGGTAATGACGGGCGGGGTGGCGCTTGTAGAGCGGATCGACCAGATAGCGGCCGTCCCACGCGCAGAAATGCAGATTCCCCGGAATTGTCAGGTTTGGCACGATCAGGATTGCCCGCTTGCCTTCCAGCCAGGTCCAGAGCTGCTTGACGTTGGGGGCGATCATGTGCCGCGCCATGTCCCACTTGGCGTCATCGTAGCTTTCCAGCGGGTGAAGGTGGGTAACGTGATGGCCCCACTTCAAACCGACCCACATGGCGTCGATCAGGTTGATGCCGTAAGGCTGTCCGCCTCGGGCCTTTGCCGCTTCGATGCGCGCGGAATGTGGGCGACACGGAATTTTGCCTTCCTCCCCGCTTTCAAGAACCCCATCCTCAACACACGGCGTTCCAGCCGCAGCGCCGCATTCTGGGCAGTCCAGTTGAAGCATGTGCATTTCTGTGCCGGGTACTCTATCGCCGCATTTCATCGGATAGCAGGATTCGGCAACCTCATAGGTCATATCATAGATCATTGCCGTCGCCGCGATCCCGCAGTCGAAATCGTTTCGTTGGGCAATTCGGTTCATCGGTTTAATTGTCATAGGTCCATATCCACGTCTGAGAGGGAAAATCTGGAAAGAGAGCGTCACCGGCTGGGACAATGCGACCTTTCCGCCTTTTATTGTGTTTCAGGTCTTCGATGATCGACGGATCAAGACGGATGGCCGCCTTGTCCAAAAACCATTCGTCTGTTTGGTCTTCATCGTCGCTGCGCTGCCACCGGATAACGTCTCCGGCTTTGAGGCGTCGTATGATGGTGCGGGTGTTCATTGATGTTGCAGATACCTAAACTAAATAATTACTTGTTATGAGCATTTCTCATTAGATTAAGCAAGTCAATACTCGTCTTCAGATGTTTCGGTTCCCAACGAGTCGGAACGTCTGTCCGCCAGAATTAGGACGACCAGACCGAACACGAATCCGACAAAGCCAGCCGCCACGAAGGCGATGACCATGCCGACGAAAGTGATAGTCCAGTGGTCCAGCACCATCACAGAACGCCCGCAAAGCCAAGTTGCTCTTTCGGCATGGCTTCCGGGTCCGGCACCTCTCGCGCCCGTTTCCGGTCCCGCTTGTCCAAAAAGCGTTCAACAAGCCGCCGCAGGTTCGACACGTCGGTATTGACCGGAATGACGCCGAGGCCCGGATCGACGATGTTGTGAGCCTCCGACGCCTTGATGCCGAGAACGTCCATCATGGGCGGATCAGAGCCATCATCGGTCACAAGGAAGAAACCCGTCACAGGCCGCGTCTGCCCGTCCCTGTCGAGCCTTCCAAGACATTGGTGGTGGATGCCGGGCGACCAGTCCAGTTCACCAAATATGCCCGTGCAGCAACGGTGTTGAAGGCCGTCCGCTCCCGCTCCTGACCGCAACGACATGAACATCAAATCGGTCTGACCGGAGATAAAGCGATGTTTCTCGTATTCCTTGCGCTTTGTCGTTTCCGAGCCGGTATACATGGCCGGATTGAGGTCGTGCAGCTCCTTGTTCCAAATATCGTAGACCTGTCGGTGCCAGCCCCAGATAATGACGGGTTCCCCCGCCTCGACGAGAATTCGAGCGAAATTCGCGACCGACCGAGCCTTTGCAACGCCTGTGACCTGGCGCATCATGATGTCCAAATCGCGGGCAGCGGATCCACGTTCGACGAAAGTGCCAGTTGTGGCCTTGATCGCCAGTTGCCGTGCCAAGTCCTCGACCGATTGGACCTCTTTCTTGTCGTGTTCGACGTGTTCCACGATCTTGCTGACTTTCGGCAGCTCCATGCCGACGTCTTCCGGCAAACGGCGCAAAAGGACGTGCTGTTCGCGCAAATAGCTGCCGAGGGCTTCCGGGTCTTTGATCCGGTAGTTCCCATCGAATCCGGTGCACCACTCGCGGGCGAAGTCGTCCCAGTCCCCGAGTACATAAGGGTCGATGAATTGCAGAACGTTCCACATTTCGCTGCCGTAGTTGTAAATCGGCGTCGCGGTCAGACCGAGGCGATAGTCGGCATGCTCCGACAGAACCTTCGCCGCGGCCCCTTTGGCGGTTTTGGTGCCGGTGCGCAGAGATTGCGGCTCGTCATAGACCACGGCCTTGAAAAAGCCCTGTTCAAAGATGTTCACCCAACCTGCAAGCTGTGAGACACGGAACAGGTAGACATCGGCGGTCGGCAGCTCATAGGGCGTTGTCTTGGTGATCATGTGAACCCGCATGTGGGTGAAGGCCTCGATCTTGTCCTTCCACTGCTGCTGCAGGTGCGGATCGACCACGACGCAGCCCGGAAGCGCATCTGAGGCGGCGCAAAAGAAAGCGGCCGCCGTGTATGTCTTGCCCAGCCCCACTTCGTCGCCCAGAAGCAGAAACTTGCGTCTGACCGTCAGATCGACGGCCTGAGCCTGATAGTCGCGTACTTTCTGTCCCTCCCTGATGCCTGCAATGGCGCTCGGTTTGTAATCTGGGAGGAAAATGCGCTCCATTTCGGCCTGATGGTTCTCGAAGTTGAAGCGGCCTTGTTTCAGGGCTTTTCTGTCTTCATCTGTCATTTTCAACGGATACCGGATCATGAACCAGTCGAGGTCGGCGGCAACCAGATCGGTGATCGGAAGGTGGTAGGGGGAAATTCCGGCCTTGGGTATGCGGGGGAAAAGTTGCTTCAGCCTGATGGCGACGTGCGGTTCGGTCTTGTCGAGGACCCAAGATGGTTCAGTGGTTTTGCCTTCTGCGGCCCAAACCTGCTTTTCGCCTAGTCTCAGCTCTCCATATGTCTTGGTTTCCATTTGTTGCAGTTCCAAAATGTTTCACGTGAAAAAATCATATGTGTTCTTTTGTTTTTCTCATATCCACCCCCGCGATAAGGTCGCGAAGTAGACGGGCTTGCCTTCGATCTCATCCGGCATGCCCATTGAGACGTTCGTGACCAGAACCAGAGCTTCGACGCTATCGTGCGCGGCATAGCGCTTGAGTTGCTTGTAGATGCCCATTTTGGTCTGGCCCCGCAGCTTGCATTCGACCGCCGTTCTACCGACCATGAAGTCCGGGATATCCTTTGCAGAAAGACGGTGTTCTCGGGAGAAGCCGATCCCCTGCCCGATCAGCACTTGTGCAAGTTGCCCTTGCATGCGCTTCTCGTTGGACAGGTCAAAACGATGCGATCGCACGATATCGACAATCTGTTCCGGTGTGACCGCTTGGGTGACGTCATCCATCGCTTAACGCCTCCCTAAGCCGGTATCGCGGTCATGACGGCAAAGAGCGCCAAACCGCCACATATCGCAAAAAATAGCTGCATGTCATTCTTCCGTTTCAAGCAACGTTCTGTTGTAGCTGTGAAACAGGGCAGCGACGCCGGCACCAAGCGAGTGATTCGACTCCTGCGCCCCCGTCCAATCGAGGCCGAAAGCGTAGTTCTGCCGTACTTTTGCAACGGCGAGCGCCCGTAGATCGCCAGACTTCGCTTGTTCAAGAAGTTCTTCGCACATAGCGATAATGTGCGGATCCGGTGTGCCGTTATCCACTGTCGGCACCTGCTGCAAGGTGACGATCTTGGATTTATCTGTGTCGCTCATGTCTCCACTCTTTCCATCTTCTTCTTCTGGATTTCTTCGCTTTTCGACGGGTCTTTCCGTCCTTCCGTTTGTTTTCGAGGTAGTTTTCCCGTGTGTTCGCCGATCTCGGCAGAAATGTTCTGATGTAGTTGGTTTCGATGCTGAGGACCGTGTAGATAACCGTGTTGTGGTGCTTGACGAGGACGACTTTTGATCCGTTCTTGGGTTCCGTGCGAAGCATTACGCAATCGCCTTTGAACACCTTCTGACGAATCGCTTTGATGTCGTTGACGTCCAGATCAAGGTCGTAGCGTTGCTTTGCGCGTTCGATCAGGTGTTCCAAGCTCATGCCTTGACCCTTCCGCGATATTCAACGCGGCGGTGCTGGTAGTAGCCTTCGCTTTCCAGCCTGGCCCTGACACGCTGCACGTCATTCTCAGCCGATTCTTCCATTTTCGGCAGCTCTGTGCTGCCTTCCTCGATTACCGCGGCCTTAATGGCTTCAAAGGCTTTGTCGGCGTCGGAGCCTTCAACGAGGATGCAGAAACCGTCTTCGATCAGGTCATGCCAGAAGTAGATAACCATGAGCCAGACTTTGCCCGCCGTATGCCCGTTGAAGCCCCGCAAGATTGATTCGGCTAGACGATCGATGCGCCGAGCCAGCTTTGCCGCTTCTTTGCCCTCCATGTCCGCCAGAGGCTCATGACAGGCCCGTTGAAGGGCTTGCAGAACCTCGTAGTTTTCGGGCTTGTACGCGCCATTTGACCGCTTTTCGTCTTCCAGCATGTCGCTCAGCCAGCCGAAGAGAAGACGGACCGGAAGAACTTGTTCGACGCGCCATTTTGCATTGACGTAAGGTCTGCTCATGCCGCGTTTTCCTTCTCCCGACGATAAACACGCTGCTTGTGTTCTTCGCAGTATGACTGACCTGGTTCGACGGGGGCGTTGCAGAACAAGTGCTGCCCTTTGGCGTTCTCACCGTCTGCGAAGCGGCACCCGTTGCTGTCTGTCTCAGCCAGAATGACCGAACGTTTACGGCCCGATTTTGAACGCTTGTTGCGATCGCCATCGAGCCGTGTGCTTGAATTTGTTTTCTGTGTTGCCATGTTCCTGCCTTTTTTCTCATAACTATGTATGATATTAGCTCATTGTTTGAGCCAAGGCAAGAATTAAGGCAGTTGAATGTCCATGTTGTCGCCTGTTCCGCCGAGATCGCTGAGACTGGGCCCTTCGTTCTCGATTTCCTCGATCTCCGTTTCTATCTCAGTCTCCGGCGGTAGAAGCTCACCACGCTTGAAGTTCCAAAGCATGGTTTTCTTGGACATCGCACCAGTTTGCCAAGCGGCAACGAGTTCCTTGATCTCTGACGGGGAAAGTTGATCGTCGAAGAAGTCGTTGTTGAGCTGGAATTTGACGGTTTCGTTGTCCGGGTCTTCGCTAAGGTCTTCCTCCCAGCGTATTGCCCATCCAAGGCATTGCGTGATCGCCATAGAAACTGTGTTGACGATCTGGGCCAGAATCGAGTTTTCGCCAGAATACTGAATGCGTTTCGATTCGGCGGTTTCCGCGGCCTTCTTCTGGTCTTCAAGCAAACGGGCGCCCAAGAGGACCATGAGCTGTTCTTTCTTGTCGGCGCGGTTTTCCAGCGCTTTGAGGCCAGCCCCTGTGAATTCCAGCATGCCGACCTTGGAATCGGCGTTGGCGAGCGCCCAAGCTGTCTGTGAGCCGATGATCATGTCGCCATCACCGTCTTCCTCCCCACCGCGATATCCGGTGATATAGGGGGTCGGCAGGGCCGTCCAGTGCGCCCCATGCTCAAGATCGGCCTGTGAGCGGTAATGACTGATATTGACGTCCACCAGCTCGTTGATGGGAGATTGGTCAACATCCGGCTCCAAGTTGTCCACACCGATGAACTGGAAGGGGATGAATTCGAGACGCTTGCCCCGAATCGTCGGTACGATGGCTTCGACCTCTTTCCATCCGCCATCGTCATTGAAAATACGGACAACGTAGTAATATTTACCGTTTTCCTGTTCATCCAGTTCAAGGACACGGTAGCGTGTTTCGGAGTCTGACCCGAAGCCGTCGTCAGCAGGTACCGAAACAGTTTCCTTGAGGATCACTTGCGACAAGACTTCGATCCCATCAATGACGGTCGTGCGCCAGTTGGTGATGTCCTCTGCCACGTATCCGGCCATATATCCGCGTCCATCGTTGGTGATGTCCACAAGAATGCCGTATCGGGCCATGGAGATCACCTCGCGGACAACGGCGCGGGCGAAGATGGCGATATCGGTTCCCGCCAGGTCAATGTTGCGTTCAAGCCGTTCCTTCTTTGGCGGCAGAACGACTTCTGGGTCTTTTCGGAAGATGGCACCTGTCAGACCAGTAACAGTGCGCCGAGACGCGCCGAAGAACATGGCGCGCTCCTTGTAGGCCTTGTACTGGTCTTCACTGAGGCCCGAAGGCTTAGGCAAGTACAACTCGCCTTCAGCTTTGATCTGTTCTTCGCCAGCCAGCGCGTCACGGATCCGTTTCCATTGTTTTGTTTTGGCGAGATACTCGCTGTGTTTGCTATCCACTGGCATGGCTAAAATCCTTTAATTTTCAGCTTTTTAGTAACTTTCTTAGGTTCAAATAATCGATAGCGGCTTTCATCGGCCGTATGGTCTTCGGCGTCGGTGTTCACGTCATCGGCGTCCTTTTCTGATCGCGGCAGGACAGGCACCGTCCGAATGAAGTGAGTGCAGTTCTCCATGACGAAAACGGCCTTATCCTCGCGTGGCGTGTCTTCTGGCGCGTCTGGGTCAGGCAAGGCAGCTTTCAACAGCTTGCGCATGGCCTGCCAGCCCTGCTTTCGTGATCCGGGAGACTTGTCGGCGCGCTCCCAGATAACCCCGTTGTCGGACATGTCATCAGCGATGCAGTTTCCGTTCTGAGCGTCGAAGATGGAGCTATCGGCTGGACCTGGCCGGACCCTCCCAGCGATACCCCAATCTTTTTCTCGTTCTTTGATCCCGCGCGCAATTTCTGACGCGAGCATTCGGCAACCCTCGTTTGCCTTGCCGTTCCATCCGTACCATTCACCAATGCGGAAGATGTCGCCGCGAACCGTCGGCATGGCCTCACCATCCGGTAAGATCAGGTCCGACCCATCTGATTCGGCCCACCAGCCGACCGAGAACGGTTTCGACGATCCCCAGTCGAATGACCGATCGATTCGCCAAGACTTTGGGACATCGCATTTTGGAACAACGTGAATAGCCCGGTCCCAAACGTCGTCGAACATGCCGCCAGAGACGATATCCCAGTCACCATGCCGCATGGCACGGACCAAGGCTGGATTGCCGAGGCCGGCCAATCGCTTTTCGTAGTTTGGGTCTGTTTCGCCCAGCGTCGGGTTGTCTTCCAGACGAGCTGGTATGTACTGACGCAACATACCGCCGTCTTCATCCGGCATCTGCTTGATCTCGCCGTAAGGGGCTATGTCGATGAAGTCGTTTTTGACGAAGGTATGACCGACGCCGCCCGGGTTTGCGCCACACAGGATGCGCGGAAACAGGCCCTTGTACTCGTCCGGCACACGAAGGCCGCCAAGACGCACACGGCCGCGCAGGTAGTAGTACATCTGCGCGAGCCAGTGGGTCAGCTCGTCGATCATCAGAACGTGAATTTCCGCGCCCTGATAGTTGTAGATGTGTTTGAGCAGTTGGCAGTGGTTCAGGTGTATTTTTGAACCGTTCGGGAAAGCAATCGACGGAGACTGCGAGTAGTTGATCTTGCAGTAACCAGCCTTTTCCCAGTCCGCCAGCATCGCCGGAAAGCTTGTCGGCCCCTCCATGTGGTTTTTGAACAGATCGCCCATTGTGCGACGGAAGATGTAAACCTGCAGGCCCGGAATGGCGCGGCACCAAGTGATCGCCGCCACACGCATAAGATGTGACTTCCCCCCACCTGCGGCCCCTCCGTAAAGAATCTCTGTTGCTTGAGTTAGAAGCGCAACGCCCTGCTTGTGATGGAGCTTGAAATGCTTGCCCGTGTCATGAGTCGCCGTCATCACCCTTTGCACTTTCAGAAGCCGCCGCCGCGCCTTCAATGGTGATGTTCACAGGCGGCATACCGCCCTCAAACTTGATCGGCTTGTCGTCCGCGTCTTTGCCGCCGACGTGCTGAATCTTCTCAGACCAGCCCATACGCACCTTGGTCCAGAAAATGCCCGCTGTTGCCGCTGCACGGAGGTCATCGCTCTGGGTCGCGATGGCGAACAATCTGCCTGCGATCTTGGCGTTTGCCTCGACATGCGCTGATTTCAGCTCTTTCTTGAAATGCTTGCGAAGGGTCGTTTCGGATACGCCGTTGCGAAGGCACATAGCGATGTCCTTCTCCGGGATCCCTACAGCCGCCATCCGGTAGACCATCTTGCGTTCGTCGGCCGTCGGCTTGAATGACGGGCGACCTGGCGGTCTTCCAGTCCCGCGCCCATTTTTGGCTGATTTCTTAGCCGTGTCGCCTCCAACGTCACTGGCGCTCATAACAAAACCTCATATTTTTAGAACCACAGAAAACCCCGTTTTCGGGCCGCTCCCACAAGGAACAAACCGTCATTATGTGAGCTTTTCTGCCATTTTTCGGGTTATGGCTCGACCTGACGGTGATTTGATTAATACCTGATTTTTGTTCGTGAGTCATGGGTTTTACCCATTTCTTTTGATGAAAATGGCTCATAAACCCAAACAAAAATAGGATTGCGCCGAGTTTTTCTGGAAGAAAAGCGCAGTCGATTAGATTTTTGATCTGATGAAGGGGTTTGTTTTTTAGAGCTGTTATCGGTGATCCCTGTGCCTACGGGTGTCCAAGTGGCGAGGTGAGGAAAGTCTTGGCACACAGTGGACGACTGCTATTCGGGTGGCCTCCCTAGCCAAGACTTGCCGCAAACATATTTGAAAAACTCATAGAGATCAATACGGAAAATCACGTACTGACAGTTGCGAAGTTGAATTTGGTGTCGTTGGGCAATTGGTGCTGCCGATCTCCTCACGCGCACACGCGCGGGGATGACGGACTCAGAATCTAAACAATAATAATAACCCTGTTAGATATATATATAAATATTAAATATATCTCTTCTGTGTGCGCGCGCGTAGCTAGAAACGTGCCAAACCGTTATACCATTGTTTTTAAATGTCTTTTCGGCCTTTTTCTATACAATAGGTAATGATTAGGTTGTTGTAAGGTACATTTAACGCCTGTGTATAACCATGTGGATAAGTAGAAAAGCGCAGATATATCAATGACCTTTTACTGTACGAATATGTGGACACAATAGGTAATGATCTGGCGTTTTACTGACGATTACTGCGAAATGTACTTTTATGCAAAATTTAATTCCGTGTAACTGTTTGATTTTAAAGGCGTGATTTCGTCTTGATAACCAAAGTGTGCAACCAAAACATTACCTATTGTATTTTGATTTTCTTATGTTATTTTATTGGTAAACCTCATTGTTTGAAAGTTGAATATCTGCAATATGACTACAGTGTTTGATCCCGATGGATTCCCCTCAGAAAGCCCCCAGAAATACCCCTTAAATGAGATTGAGGTCGGCTGGTGGTTCGTCGTTCCTTTCGATGATTTTTCCGATCTGGTCGTCAATCGCGTTCGCGCCGCGGCCTCCAAAATGAACCGCAAACAGACCGCAAAACGGTTTGTCACGGAGACGCACCACAATCATGTCGTTGTCCGCTGTGTGAAGCCCGTCAGGCGCAAGCGCCGAAACCTGAAAGCCAGGTCGAAGCCCAACCCCGCCCAGCGCACCACAGCCACAAAAACCGCCAGCGGGGTCACTGGCGTGACGAAGGACAGACGAGCAGGCCGATGGGTCGCTTACATCGGTATCGAGGGCAAAATGAAGTATCTTGGCTGCTTCAAAGAGCTGGATGACGCCGTGGAAGCAAGACGTAAAGCCGAGCTTGAACACGGATACCGCGCCGGCGATGCCGCAAATGTCGCTTGCCCAGAATAATTACCTTTACTCATTGAATGTGATTGACAAAACAACTAAACAATGAGATTATGTCATTATGAATTGAGCAACAAAGCGAAACTCAGGTAGAGGAAAGCAACATGGAAAATCGCAAAACACCGATTTTAAAAGGCGACACGTACTGTGCGCCGTTCTGTGGCGCAGGCTGCAAAAAAGCGGCATACGACCGCGCTGTCAAAGAAGCCGTTGAGCTGGCCGCAAAAATGGGCGATGGCTGGGAACCCGTGGTCTGGGAAAACCTCGGCTGGCACTACAAGGTGGCAAAAGGTGTCGCCCAAATATTCCCGAACATGGAAACAGGAGGCAAGTTGAGCGGTAAGTGGGTAGTCGCAAGTTACACTTGCTACATAAACTCAATTGAACAGTTCATCACAAAGTCCGCCGATCCGGTCGATGCGCTCGGGTTTGCCACTCATGATGCCCGCACTGCGATAAAAAGAATTGAAGCACACTTGACGCAGATCGCGGATTGAACGCCGTCATGAAGCAGGTACTCCTAAGCTATGGCGGCGGCAAAGACAGCACCGCGATCGTCGCCATAGACCAGAACAGGGACGAAGCGGCCGAATATCTGGGAATTGACCGTCAGCGGATCGACAAAGCGTTGCCGCATTTCAACAAGGCCGTCTTCGCGGATCCCGGAGCCGAATTCGGGGCGACTTACCGCACGGTCCGCCAGGTCGAAAAAGTCTTGGGCGATCGCTTTTTCCGGGTCCTCCGTGACGGCGAAAACATCGCCGAATGGTGCAAACGCCTCGGTATCGTTCCGGTCATGCCCGGCGGGTCGCACATCTGTTCGAAAAAGTTCAAAGGTGACGTTCTTGCCGCTTGGGCCAAAGAACAGGGCATTTCCGAACCAGTATGGCTGATCGGTATCGAGGCCGATGAAGGTCGCCGGATCAAGCGATTTACCGCCCCAAAGGGAGATTCCGCAGAATATCTGTACCCTTTGGTCGATCTTGAGCTGACCAGAGACAGGCTGGACGATCTTCTCGGTCACTTAGGCTGGGAAGACGTGCACAAGTCGAGCTGCGTGTTCTGCCCGTTCATGTCGGAGGACGAGATCAAAGACCTCTACGTGAACCATAAGGACGAATGGCAGCTCGTCGTCGAGATCGAGGACGGATTCCAAGAAATGAGCGCCCTAAAGCACCAGCGTTGGATTGATGCCGGACAGCCGTTAAACCGCGGCGGCAGAGCACCAAAGGGCATGTGGCGTGAGGATAGCTGGGCAAATGGAAACAGGTTGTTTGCGAAAACAGTCGGCGGGAAACGTCTATCCGTCCATGAATGGGCGGATAGATTCGAAGCATCAAGTTGAAAACGTAGTAGGAAGTTGAAATGACAAATCAGTTGGAAATGGAAAATATGCCAGCGCCGGCACGTCCGGTGGTGAACGACGAAATTCTAAAAAAAGCCGCGCAAGCTGTCGCGCTGTTGTTGATCGAAGACAATGGTTTCAGCCGCGATGACCTTGAAACCCTGACCAGCCAGATCGAGGAAGCGGGTCGCTTTAATCGAGACGGTTACAACCTGGCGAAAGAGTTGGATCGTCACCACGGATGGGAAATTAACGCGTCAATCGTCGAAAATCTGGACACTTTCGACGTAAATATCTGGTCGTTACGTCGAAAGGCAGAAATGGATTGGGCCGAGAAATTCAACATACAGCCGCCTTATGAAGACGGTACGCGGGTAAAGATCAAAAGTGGCGAGAAAGGCACGATCACCGGCGTTTCCCCCTATGACGGGGCGAAATATCTCGTAAAGATCGACGGTGATCCACAGGCCGAGCTGCCGACCAACAGCCGCCGTGTCGTGAACTTCGAAGACTGCGAAGAGATCAAGAGCGAGCCGTTTTAAATGCCCGTCGCCACATTTCAAGTAGTGGTTGATATGACATAGTAATACTTCGCTATTACATAGTTGTACTCCACTATTACTTAATTATATACTATACCACACTATTATATAGTTCTCGATTGAACCTTGCGGCCTGCCATCCGGCGGGCCTCTTTTTTTCCAGCCTCAGAAAAAAACGTCTCTCTCAGGCCGAAGTTTCGATTCGCCTACTTTTCCCTGCGCGAGAGCTGTTTGCACCTCACAGCCGACCCGCCAAATGAGACACCGCGAATCGCAAAACGTCTCTCTCAGCGAGGAGTCCGCCGATCACCGCACTATTACCCAAGCGCGACGCCTCCGCGCCTCACAGGCGCCCGTCGATCATCGCCCCCTATAATCCATCGCCCCCAGCGCC